>JAEEGL013519580.1_pt1 | contig 14436 bp, 10 predicted proteins | sample 9134231 | NCBI WGS metagenome assembly JAEEGL01 (sample SAMN16246548, study PRJNA631951) | gut metagenome | biome: gut microbiome; feature: rumen; material: fiber-attached | host: Bos | place: Iran: Karaj | collected 2018-10
CGCTGACGACTCCCACGCGCAGTTTCACATCCGGATCATCCGCCAACTCGGCGGCGACCGCGTTCACTGTTCCGGTGGCGGCGACCGTGGCCGTAGTCACCATGCCCTGCACAAATTGACGACGATTCATGGATAACATGCACTAACCCCTTTCCGCTGAACATCTTAAGATGTCGTTTTCGACAAATTCGTCTGTCCAGCCCATTTTTCTGATGGATATGGTATGTTTTTTTATATAACTAATTGATAATCAATGACTTATAGAAATTTATATGGGATGAGCAACGTGACTCAATCCCAAAACACGGTTTCTGCCGAAAAGACGGGGCCTTCCTTGCAGGTACGCACGTAAGTCCATCCCTCCGGCGTGTCCGCCTTCTGTTTGACGACGCAGGCGAAACAGGCGCCGACGCCGCAGCACATGGCGTGGTCCAGGCTGATTTCCGTCCGATGACAGCCGTCGGCCATGGCGCAGACGGCCTTGAGCATGGGATTGGGGCCACAGGCGGCCACGGGAGCCTGCGGATGCTGCGCCAACGCCTCTTGCAGCAGGAGAGTGACCAGCCCCTGACGGCCTGCGCTGCCGTCGTTGGTGGAGAGGCGGACGTCGCAGCCCAGCTGGCGATAGTCGTCCACCAGCAGCAGATCCCCTTGGCTTCGCCCTCCCAAAAGCACGATGGGAGGGATGGCCGCCCGTTTGGCCAGCAGGAACAGGGCGGCGGCGCCATAGCCGCCTGCGACGATGAGACCTGGGCAGTCCGTTTGGGGGAAGTCCGTATAGCCATGTCCCAGAGGCCCAAGCAGATCCAGCTGCGTGCCGGCGGGCAGGGTGGCCAGATGGGCGGTGCCTTCGCCCACGACCTTGTAGACGATGCTCAGTCGGCCGCTGGCGGAATCCGTGTCGAAGATGCTGAAGGGACGGCGTAGAATCCGATGGGCCAGATTCGGCAACTGGACGTGGACGAACTGGCCGGGGGCGGCTTCGACAGCAATGGGAGGAGCCGTCAAGTCCAGACGGTAGTAGTCCCCCTGAAGGCGGCGATTTTGCTGAATGGTGGACGTAAGTTGCGCAGGCATAGCGGGTTACTGAAAATAGCGGGCCCAGGCCGCCGCATCGGCGCAAAGCGTCCTGAAGTCACTGTGTTCGTTGGTTTCGGGGCAGAAGACGATTTGGCCGTGATAGTTCAGCTCGCGCAGACATTGGCTCCAGGCCTCCAGCTCGTCGTCGAACAGGGTTTCCCCCTGCATGGGCGCGTAGTGGAAGCACAAACAGCGCAGATGCTCTGCCAGAGGGTGGAGCAGGGAGTCCAGCTGGGGGGCGTCCTCCATGTCGTTGGGGTGATAGTGGAGACAAAGGCCGATGTGGGGATGGCGGGCGCGGCGGCAGATGTCCAGAGCCCGTTCCCATTCCATGGATTTTGGGAAGGCGTAGGGGTAGCGGATGGAGAGGGCCACGTCGTATTCCGTGTCCAACGGAGCCGTCAGAAGGGATTTGAGGAAGAGGGCCAGCTGCTGCAGGCGCTCTGGCGCATGATCGTCCTGAATTCGGTCCAGCCGCAGCTGCAGGCTGAAGCAGGCGGGATTCAGCGGCGAGGCATAGACCATGGCGGACAACAGATTCTCCCGCAGGGTTTTAAGAGCGGCGGCAGCAGGGGATTCGGAAAGGTAGAGGGCCACGTCATCGGGCAGGATGCCGCGAATCAGAGCGCATTGCAGTTGCTCTTTGGAGAGGGCGCGGGCCACGTCCGCCTCCTGCAGGGCGTCCGCCGAACAGGCGACAAGACGGGACGGAAAGGTTTCGGAGAGGATGGGAATGGCCGTCTGCCAAAACGGCTCAGGCAACTGGATGGCGCAAGGGGTCATAGGGCGTTGGAACGTTTTGCAAGAGAGTGGATTGCCCCCAAAAGGGCGGGAACGGCGGTTTCAACCCGCAGAATCCACGGGCCGATGGAAATTGGCGTAACATGTTGCGCCATAAGAAGTTGCTCCTCCGCTTGGCTGAAGCCCCCCTCTGGCCCGATCCAAAGGGCAAGGGGTTCGTCGCCAAACGGTGACGATGTTTCGGACGAAGGAGACCATGACTGGGGAACCGCACCGAAAAAGCCCCGCTTCGGCGTGGCGCCCAGTGCGTCATGGAACGGGCAGGGGGGCTGAATCGTGGGGAGCCACGGGTTGCCGGACTGTTTGCAGGCGGCGATGAGGGTCTGCTCCCAAGTCGCCTTGCCGTCGACATCCGGTTTGGAAACGGCGAATTGGCACAAAATCGGCGTGATAGTCTCCACGCCCAACTCCGTCGCCGTCTTGAGAACGGTGTCCATGTTCTTTCCGCGGGGCGGGGCCACCAGCAGGTGGATGGCGGGGGTGGGGCGGGGGATTCGCCGAATGGAATCCACACGGCAGAGGGCATGTCGTTCCTGCCGCTGCCGTTCGTCGGAGACGATGAGGACGGCTTCCGCCAGCGTGCCGTTGCCATCCAATAGGGTGAGGGGGTCTTGTGCCTTCAGCCGCAGGACTTTCAACGCATGAGCGGACTCCATGGCGTTCAACTGGACCATGGAGCCGACAGGGGGAATGTCTGGGCAATAGAAGCGGCGGGAAGACATGAAAAATAACAAGAGTTTGTAATTATCAAGAGAATCATGAGCTTAGTCCTTCTAGATTCTCTAGAAGTTGTTCAGCCCCTGTGCTTTGCAGGGGCTGCGGGTCATTGAGGCCGTTAGAACGGCATGTCGTCGATGGGTTCGCTTGGCAGGGAGTCACCTCCCGCCGACGGAGGATTGTCCTGACTAGCGGGAGCGGAGGCCGCCGACGGGGGCGGCTGAGGGACAAAGGCTGGCATGGGCGGCACGCTTGGCGCAGGCGCGGGGGCGGGCTGTCCATAGGAACGGTTTGCCGCCTGCGGAGGGGCGGCGGGGCGAGGGGCATAGCCGCCTGCGGCGGGCTGTCCATACTGCGGCGCAGGGCCATATTGCCCTTGCGGCGCAGAACCATAGGCACCCGCATCGCCGTAGTCGCCGGCGGCGGTGGAGTCTTTGCGGTCCAGGAACTGAATCGTGTCCACGGAAACTTTCAGGCGGCTGCGGTTCTGACCGGTGGCCTTGTCCTGCCATTGATCCATGCGCAGACGCCCCTCCGCATAAATCAGGGAGCCTTTATGAAGGAAACGGCTGCACAGCTCGGCGGTCTTTCCAAAGGCCTCCATGTCCACAAAGCAGGTCTCCTCCCGCTCTTCATTCTGCTGGGTGCGGAAACGACGGTTCACCGCAAGCCCAAGTTCGCAAATCTGGTAACCCGAAGGAGTTGCCTTGGCCAGCGGTTCCCGGGTGAGGTTGCCAATCAACATGACTTTGTTCAAACTCGGCATGGTTCTTTCTTTCAATTCTAATGTGACTTGTCACGCTGCAAACGGCAAGGCACTGCCGCGGCTTCCAGATTGCGTGCAGTCCACCGCGTTCCCTTGCACAAACCCTAAAATAATAGCTGAAATTACAAATGCAAAGCGATGAGAGACGGAAACTTTAAAAAATTATATAACATATTGATTATGAATATGTTACATATATAAACAAAATTAGCCCAACGGATGAGTGTCGCATGAACTGTGCGACAGAGGTTTTATGCCGCCAAAGTGGCCTTGCAAAACACATGACATGCAGGTTCACGTGTCATCATGTCTCAAAAAGAGCCGCTAAAGCGGCGGCAGGATATTAGCCGTGGGTAAGCGCAACGCCGTAGGCGTAAGCGTAACCCACGGTGCACGAGAAAGTTAGAGTTATAGAACCGCGTAGCGGTGATAGGAGCATGAAGTGGGTGAAGCAAAGCGAAACCCACGAACAGGCAGGAGTCTGACGAGAGACGGGAGACGGGAGACGGGGGCTCTTTTCACTCTTTGTCGTTGTAGATCAAGAAGAGCCTTGATAGGGCCAAATTACGTAACTGGAGTCGAGCCGCCGACGGCTTTCTTCGGTCAGTCCTTCTCCATGATGGGTTGGATTGCGCTGATGAAGGCGCGGGCGGTGGGGGTGTTGCCGTAGTAGTGCATGATGGGGTGGCCGATGTCGGCGCCTTCGCAGACCTGTGGGTCAATGGGAATCTTGCCCAAGAAGGGGACGTTCATCTTGGCGGCCAATGCCTCGCCGCCGCCTTGCTTGAAGATGTGGGTGATTTCGCCGCAGTGGGGGCAGACGAAGCCGCTCATGTTCTCGATGACACCCGCCACGGGAAGGGACAGCTTGCGGCAGAAGTCAATGGACTTGCGGACGTCCGCCGCCGCCACCTCCTGCGGCGTCGTGACGATGACCGCGCTGGTATCGCCTTCCTGCAGCATCTGGCAGATGGCCAGCGGCTCATCGCCGGTGCCCGGCGGGCAGTCCACCACCAAGTCGTCCAATTCGCCCCAATCCACCTCGCTGACGAACTGTTTGATGACGCCGTATTTCATGGGGCCTTTCCAAATGACGGCGCTGTCCGTGTCCTCCAAAAAGAAATCCACGGAAATGACGCGGACGCCAGCGACCTGAACGGGCAGAATCCGCTCGCCGTCAGACTCGCAGCGGGCGCCTTTGACGCCTAGCATGGTGGGGACGCTGGGACCGTGGACATCCACGTCCAGTAGGCCGACTTTCCGCCCTTCCAACGCCAATGCCATGGCGAGATTGACGGCGACGGTGGTCTTGCCGACGCCGCCTTTGCCGGAGAGCACCACGAGTTTGTGGCGGATTTTGGCAAGGGTGTCCGCAAGGCGGAGATCTTCCTCCGAGGGGCCGGAACAGCTGCCGTTTTGCTTTGAGCTACAGTTGTCGCAATCGTGGTTGCACGAGGTGTTATTGGGTTCTGACATATGAAAACCTCTTATTGGATAATAGAAATGTTAAATTATATGTTAATAATTGGAAATCAATAAGTTAAAACTTTAAAACCTGCTGGAGAACTCATCATTCGAACCAAAGCTCCGGCTTGAGGGGGCGGCGGAGGATGGTGTCCTTGCCTTGGGAGGCGGGATCGGCGGTGGGGTAGTCCAGATTGTAGTGGAGGCCACGGCTTTCGTGGCGGGCGGTGGCGCTGTCGATGATCATTTCGGCGACGGAGGCCAGATTTCGCAGTTCAATCAAGTCCGGCGTGACGATGAAGTTCCAGTAGTATTTCTCTATCTCCTTGCGTAGCAAGCGGATACGATTTTTTGCCCGTTCCAGCCGCTTGATGGTGCGGACGATGCCCACGTAGTCCCACATGAAACGACGGATTTCGTCCCAGTTGTGGCTGATGACGACCAGTTCGTCCGAATTGACGGCATCGCCGTGCTGCCAGTCGGGAATGATGTCCGGCGAGATGGGAGGCAGGGCGGCGGGGGTGTTTCGGCTGTGGATGACCGCATTGTAGCCCACGACCATTGCCTCAAGCAAACTGTTGCTGGCCAGACGGTTAGCGCCATGAAGGCCCGTGCAGCCCACCTCACCGATGGCGTAGAGCCGCTTGACGCTGGTGACGCCGTTGACATCCGTCCTCACGCCACCGCAGCAGTAATGCGCCCCCGGGACGACAGGAATCAGGTCCTTCGCCATGTTGATACCGTATTTGAGGCATTCCTCAAAGATGTTGGGGAAGCGTTTGCGGAGGAACTCCTCCGTGTGATGGCGAATGTCCAGCCAGGCGCAGGCCTGACCGGTCCGCTTGAGCTCATTGTCGATGGCCCTTGCCACGATGTCCCGTGGCGCTAAACTCTTCAGGGGGTGATAGTTCTGCATGAACTCCACATATTCGCCGCCCTTCTTGACCTTGAGGACGGCCCCTTCGCCGCGGACGGCTTCGCTAATGAGAAAGGACTTGGCCTGAGGATGATAGAGGATGGTGGGATGGAATTGATAGAACTCCATGTTGCTGATTTCCGCGCTGGCGCGGTAGGCCATGGCGATGCCGTCGCCGCAAGCCACGTCCGGATTGCACGTGCAGAGGTAGACTTTGCCCGCGCCGCCGGTGGCGAGGAAGGTGAAATCGCTAAGGAAGGTCTTGATCTCCTGCGTCCGCGTGTCCATCACATAGGCGCCGACGCAGCAGTTTTCGCCTTGCCACGAGAAGTGCCGCGTTGATATAAGATCCACGGCCAGATGATGTTCCAGAATCGTGATGTTGGGGTTTTCACGGCAGCGGGCGATGAGCACCTCGCTGACCTGGCGGCCCGTGATGTCGCCGGCGTGAAGGACGCGGCGGGCGGAGTGGCCGCCTTCCCGCCCCAAATCGAACTGCCGCGCCTCATCCGGCGAGGCGTCCGCATGGAGTTCGCCGACGCGAGTGAACTCCAGACCGTATTTCTCCAAATCACGGACGCGGGCGGGGCCGGCGGTGACGATGGTGCGGACCACGTCCGGATGGCACAGGCCCGCGCCGGCGGTGAGAGTGTCCGCCACATGGGCGTCAAAGGTGTCATGTTCATCGGTGACGCAGGCGATGCCGCCTTGGGCATGGCTGGTGTTGGAGTCCTCCGCCTTGGTCTTTGTGATGACGACCACGTCATGGGTCTTGGCGGCCTCCAAAGCGGCGGTCAACCCCGCAAGTCCTGAACCGATAATGAGATACGTACAATGGATGCGCGTGCTTTTGCTGAATTTCTCATCTTGCATAAGACACCTCGGAACAACATGAAACAAAGGCGGAAAATGGACGAACAGCCCACAGCCGGAGAAAGGTCCGTGCTGCGGGCTGTCCAGAGGGATGACGTGACGCTATTTCTTCAGGGTGATCAGCTTGCCGCCTTTGTCCATAGACTCGTTGGCGGCCAAAGTGACTTCCAGATTCTTCACGGCCTCGCTGTAGGGGGACAGGATGATGGACTGGTCCTTCTCGAGGATGGCCTGGATGAAGGCGTTGTCCTCCTCCTGACCGATGTCATTGCCCACGGTGAAGTCGATTTTGCGGTGCTGCTCCTGAATCTTCAGGCTGGTGCGCTCCGCATAGTCCATGTAGCAATGCATGCCGTAGGCGGTGATGCCGTTGCGTCCGACGCTGCCTTCGCGGCAGAAGCAGCCGCTGAAGACGGTGCCGATGATGCCGCTGTCGAAGGTCAGGTTGACGGCGGAGGCGTCTTCCGTGTCATAGTTCTCCACGTCGGTGATGACGCCGCGGCGGCCGATGGCCTGAACGGTCAGCACTTCGCCGAAGAGGTAGCGGCACATGTCGAAGGTGTGGATGGTCTGCTCGACGGCCTGGCCGCCAGAGGTGTCGCGGCGGCGCCACCACCACACGCCGGGCATGCCGCCCACCCAGTAGGCGTTGAAGAAGCCAAGCTGTTTGATGTTGTCCTTCACCCACTTACGCATGATGGGGGCGAAGTCCATGTAGCGGTCTTGAAAACCGGCGGCGTTGATGAGCTTCTTCGCCTTCAGGCCGGCCTCCACGTCCTTTGCGTATTTCAGATCGAGGGCGACGGGCTTCTCCACGAAGAGATGGCAGCCCTTTTCCACCACCATCTTCTCCATGCCCGTGTGGGCGCAGGGTTCGACGCAGACATAGACCGCATCCAGCTTCTCTTTGGCAAGCATCTCCTTGTAGTCTTTGTAAGGTGTTGCGCCAAAACGCTTTGCGGTTTCCTGAACCCGGTCGTCCAGCAAATCGCAGACGGCGGTGATTTGGGCATCCGGCATCCGTCCCTTGTCATAGTGGTCGAAATGGAAATGCGCGATGCCTCCGCATCCGATGAATCCAACGCGAACTTTCTTCTTGGCCATGTTCAGCTCCCAATGGTGTAACAGGTTTGGCGGCACACGCGCCGTCGTCATATGTATATATAATATGTATATAATAATGTATCCGCGATTGCGGCTTTGTCAGCCGCCACAGGAAGAAAAAACGCATTTTATCTGCATTTATTCACGGCTCATGGGGTTGAATTGTCGGATATAGTGCATGACTTGCGTCTTGACGGCCTCGACGACCGGTTCATAGAAACGGCCTGGAACGGAAGGCGTCAGATGCAGTTTCGCCTGCTCGATGGCGTGCAGGGAGGTCTTGTGTATGTCCGTGCAGATGTTGATTTTGGCGATGCCGAGCCGGATTGCGCGCTCCAGCTGTTCGGGCGGCGTGCCAGACCCGCCGTGGAGCACAAGCGGCAGCGGCAGGGCGGCGGCGATTTTCGCAAGCCGTTCCAGACGCAGATGCGGTTCGCCGCGGTAATCTCCATGAATGGTGCCGATCGCCACCGCCAGACAGTCGATGCCCGTGTCGTCGACGAATTTCACGGCCTCTTCCGGAACGGTCAATGTGGCCTCCGAAATGACGTCGCCTTCCGCCGCGCCGCCGACATGCCCCAATTCCGCCTCCACGCTGATATCCTTCGGATGGGCCAGCTCGACGGTCCGCCTTGAGAGCTCGCAGTTTTCCTCAAAGGAAAGGCTGGACGCGTCAAGCATGACCGACGTGAATCCCGCGTCAATGCACTCCTGGACGTGCTCCAACGTCGAGCCATGGTCAAGGTGCAGCGCCGCCGTTATGTGGTATTTCTCCACATAACCTTCGACGATCCGACGAAGCATGTCTGCCCCTCCCATAGTGCCGTATTCCACGGGACTGGCCTGAAAAATGACAGGCGCTCCCGTCTCGGCGGCGGCAAGCGCGATGGCGCGGATGTTGTTGCTGTCCCAACATTCAAAGGCGCCAACGGCATAGTGTCCGCTTCGCGCCTTCTTTAACAGATCATCCATTCTGCACAGCGGCATTCAAGTCTCCCTGATTGAACATATGCAATCGTCAATGAATCTGGATTTGGCCAGATGTTGTGAATGTTTGTGAGTAACTATTCAGAAGGAGTCACCAGAACACACAGAAGGACACGGAAGGCACTGATGACAGACTCCCTTTTCGCAAAAGGTCCTAAAAGGACCGCCGTCTCCGTGACATCCCCTCTGCGGAAATGCCCCGCCGTTTTCAGCAGGAGGAGCAAGTGGCGTCCGCCATTTCCGAAGAGGGAATGTCCTCCCGGAGACCCGCGCTGCTTCAGCGCGTTTTGCGAAAAGGGGCCTGATTGTTTCGACTTGTCATTTCTGTTTATTCCGTGTATTCCCGTGGACTTTTATGGGGTTCTGAATAGATGAGTTTATGAAAACTAATGCAATTAAATGAATTTCATTCTTTTTCCTCGGTGCATTTGAAGCGGAGATTGCCGATGAAAAAGCTGCTTTCCTTATTGGATTCGGAGACAAATCCTATCCAGCAGAGATGTCGCCACTCTTTGCGATCGTGGTAGGGGCGGACGACGTCGATGAGCGCCTTTCCGTCCTGTGTCGAGATTTTCAGGGAGTAGTCGCCTGTAGACTCCTTGCCGAGTTTTGTGAAAATCTCCACATGGAGCCACTGGCGGACAGGGACGGTGCCGAGTTCGACGGTGCCCTGTTCGTCGTTGCTGCTGGTCACCTTGCCGTTGCCGTGAATGCGCAGCGTGGGGCCCACTTGGTAGGAGTTGAGCGAATCCCGCCATTCATGCCAGAACAGGGCCTCTTCGGACTGCATATAGACGTCGAAGGAGACGGTGGCGGTGCCCCTCAGGCAGACCGTCGAGAAGGACATGAAGGGGCAGTAGGTGAATTCCAGATTGTCGGCGTCTTGGAATTTGATGGACTTTTTGCAGTTTGGTGCGGGCATTTCGTCGCTGACGCGGATGGAGGCCTTGTCCGTCTCGCCATAGACCTCGGCGTTCGGAACATGGCTGCCGTTTTCCAATTCATCGCCGGTGAAGGAGAGATTGAAGACCTTTGGTGGTGGGACGGAAGGACGTTCCTGATTCCACATCTGCATGGCATCACTGATTTCCATAAATGTCTGATGGCGAGGCTTTTCCGTCCATTCATGCTCCCCGTAGAGCCCCGCGATGGCCATGGCGGCCAGCGCGTCCTTCAGATAGGGTTCGGCGGCGGCGCCTGGCTTGAGGGAAAAGTCAAACTGCTCGGCATTGACGAAGCCCGGATCGAGAACGCGCGTGCCATACTCCTTTTTGGAGACAATCTGCCAGTCTTCCAGCGTCAAGTCCCTGAAGAAGAAGGGTTTGCCAGTTGTATCCCAATAGATGTTGTCATGGATGTCGTAGTTCAAGTTGCCCCAGTTGCTGCCGTAGAGGCGGCCGTTGTCGAAGACGACCACGTTGTTGTAGAAGGAGAAGGAGGAGTGGTTTTCCTCTCTGGAGCGGATGAGCTGCTCTTCCTTGGCGAAGGCGAAGAGGTTGTTGCGCAGGATGTTATCTCTTCCGTAGTGCTGATGGAAGCCGCCGGATTTCGTGTTGTAGACCACGTTGTGCTCCAGCAGGATGCCTGTGCTGCCTTCGTCCGTGTAGAGGCCCCAGCCGCCGTAGCTATGGGCGAAGACGTCGTGGATATGGTTGCCGCGGATGACGGTTCCGGGGGAGATGCCCAGCGTGTAGACGGCGCCCATGTCGCTGAGATAGCCGTATCCGATATGATGCAAGTGGTTGTAGGCCACTAGGTTATGATTTGCAGTGGATGCCGCGTAGCCCCAGCTCCAGCCCACGGAGACCGCGCTGTAGTAGAAATCGCATATCTCGTTGTGTATCAACTTATTATAACTACTTCTCATGATGATGGCACCGATGCCGGCGGGGGCGATGCGGCCGCCGGTGTGCAGGAAGCAGTTCTCCACGGTGTTGTTGCCGCAGTGCAGCTCCTCCTGCGACGGCAGATTGCCGCCGCCGATGCGGACGGCGCCGCTGCCCAAGTCATGAATCTCCGAATGGTAGAGGACGTTGTTGCGGCAGCCTTCGGAGAACCACATGCCGTATTCGCCAATGCGGGAGATGTCCAGATTGGTGAACCGGCTGTCGCGAACGCCCTCCAGAAGCAGGGCGGCCGTCAGATTGCAGCCGGCCTGCGGGCCATCGTTGTTTTTTTGCTCATAGGTGGAGTATTGGAAGGCCAAGCCGTCCAGATGGAGGTGCTCCACATACTGCCCGATTTTCGGGTCTCCCTGCATATGAAGCAGGATATGTACTTGCGGGACAATGACTTGTGTATTTTCTGGCGTCTCGCCGGGCAGCGGCTTGTAGTGGAGCGTGCCTGTCTTGTAGTCCGCAAGCCATTCGCCGGCGTCGGTGAAGGCGGCGCGCAGATTGGCGATGAAATAGCGCTGCTTCTGGCTCCAGTAGCCGATTGTCATGGCGTCCGGCTCGGCCAACGTGACAATCTTCTTCTGCGTATCGATTTCCTTCAGGCGGTGGACGCCGGCCGTCCACGAATGATAGAGTGTGAGATAGCAGTTGGAGACATCCTCCCACGCCTGCAGGTCGTCTCCTGCGTACACGAATTGGGTGTTCGTGCCGCCCTTTTGGCCTTCGGGAACAAAGGGCTTTTCAGAGATGTAGAAACCCTTCTTGGGGAGGCGGCAGCAGGGGCGGCGCTGGCCGTTGACGAAAACCTGCGTGAAGCAGTGGGCCGTGTCTTTCGGCAGGGGAAACTTTGCGGACCACGTGCCGTCCTCCGCCACAGTCCAGTCGCGGATGACGGTGCCGCCGGAGATGATGGGCTGCTCGTCGTTGTAGGCGCGCCATGTGACGGGGCAGGCGTCGGTTCCGCTGTCCAGCGCGTTGAGAGTCCATGTCTCCGTCAGGGGGTAGACGCCGCCGCGGAGATGAACGGTGATGGCCTCTCCAGCCGTGCGGGGCAGGGCGCGGACGGCCTGTTGGGCCTTCTGCAGGGTGCGGAAGGGGCCGTGGGTGGTGTCCTTCACCTGTTCTGGTGCGGAGCCGTCCCATGTATCGTCACCAGAAGGAGATACGTAGAGATTGACGCCGGCGAGGGCGGTGGTTGAAAGGGCAAGACAGAGGGCAAGGCAGAGGAAACGGTTCATGATGGCGTGCTCCTATGGAGTCGATGGCAATGGCATGATGGCGAATCAACGCGACGGCAGACGGCGGACCGCCGAAGCGGGGCGCTGACGCGTCAGTTGGGCTGCATGTCTTTGCTAAGTTCCTTGAATAGAATGCGTTTCGGCTTGGATGTCCATTCGGGGTCCCCCTCAAGACCGGCGATAGCCATGGCGGCCACGGCGTCCTTGACAAGGGGTTCGGCGGGGGCGTTGGGCTTGAGGCGGAAGTCAAAGGCGGCGGCGTTGACGAAGCCGGGGTCCACGATGCGGGAATTGACTTCAAGTCCGTCGTGCTGCAGGTCCTCCAATGACTTGCCAAGGAAGGTGAAGGGGGCACCGGTGACGTCCCAATAGATATTGTCGTGGGCGGCGTAGTGAGCGCCATGCATGTTACCGCCGTAGGGATTGGCGTTGTCGAAGACGATGACGTTCTCCTGCAGGGTGAAGGAGGAATGCTCCTCGATGCGGGTGCGGATGATCTGGCCGGATTTGGAGAAGGCGATGATGTTGTGGCGGAAGATGTTGTTCTTGCCGTAGTGTTGGTGGATGCCACCGGATTTGGTGTTGTAGACCACGTTGTTCTCCCACAGGATGTCCGTGCTGCCTTCATCCGTGTAGAGGCCCCAGCCGCCATAGCTGTAGGAGAAGACGTCATGGATGAGGTTGCCGCGGATGACCGTTCCGGGGGAGTCGCCCAGCGTGTAGACGGCACCCATGTCGCTGAGGACGCCGTAGCCAATATGATGCAAATGATTGTAGGCGACTAGGTTATGATTTGCGGAGGAGGACGCGTAGCCCCAAGTCCAGCCAACGGAGACCGCGCTGTAGTACAAATCGCATATCTCGTTGTGTATCAATTGGTTATAACTTGCCTTGAGAATGGCGACCCCCACGGCCGCCGGCAGCATGAGGCCGGCGTTGTGCACAAAGCAGTTCTCCATGGTGTTGTATTCGGTGGGTTCCAACGCGTATTTTGAGTCTCTCATGCCGATGAGGGCGCCGCCGCCGCCCAAATCGTGGAGCTCGCAGCGGATGACCTGGTTATGGTTGCAGCCTTGGGCAATGTGCAGGGCGTATTCCCCCAAATGGGTCATTTCACAGGCTGAGAAGCGGCAGTTCAGGGCATGCTGCATGGTGATGGCGGCGGAGAGGGAGGAGGCCGCCTGATTGTCGTGAGACATGCCGCGGGGATGGAGGAAACTGCTGTGCTGGAAGGAGATGCCATGGAATTGGAGGTACTCGGCGTAGACGCCGAGGTCGCCGTCTCCCTTCAGCGAGAGCAGGGTGTGGACGCGTGGGGCGATGACCTCGCTGGTTTCGGGCTTCTCGCCGGGCAGGGGGCGGTAGCGCAGGGTGCCAGTGCGGTAGTCCATGAGCCATTCCCCTGGATCGGTGAACGCAACCTGCAGGTTCTCAACATGATAGCGCTGCTGATTCTCGAAGTGGCCCATGATTCGGCCGGTGGGTTCGGCAAGCTCCGCAAGTCGCTCATCTTCATGGACTTGGCTGATGTGGTGGAGGGAGGCCGTCCAGGCGTGATACATCATGATGAAGCCGTTGGAGATGTCCGGCCAGGCTTTCAGGTCGCCTTCATTGTAATAGAAGAAGGTTTTGGCCTTGGGGTCGGCCTGACGGTCTTTTCGTTCCATGTTGCGGGGGTAGGGGGATTCGATGCGGAAGAAGCCTGTCTTGGGCAGACGGCAGCGGGGGCGGCGGGCGCCGTTGACGAAGAGCTGATTGATGTCCCATTGGCCATTGACGGCGTCCGGAAGGGTGACGGACCAGGTGCCGTCGGCTTCGACCGTCCATCCTTCGATGCGCTGACCGCCGGAGATGACGGGAGTCTCGTTTTTGTAGGCCTGCCAGATGACGGGAGCGCCTTCGGAGCCGCTGTCCTCCGGCGTGAAGGCCCAGGTGTCCTTCAGCTCATAGCGGCCGCCGCGAAGATGGACAGTGATGGGGCCGTCGGCCGTCTGACGGAGGGTGCGGACGGCCTCTTGGGCACGCTGCAGCGTGCGGAAGGGGCCCGTTGGGGTCTTGGGACGGAAGTCAGGGGCGGCGCCGTCCCATGCGTCATTTCCCTCTGGGGAAACAAAAAGATTGCAATTTGATTCTTTTGTTGCAACATTGCTTACATTATTCGATGTGACACAGGACGTCACGGCAAGAGAGAGGCCGGAGAGGACGGCAAGGAGGCAGATGTTTGAGGCGGTTGGCATGGATGCGTCTCCTGTTTTTTGGTGTGGCCAAAGGCGGCCATGGAAGAGGGTCTGTCAACGTGGAAAATAGCGGTAATTCTCTGGGCGCAAGCCAGTTGTGAAATAGTAGATGGCGCCGACGAGCATGAAGATGAGGGCGCCGAGGATGTCCGCCGTGATGATGCCGATGGCCAGGGGCTTCAGTTTGACGACCAGTTTGTTGCCGCCAAAGCGCAGAACCATCTTCTTGATGAACCAGCCGAGCAGGAAATTGTGGGAGAAGATGCATATGGGATAGGTCGCCCACACCAAGAAGAAGCAGGGATGCAGGGGCCACCAGCGGAGATGGAGACGGAGGAAGGACAGCAGGATGACGCCG
>JAEEGL013558174.1_pt1 | contig 14436 bp, 7 predicted proteins | sample 9134231 | NCBI WGS metagenome assembly JAEEGL01 (sample SAMN16246548, study PRJNA631951) | gut metagenome | biome: gut microbiome; feature: rumen; material: fiber-attached | host: Bos | place: Iran: Karaj | collected 2018-10
CTTGATCTCGGCACCAGGTTGTGTGGCCTCGACGAGCAATTCGCTGGTGGGGACAGTAGGCTTATTGTCACAAGAAGCGAGGGTTATTGCACCAAGGGCCAAGAGGGCAAAAGAAGCAAAATTAGTTTTCATTGTGCATTATTATTTAAAATGTGCGTAATAAAAGGTTCGATTGTACTCGATAGGTTTTGTTTTTTATCGTTGCAAAGATAGAGATTTTTTTTGAATTTTAATATATATTCATTGGGAAATTATTGTTTTTGTTGCCAAATTAGTCTTGTTTTTAGTTTTTTCAGCATAATTTTCACTTTTTTTTGAAAAATAATCTTTCATTTCAAAAATAATATGTATCTTTGCCGATGTTTTATGGCTATATTCATAACCGAATCGAGCATTGGATAGTCTAAAAAAATTGACATTTAACAATTTCTTTATTTATACACACATTTATAATTATAATTCAACTAGTACAATGAAAAGAAGAATCTCTTTACCTGTCCTTATCGGGACAAGTGTTCTGCTTTCACTTAGTGCTTGTGTTGACGATTGGGGGCAGCAAGACCCCGCTGCAGGTTCCCAGATAACCTTTGGTGAAGCTACATTGGGATCGTATGACTTTGAGTCAGACGATGCTCTTGCTGGCTTTACAGTCGTGGAACAAGTAAGTGAATCATTGGCTCCTGAAGTGTCTGTCGCATCCCTCGAAGAGGGTGAGACCGACTACTACGGGAAAGTACTTAATTTAAATGGTGGCGCAATGCGTATTGCCAATCCATTTAAGGGTGCGACAGGATCTGTTGCTACCATCACTTTCTACATGAAGCAATCCCTTATCTGGGAGTACCATTATGAAGATGATGGCGTGACGGTGATAGACTCTGTCTGTCTTGACTATCTCGATTCTGAATTACTCACATGGGCAACATCCAGTGAGAAGCAGTCTCTCGTCTTCACACCCAATGGCGGCTTGAAGATGAATTCTGCAATCGAGGATTTTACGATCAACCAGGCTGCTGGCAATCGTCCAACGGGCGTATTCCAGGCTCCAGGTGCCTGGCATTGGGTGACCATGGAATTCAACAAGGCTGGCTATACCGTCTATGCCGACGGCTATAAGCGCATCAACGAAACGAACGAATATGCCGGCAAGGTTCTGGATTTCCTGAACAATGCCGACTATCTCACTTTCGGAAGCAAGAATACTATGACCTCTGTTGACCAGATCACATTCGCGACCAAGACCCTTACGGCTGACGTTGCCAAGGATCCACGTGTGAAGGAATCTGGTTCGGAAGAAGCAGGATTCGAATATGTGGTTGGTGACTGGATAGCCGAAGTCGGTGCCTCCGACTGCTCGGCCGGCTGGTGGGCTGAGTTCTCGAACTACTTCCGTATCCCTGCCAATTCGACGCTGACCCTGAACTTTGAGAATCATACTTCGGGCGCCAACAACTGGAACAACTGGAACCTCGCCCTCTGCACCGACGACGAGCGCGGCGGCGGTTCGTATGCCGAATATGCCGTTGTCCGTTCCGACCTCTATGGTTGGGGTGACAGCTATGCTACAGGCACATGGGAAAGCGAAGGCTATGGCGACTGGGATGCATTCCGCGCCGACATGGAGGGCGCCGATGTCGTTATCACGATTTCGCGCGTCAACGCCAATGTCACCATCGATGCTGTGGCTACCGCTAAGAACGGTAATGTTTACCATGAGAAGATCACCGTCGCTTGCGGCGATGGCAAGCAGGTGATCCGCGCATTCCTCATTGTTGATGGTTCGCATCTCAAGATGAATCAGGCTGGCTGCTCGATCGAAATACCACAGGAATTCGAGACTGCCGAAGTAGGCACGTCTGACTGTTTGACCGGCTGGTGGTCAGCATTCTCGGATTACTTCAGCATTGATCCGAATGCGACGCTGACCCTGAACTTCGAGAACCACACCTCGGGTGCCAACAACTGGAACAACTGGAACCTCGCCCTCTGCACCGACGATGAGCGCGGCGGCGGTTCGTATGCCGAATATGCCGTTGTCCGTTCCGACCTCTATGGTTGGGGTGACAGCTATGCTACAGGCACATGGGAAAGCGAAGGCTATGGCGACTGGGATGCATTCCGTGCTGATATGGAGGGCGCCGATGTCGTTATCAAGATTTCGCGTGTCAACGCCAATGTCACCATCGATGCTGTGGCTACATGCAAGAACGGCAATGTTTACCATGAGAAGATTACCGTCGTCTGCGGCGATGGCAAGCAGGTGATCCGTGCGTTCCTCATTGTGGATGGTTCATACCTCAAGTTGAATGCCAGCGGTTGCAAGTACAAGTTCCCATTATAAATATGAGGTTATTGATTTATAATAATCTAAGATATGAAGACCAATAATTCAAAAATAAACCAATTGAGGGGCTCAAAGCTCCTCGGTTGGCTGCCAATCTTCCTGATGATGCTGGTGGCACAAGTCACATTTGCGCAAAGTGTTATCACTGTCAAGGGTGTCGTTTTGGATGATCTCGGCGAGCCAGTTATGGGCGCTAACGTCATTGAACGCGGCACGACCAATGGTGTGACCACCGACTTCGATGGCAATTTCACACTTCAGGTGCGTCCAAGCGCTACTCTCAATATCTCTTTCATCGGTTTTGCCACACAGGAGGTTCAGGCCGTTTCGGGCAAGACGATGATCATCACCCTCTCGGAGGACAGCCAGTTGCTCGAAGACGTCGTAGTCGTAGGTTATGGCGCCCAGAAGAAGGAGTCGGTTGTAGGTGCTATCTCGCAGTTGTCGAACAAGGATATGCAGACTACCCCGGTTGCTAACGTTTCGAATGCCATTGCTGGTAAGATTCCTGGTGTGATCACCACCCAGGGTTCTGGTGCCCCTGGTGCTGACGATGCTACGATCAACATTCGTGGTCGTGCTACCTTTGGCGATTCCAACCCTCTCGTGCTTGTCGATGGTATCGAGCGTTCGATGAATCAGGTCGCACCTGATGACATCGAGTCAATCTCCGTCCTGAAAGATGCATCAGCCACAGCCGTTTACGGTGTGCGTGGTGCCAACGGCGTCATCCTGGTGACCACCAAGCGTGGTAGGGACCAGAAACCTGAAGTGAGCTTCTCGGCCAGCTGGCAGATGCAATCTCCCACTCGTAAGGACACCTATCTCGGCACGGTCGAGTCGGTGAAACTCCTCAACGAGGCTTATGCCAACGACGGTTTGGCTTCTCCATACGCCAACTATTCCGACGCTCAGATTGCTGCCCTTCCTAACGTGGACTGGTACGGCGAGGTGCTCAAGGACTATGCTCCTGCACAGCGTTACGACGTGAGTGTGCGTGGCGGTACAAAGCGTATGCGCTATTATTCGTCGGTTGAATACTACAAGCAGAACGGCCTTGTCGATAATCTGTCGAACGACACCTATGGCAACTCTTCCGCACAGCGCTACCAGCGTTTCGCCTTCCGTGCCAACATGGACCTCTTCCTCACCAAGGATTTGACTTTCTCAATCAACTTCGGTACACGATTCGAGAATCGTGGCGGTTCGAACACCAACGAGTCAGCCGGCTATAGCGAGACATTCTACCTGCTCAACCATACGCCAGGCTGGATCTTCCCCGTAAGCTATCAGATTCCGAATGGCACCAATGAGGATGGCTCGGTGGCCTACAAGACCCTCTATGGCGGCAACTCGCAATATCAGACCAATATCGTGGCAGCCCTTACCGAGGGCGGCTACCATACGGCTACCAATACCATTACCGAGACCAACTTCATCCTTGACTATAAGCTCGATTGGATTACTCCTGGTCTTTCGGCTAAGGGTATGTTCTCCTTCGACTATAATTCATATTATAAGAAGCTCTTCAGTCGCACTTATGCTACGTATGAGCTCAACGATGCTTCGAATGCCGAAAGCATTGATGCCTACACGATGTTCAATACTGACGGCGAGCTGACCTTCAGCGGCAGTTCTTACACCGAGATGAAGATCTATCAGGAGTATCAGTTGAACTATGCCCGCAAGTTCGGCAACCACGACATCACAGCCATGGCGCTCTACAACCAGAATGCCCGCTACTACAATGCCGACCAGGCATTCCGCTATCAGGGTATCGTCGGCCGTGTGACCTACAACTACGGCGACCGTTACCTCGCTGAGTTCAATGCCGGCTACAATGGCTCGGAGAACTTCGCCGAGGGTCAGCGCTTCGGTTTCTTCCCCGCTGTATCTGTCGGTTGGCGTGTGGTAGGAGAGGACTTCATGAAATCTACAGAGAATTGGCTCGACAACCTCAAGATCCGTGCTTCTTATGGTGAGGTTGGTAACGACAAGCTCTACGTGAATGGTGCTCTCCAGCGCTTCCTTTTCCGCGAAAAGTGGACTGAGGTCGGCAACGACTACTACTTCGGCACAACGGGTAAGACCGGTTACTACGAGAGCATGTATCCTAACTATGATGTGACGTGGGAACGAGCTCGCAAGTTCAACGTGGGTCTTGAGTTCGGCCTGTGGCACGGACTCCTGAACGGTAATATCGACTTCTTCTATGAGAAGCGCGATGACATTCTCACCGAGTACCTCTCTCGTCCTCAGTGGGTAGGCGTTCAGATGGCAGCCGGCAACCTCGGTAAGACCAAGAACTCTGGTTTCGAAATCGAACTCCATCATTTCAAGCAGGTTACTGATGACTTCTCCTATAACCTCGGTCTCAACTACAGCCATGCTGCCAATGAGATTACCGATATGGATGAGCCCGATCTGAAGACCTCATACCGTATGAGAGAGGGTAATCCTATCGGACAGTATTTCGGACTTGTTGCCGATGGTTTCATCACGCAAGCCGACATCGACAATGGTTATGGCACTTCCTACGCCGTGTCTTCATTCGCACAGAGCGCGCTCAAGGCTGGTGACCTCAAGTATGTTGACCAGAATGGCGACGGCTTTATCGACAACCGTGACGAGACGACTATCGGTTATTCCGATATTCCCGAGAACACATGGTCTGCCACAGCAGGATGCAGCTGGAAGGGTTGGTCATTCAGCATCATGTTCCAGGGCGTAAATCATGTCAGCCGTTACTATGATGCCGAGGCCATGTATGCCTTCGTAAATGGCGGTAAGGTCAAGGAGCATCACCTCGATCGCTGGAATCCCTCACTCAGCGAATCCGAGAATTTGGCCAATGCCAAGTATCCGCTCCTCCATTATGATTCCTACGGCGAGCACAACCAGCGCCAGAACTCCTTCTTCCTGAAGGATGGTAGCTTCGTCCGCCTCAAGAATATCGAGCTTGGCTACGAGTTCCCCGAGAAGTGGCTCAAGCCTCTCCACATCAGCGGTCTCCGTATGTATGTAAATGCTAACAATCTTGTGACTTGGGATGACCTCAACGACCTGGTTGACCCTGAGTCAAACGGCTCTAACAAGTATCCAATCATGAAGGCTTACAACTTCGGTCTTAACCTCAAGTTCTAACCCTTTAAATATGGCAATTATGAAGAATACATTATTTTATAGCATCCTGGCAGCTGGAACGATCATCTTCGCATCATCTTGCTCTGATTTCCTCGATCCAGATGCATCGAACAATGCTACTACCGACGAGGTATATTCCGATTGGACATTGGCTGTCGATGCCCATATCGATACCTATAACTTCCTGCGTCATGGCGCTTGCCGCATCAACAATTCCTGGTTGGATGCTGCTACCGACTTGGCTGAGACCAGTTATGCTACTGGTGGTGTGCGCCGCACTTTCAACGTCGGCAATTATTATGGTACTGATGGCGCTGCCGAGCTCACTACGACATGGGAGCACTTCTATCGTGGTATCCGCAAGTGCAACCAGACCATTGCCAAGCTCCCCGATGTGCCTAAGGCTGCCGACATCACTGCCGAGCGATATGAGATTCTGAAGGCTCGTTATGTTGCCGAGGCTCATGTCCTCCGTGCCTATTTCTATTGGGAATTGTTCCTCCGTTATGGCCCTGTGCCTATTGTCGAGGATGTGCTTGATCCCAACGACGTAGAGACTTTGCTCAGCTATACCGGTCGTCCTTCGGTCAAGGAGTATGTGGTTGACTTCATCCTCAAGGAGATTGCTACCTACCAGTCGGCACTGCTGACTTATGCCGACGGTACCACCAATGAGTACGCTGGCGAGCTGATTCAGCCGATGGCATCTGCCATGTATGCGAAGATTATGCTTTATATGGCATCTCCACGTTATGCGTCTGCCTCTGGTATCACTTGGAACCAGGCTCGTGAGGCTTATCTCGCATTCCTCAACAATTGGGGCACTCCTCTTGCCGACTTCGGTTCGGGCGCCGGCGTTTATTCGCTGATGCAGGTTAGCTCGTCGGCTCCAACCCATGTCGATGCCCTTACCACCGTCTGGATGAATACTCCTTACTCGGGTGGCAACACTGAGATGATCTTCTATCGCAACGACGTTGCTGTAGGCTGGTCGGCTATCGCCAATGACGTTGACGTGGCCAATGGCGGCAATGGCGGTTGCTGTCCGTCGCAGAACCTCATCGACATGTATGACATGGCCGATGGCTCGGCTCCATTCACCTCCTATGACGTGACAGGTGCTCCAGTGTACAACGGCATCAATCCTACTGTCAATGCAGCAAGTGGCTACTCCGATCAGACCATGTGGGAGAATCGTGACCCACGTCTCAATGCTACTGTTCTTTATCATGGCGTATTCTGGGGCGATTATATGCTCGACGTTCGCAAAGGCATGAATGCTAACCCGACAGGCAATGCGAATGCTACTCCTACCGGATATTATCTCCGCAAGTACATTCCTGCCTCTATCCTTAGCAACAACCATGGCGGCACAAGCTATCGTCTCTGGTGCTTCATCAGTTATGCTGACATGCTTCTTGGATATGCCGAGATTCTCAACGAACTTGACTTCTCGGGCAATTACGCCAATATCTGTGCGATACTCGATGCCTTGCGCAACCGTGCGGGTATTACCGGTTCCGTTGCCGATCGTGCTGACCTCATGAACCAGTCAGCAATGCGTAACTTCATCCATAAGGAGCGTACCGTCGAACTCGCTTTCACCGAGAATCGCTGGTGGGATCTTCGTCGCTGGAACTGCGCTACCGAGGCTCTTAGCCGTAACATTATCGGCATCGAAGTCGCTTCGGACGGTACCATCTCGCGTAAGGTGGCCCAGAAGCGTATCTTCACCGACAATATGTACCTCTATCCGATTCCTGAGTCTGAGTACTGGAAGACTGGCATTGAAAACAATCCAGGATGGAATTAAAGAACAAATCTTAAATCGTATTTAATATGTATAATACTAAATATATTGCAAAGACTGCGCTCTCAGTCGCCTTCTTCAGCCTCGTTAGCATGGCTATGGCTCAGAAGGGAACGCAGGTCCTCACAGGCCGCGTAGTTGACACTGAGGGCAATCCTATTCCAGGTGCAGTCGTCAGTGTAGCAGAGCAGAGCCGCATCGCTGTCACTGATGCCGATGGCAACTTCTCGCTCAAGGGCGTGAAGGTGGCCGATGAAATAAACGTGTCAAGTGTGGGCTATTTCAATGGCGTTGGTGAGGCAGTGCTCGATGGTACTTTTACAGTTACTCTCGAACCCGACGTGGACAAGTATAGCCATGATGTGCCGCTCCCATTCCATAATCGCGAGTCTAAACTCTCTACGGCAGCTACCAGCGTGGTTACCGGCGAAACTCTTCAGAAGTATCCTATCACGATCCTTCAGAATGCCTTCACTTCTACGCTTAATGGCGTTGAGACCTATGAGTGGTCGGCCGAACCTGGATGGTCAGAGACACAGTCGTATATTCGTGGCATCCGCTCGATGAACACGTCTGCACGTTCTCCCCTCATCATTGTCGATAATGTCGAGCGCGACCTTTCGTTCCTCGATGCTTATCCTATCGAGAGCATCACCATCCTGAAGGATGCTGCCGCAGCCGCTATCTATGGCATGCGTGGTGCGAATGGTGTGATAATGGTGACCACCAAGCGTGGCGCTGCCGGCAAGACCCACATCGAGTTTACGCAGGAAATAGGATGGCAGAAGCTTTCAGATAAGATGGAACTTCAGAACTCCTACAACCAGGCCCTCACCCGTAACCGCGTGCGTTACCTGAGCGGTATGTCTCCGCTTTACAGCGATTATGATATCGAGATGTATCGTCGCGTCTGCAATGGCGAGCAACTCGAGGGATATGAGCAGTACAAGTACTTCAACACCAACTGGTTCGACGTACTCTATCGCGAGAACGCTCCTCAGACCAAGACAAACTTCCAGATCAGTGGCGGCAATAACCGCGCACGCTATTATGTAAGCTTCTCTTGGCTGCATCAGGGTGGTATGTGGAATGAAGATTCCAACAATACCAACTGGGTTGACTCGGGTCAGGCCGAACTCGACCGTTACAACCTTCGTTCGAACATCGATATCGACATCAACAAGTACCTGAACGTACAGCTCGATCTCGGTGGCCGTATCGATAACATCTCACAGCCCGACATCTCGGTCTTCAACCTGACCACCTTCGGTGCCGTCGAGGCTACTCCTTTCGAGCCTGTGTTTACCCCAACGGGTGAGGTATATGGTTCTTCGACTGCTACCAACCCAATGGCACAGCTCTCGACAGGTTACAACAAGAACCGTCGTCGTAACATGTACTCGACGCTTTCTGTTAACGCTGATCTTGAGAAGGTCCTCCCAGGTTTGAAGGCCTTTGGTACTGTCAGCTTCGACTCGTTCGAGACTTTCCAGCGCGTGATGTACACGGGTATCGCAACTTATACCTATGGCTATGCCAGCTTTAACGAGGCCGACTACCAGAATGTCCTCAACGGAACTTATGGCAATAATGGCGAATATACCCGTTTCTGGACACAGGTGCAGAATGATCCTACCTTCAGCCAGCGCGAGTTCTACTATAATATTAATATGAATGGTGGACTCGGTTACGAGAAGGCTTTTGGCAAGCATGAGATCGATGCTCGTGCATTCGCCCGCTTCTATCGTCAGGAAGTTCAGGGCAGCAACTCTTCAGTACGTCAGCTTTCGTTCAACGGCCAGTTGAATTATGCTTTTGACAAGCGCTATATCCTCAATGGCAACTATAGCTACATGGGAAGCGATAACTTCGATCCGGATGAGCGTTGGGGCCACTTCTGGGGAGCAAGTGCTGCCTGGAACATTGCCGAGGAGCATTTCATCAAGGACAACAGCGATTGGCTCGACCTTGCTAAGGTCCGTGTAAGTTATGGTCGCGCCGGCCAGTCTGCTACTGGTGCTGGTCGCTATCCTTACCAGTCAACCTATGGCAGTACCACCGGTTATAACTTCGGTTATTCGCAGTCTTATACCACAGGTTTCTATGAGAGCCTTGCAGGCAATAGCAATAACAAGTGGGAGATCAGCGACATGTTCAATGTCGGTTTCGATTTCGATGTTGCCAAGAGCAAGCTCTACGGTTCGTTCGACTACTTCTATGAGTGGCGCAGCAACATCCTTGTGAATCGTTCCACAATCCCCGATATGGTCGGTGTAAGCGTTGCCCAGGATTCCTATGGCAAGGCTGAAACCTGGGGCTTCGAGGCAAAACTCGGTCACCGCAGCCAGATCGGCAAGGACTTCAAGTATCACATCGAGGCAAATGCTACATTCAATGATAACAAGATCACCGAGATGGATGAGGCCGAACCTTCGGTAGAATGGCAGCGCAAGACCGGATGGCGTATTGTGGACGAGACTTCCGTAGTGGGACTCTACGAATCGGCATTCAATGGCGGCATTGGTGGCTGGAAGCGCTATAAGTTCCAGCAATGGGCCAGCGACCCCAACCTGATTGCCACATCGCAGGCTGATGCTATTGCCAACCCCGAGAAGTATCCTTACAATACAGCATCGCAGGGCAAGCAGGCTCTTGGTACCGCAGTCTTCGCCGATCGCAATGGCGACCGTCAGATTGATACCAATGATATGGCCTATGACAGCTATACCATCATCCCACAGTGGATTATCAATTTGAACTTCGGTTTTGAGTGGAAGGGCTTCGATGCAAGCGCTACCCTTACGGCAAACCTGAATCGTGACGTGTTCATTTCTCCAGCTTCTGTGTTCTCCGGCTGGTCTAATATGTCAACCCATCTGGCTACAGACATGTGGGGCTACTATACCGACGATCCTACCGATCCTCGTAACGTCGGTGCCAAGTTCCCCCGTCCGGTTTGGGGTGACTTCAATAAGATCGATTCCGAGCGTGGTACAGATGCTTATATGAATGACGTTTGGATCATGGATGGTGATTATCTGTCGCTCAAGCAGATTGAGGTCGGATATTCTCTGCCACAGAATTGGATCAAGAAAATCTGGATGACCAAGTGCCGTGTCTATTTCAATGCCTACAACGTATGCAACTGGAGTGGACTTCCAAACGGTATGGATCCGGAGAAGCCTATGTCTTACTGCTGGTGGTATCCAAAGACACGTTCCTTCAATTTCGGTATTAATATTGGCTTCTAATAGATAAGTTCCCCTTAATCTCATCCCTGACCATCGTGTCAGGGTGGGGAAGGGACGATAATAAATCATAAATTCTTATGAAAAAGCAAACATTATATACATTGGCTTTGGGTATGCTCCTTATGGGTGCTGCAACTTCTTGCGAAGATGCGCTCGACAAGGAGGTGGATCTCTCCCTGTCGGCCGACCAGGTATTCAACAAGTACGACAATACTCGTGGTTTCTTGGCCAACATCTATACCTATCTGCCAGATGCCTTTTATGGCTTTAATAGCGGTGATGGAGGCCAGTATCAGGCAGCCTTCCGCGATTGCATGACCGATAACTCAAGCTCTTATTGGCCTGTGCATTATTATCATTCCGTTCAGAGTGATACTTATGATGCCAAGAACCACTATTATGCTGATCGTTACTGGAACCTTGACTTCAAGGGTATCCGTGCTTGCAATCAGTTTATGCAGAATGCCAAGGAGAGTGTCGTTGGCAATGCCGAGAAGGCTGGCGACGACAATCATCTCTACAATCGTTGGATTGCCGAGGCCCGTCTCATCCGAGCCCTTCTTCAGTTCGATCTCGTCTGCTGGTTCGGCGACGTTCCGCTGGTAGGTGATGAGATTTATGCTTCTTCGGGTGTCAGCGTAGGCCGCACTTCTGCTGCCGAGGTCCTCAAGTGGGTAGCCGACGAGTGTGATGCGGTGAAGGATGTCCTCCCATTCCGCTATGCCAACGAGGATGAGAACTGGGGCCGTGTCAATGGCGCAGCTGCCTATGCGCTCAAGAGCCGTGCACTCCTCTATTTGGCTTCTCCTCTGAATAACCCTTCGGGCAACAAGACGCTCTGGCAGAACGCTGCTAATGCGGCTACTGACTTCATCAGCAAGAATGCCTCGCAGCGCAACCCCTATGCCCTTTACAGCACTGGCGATACTCAGAACGACTACTACAATTGTTTCGTGACCACTCCTCACCTCAACAACGAGTATATCCTTTCGCGTTCCGAGTGGTCAACATTCGACATCGAGCGCTATTCGGCACCTTGCGGATTTACTGGAACAGCAATCTCCGTAGGTCGTACCAATCCTTCCCTCAATCTCGTGATGGCTTACGAGATGAGCAACGGACTGGCTTACGATGCAGCTGGTTCGGGCTACGATCCCAACGACCCATACGCCAATCGTGACCCACGTTTCGAGAATACCATCTTCCACGAGAATTCTGTTTGGGGCAATGCCGATCAGGATGAGCAGCGTACGGTTGACGTAGCCTCTTCTCCTGCAGCAGGTCAGGACTATCAGGGCACCCATGGTGGAACCTACACCGGATTCTATTGCAAGAAGTTTGTCGTGAACATTTCTTGGAATGTTCCTTCACGTGCTCCTCGTGCCTGCCCAATCTTCCGTTATGGCGAAATCCTGCTCAACGCAGCCGAGGCCATCAACGAGGCTTCCGGCCCCGATCAGGCTTATCAGTATGTCGATCAGGTGCGTGCACGTGTGGGCATGCCTTCATGGAAGACATCCTATGGTACGCTTAGCCAGGCCCAGTTCCGCGAGCGTATCCAGAACGAGCGTCGTGTGGAACTCGCATTCGAGGATCACCGTTTCTTCGACGAGCGCCGTTGGAAACTCTTCGAGGGTAAGACTGCTGCATCCGAAGTCAGCGAACCCTATTACAAGCAGGTTTACAACTTCTACGGTCATGAGATTACAACCACAGGCGAATATGCTAAGGATGGCTTGACCTATCATGACTTCACCGTCAGTGTGATCAGGCACCCGATGCACAATGTTCGAGTATTCAATTCTCCTAAGAATTACTACTTCCCAATTCCTTATTCTGAGGTGAAGGCTGTGCCTGCGCTTGGCCAGAATCCCGGTTGGGAGTTATAATCCTCATCCTATTAATCTTAAAAACGTTCATTCTTATGAAATTGTATAATATTTTGGCAGCCGCAGTTGTGGTCAGCATGGTTTCCTTTTCTTCATGTAAGGATGAGGATTCTTATAATGGCGCTTATCTCGGCGAACCTTACACCTACAACGAGGACGTCACCTACACGGTCAAGGAGGAGCGTGCTATCAATGACTCTGTGAACGAGCTGGTCGATGTGGAGTATGTACGCCAGCGTCCGACTCTCGCCTGTAAGGTTTATCCTGCAGGAGACCATGGTGTAGCTATTCGTCATGGATTCTGTTACAACACTACCGGCAATCCTACCGTGTATGACAACGTCATCTTGATCGACGAGTCTTGGTCGGGCCTTCAGGGTGCTGTAGTAGGTCTTCAGAATGGCCTTTATAAGGACACCACTTTCGTCAATACCGTTTCCCCAGGTACTGTTTACGTCCGCGCATTCCTGGTGCCTTACACCACTGGCAACGATGCTCTCACCAACGACCCGACGGTGGTTTATTCCGAGCAGTCGGTAATGACAAACTTTGTAATTGATGATTAATTATGAAAAAGATAATTCTTTCTGCAATCCTGTCTGCAGCTGTTGCCCTCCCGGCAACGGCTCAGCAGACAGCTGAGGTCGATGGCCAGAAGGTGGTCTTCGAGCCATATAGCTCTCTCCAGATTCAGGGAGGCATGGGCTATACTCTTGGTGAAGCCGAGACAAGCGAGCTCTGGAAACCTGCAGCAGCATTGAGTTGGCAGTATCATTTCAATCCCTATTTCACGCTACGAACAGGCTTGAGCGGATGGCAGTCAGCCGGTGGGTTCCAGACACCCTATGATGCTGACTATACATTCAATTATCTCGCCTTGAACGTCGATGGTATGCTTAATATCAGCAATGCCATCGCTGGTTGGAATCCAAAGCGCTGGATCGACATCTATGCCTTTGTCGGTGCATTCGGAAACCTCGCCTGGCACAATAAGGACGCCAAGGAGCTGCGCAATTCCAAAGGCTTCGACCTGGCCTATCTTTGGGACGATTCCCGTTGGAGCATTGGCGGTCGTGGTGGCGTGATGGTTGACATCAAGGTTGCCAAGCAGTGGAGCGTCAATCTCGAATGGAATGCCAATGGCCTGACTGACCATTACAACAGCAAGAAGGCCGGTAATATCGACTGGTACTTCAATCACATGCTCGGCGTCACCTATCACATGGGCAAGGGCTATAAGGCTGCCAAGAAGTGCTGCGACCGCGCCATTGTCGATGTCCCCGTGTCGGTTGTCCATGATACGGTAGAGGTTGTCAAGGTCGTTCATGACACGATTTGCATCAAGAGCGAGCCCGAGAAGATTATCCTCACACCCGAGGAAAAGCATATCGTCCTCTTCTTCGACATCACCAAGTCCGACATTTCGGCCGAAGATGATGCCAAGTTGCAGAAGCTCGCACAGTGGTGCAAGGAGAACAACACCGGCAAGATCCAGGTGGCTGGCTATGCCGACAAGGGTACAGGAACAGCCAAGCAGAACGTGTACTATGCACAGCGTCGTGCCGATGCTACTGCCAAGGCCCTCAATGAGAAATATGGCATTGCCATGGATCAGATGGAGGTCACTTCGTATGGCGATACCGTTCAGCCATTCAAGGAGAATAACAAGAACCGTTGCACCATCATCGATGTCAAGGAAATCCTGAAGTAAGGCTGATGAACTTCGATTCATTTCGCTGAATGGACCGAATTATAATTACAGATGGAAGACCGAAGTGGCAATTTGGCCATTTCGGTCTTCTTTTTTTATTAGTGTAATCTAAAAGTCTCATTAAAAGGATATAAATCTTAAAAATATTTCGTATCTTTGCGCCGCTTTTGCCCACTAAAGGGCAGGCCTAACGAAATTTTTTATATGTCTAACAATTTAAAGAACACCGCTATCGAAGACTTCGATTGGGAAGCTTACGAGAACGGCGAGACCCTTACCTCGGCAAG
>JAEEGL014292745.1_pt1 | contig 14436 bp, 12 predicted proteins | sample 9134231 | NCBI WGS metagenome assembly JAEEGL01 (sample SAMN16246548, study PRJNA631951) | gut metagenome | biome: gut microbiome; feature: rumen; material: fiber-attached | host: Bos | place: Iran: Karaj | collected 2018-10
CAATACATCTTTTCAACTTGACTCTCACACCCTCGAGCCCACATGTAGCCATCCACAAGCAGACTAACGAGGTTGTGACTCTTGTCCAGCTCATTAATGATGTCCAGATTTTCTTGAAGAATCGAGTCATCAATCGTGTTATCTAAAAAACACGGATCTGTAATAATACCATACTCACCAGCCATGTTGTCTGGTTTAAGAATGACGCTATGCCACAAAACACATTCATAATACGGTTCCGAGTCAGTACCATCGAGCCTCTGTTTCTTGATGCAGCGGTCATATTCCCGGTCCCAATACAAAGCACCATAGAGTTGCATGAACTTCGGGAAGAGTTCATCATTCAGCTGGATGAATGGAATATCATGGCCAACTTCCTTGTCTATCTGTTCCAAGAAAGTGTAAGCAGTGTCATCCCAATTCCCATCGTTTTTAGGACGATAAAAACGGCAGTTATGTGAGATGTTGTACCTGATGACCATAGCGGCCTCACTACGGCTCATATGTCTTGAAGACAGTGGCCATACAAACGGTTCAGAATTATTAAAATTGTTCTTCATTTTGTTTTTAATATTATAAAGTGAAATATTATTTCTTTAAAAATATCTGCCCGCCCTGTCACCACGGGCAGATAATCATAATATTAGGGCACCTGGGACGAGGGATTATCGAAATAGTGCCTCCACCCCAGAAGCCACATGTCCAAGGGAAGGAAATCGAAATCAAACACGGTGTCCAGCCCGCGATATTGTTTATTATCGCATTCTGTGGCCAGCCAGAACCAGGCATCTGCAAGGTCTGGAGACTTCATTGCGCCACCGAAGCCACAGCGATAAATCGCCGACAACACATACATGTGAGCCACTATGCCCAACTCGGCACCTTTCAAGACATATTGGACGAACTTATCATATTGCTTGAGGCTGTGATGGTGCATAGACAGGGCAAAAGCCCCATGAGCGGGATTGATTGCTTCAAGTTTATGGTAGCTCTCTTCGGCAGCGGCTTCGTCCCTTGCTCGCATGTGGGCATGAGCCTCGTCCAACAGTTTCTCATCTCCATTATTGAAGAATGTTGCTTCATCGTAATGAAGAGTTCCAGGAGCTGTGAGTCCGAACCTGATTGCTTGCTTCTCAGCCTCTACAGCATTATAGAAGTGGCTATCAGGCTCGTGAAGAGCATCAATAATGTCATTGATTTCAATGGACTTAAAGTGGTCGAGATTATAAGTAAGATCACCCTTGGGATCCAAAATTTCGGACAATCGCCTCCAATACCGAGGGTCTGTATCGATGTAGGATACATGAAGCTCATCAACCAAGTTCATGGAACAGATGTGATTGCTTTGGGCGGCCATCAAAACTTGATGTTTGATTGTGCTCATGTCGCTGCCAGAGTTGCCGCTCAGATAAAAGAGTAAGCGGTAATATGCTACACGGGAACGGGTATCCCCCGTTTGGTCAATCACTTCCTCCAGCTCTTGCTTAACGAGTTCGAACTTACCATCCTTGAGGTGCTGCTCAATGGTGGCCAGCGTCACGTCGTCGATTGCCTGGGTCGGAGCCTTGAGGGGTTCACTCTCCATGTCTTCCGCCTTGTCCAAGTCGACGTGATTAATTGCCTGAAGGTCTTGATCGACATACTCAATCTGAGGATCATCGTTGCCGTTGATGTATTGCTGGATGAAGTCAAAAAGTGCTTCCTCCCGCTCTTCATCACAGTCAAAACCTATTTTGAATTCCTCGACCTGCTGGTCGAATAACTCCTGAAGTGCAGCAAGCTCGCCATAACTAATGTTTCGCTGTTCACCGTTGCCTTCAAAATCTGACGGTACAGCAGAATTTAAATAATTTTTCTTCATTTCTTTATTTTTTATGGTGGCCATCTGGCCAGTTGTTTTTATTAAGGTAAACACCGTGTGGTGTTGCCGCTCGCTGGGAGCGGGAGACGGCTCATAACCGTGAGATCAATCGTTCGTTGGTCGCATTGCTGTGGGAGGCCCTCGGCAAAGGCGGTTCATTCTATGTTTCATCACATCCATACCTGAGCATTCTCCTTCATGATGACACGGGTGAACTTCTCGATTTCGGCCCTCAGGGCAAAAACCTCGTAGCGGAAGGGCTCGGGCAGTTCAAGTCGACGCATAGACTCTCGGCCGATGAACACAAACTCGGGGTGGCATTGCTTGACCATCGCTGCAAAGTTCTCGGTGCTGCTAAACTTCATCAGCGGTTCCAGCGTAGTGTAGGTTTTGATTCCCGATGCTGCAATGGTCTGCATGGCCATCACTCTATCGGCGCGGGAGGGGGCATAACCCATGTATTGGCTACCCAGTTCCAAATCACTCTCCAGGGTGGTACCGATATAGGCATGTTCCCATATACCATGTCCGGTAAAGCTGAGCAACCTGCCGGGGTTCTTGCTCTGCACCCAGAAGGTGTGACGGGGATACTGGTGGCAGTGATCAAGAATACGCGTTATGTCCTGGTCGCTAAGCGCTCCGGAGCAGATGTCCGTGCCTTCGCAGATGAAAATCGTCTTGGGCTCGCCCACGGAGAGGTCGATATTGAAATCCTCTTCAATGAAGTGATGCTTAGATCTGGTCTTATAGCGATCCTTAAAGCACCACGGGCACCAGCCACAAGAACCTTGGCCACCAAAAAGGGATAGCGTCCAGATCCCTTCATACATATTTCCTGATGAATATCTTAGCGGCATGGTCTTTACAGTTTGAAGTAGTTAACGTCAATGATTGTTACGGTGCCGTCATCATTCACCATCGGAAACAAAGCAGTACCGCAACTATCGCTCAATGCTACGGCGAGTCTGTCGATCCGAATGGTGGACTTCTTATAAGGAGATGCCACCAGGACTTCCAGGATTACGGTACCGGCAGGATGCCTCTTGCCCGCCACTTCGGTCTTAAGCAATTCATACAGGACATAGCTGCCATCCTCGAAGTCCAGCAGACCAACATTGAGCTCGGGGCTGGTAAAGCACCGCAGTACCTCTTTGCCACGAGTTGAGAAGCCGTCTTCCTTTGGGCAGATGGTCACGATATGGGGCTTGATCTGGTCGTCGGCGAAAAACGGTGTCACTGTGTTCAGAATATGGCTTTCAACAATATTCATATAGTCGTTGTTAAAGGCCCCACCGCCCACCATGTCACTGACAGGGGTGGAGCTCATTGAACCGATTAGTTGTTGAATTTGGCTAGCTGTTTCTTGAGAGTCTTGTACTGCTCCTTGGCTTTCTGGATGGTCTCATCCATCGTGGCCAGGGACTGTTCCAGTTCGGCCTTCTTCTCCGCCTGCTCCTTCATCTTGCTCTCGATATCGCCCATCGAGCCACGGGCAAATACTTTACGAGTGGTCGTAACACCAGCGTCAATGATTCTCTTGATTTCAGCGTCGATGTTTTCGAGCTGTTCGTCACTAGCGGCAGTCAGCGGGTTCTTCTTGACGAAGGCCTTAAAGTCCTTTACGAACCCCTGGATGAAGTCGGACACTTTGTCCTTGTCCGTCATTTTGAGCCCCTTCTTGCGTTCCTCGTTCATGAAAAGCTTGAGGTATTTAACGAAGTCGATATCACCGCCGCCACCGCTGTTAAAATTATCCTTCGCTTTGAATACCTCAGTGAGCCAAGTCATCGTTAGCAGCCCGTTTCTGGTGCAGTCTGGATTGAGCAATCTGGTTGCCTCGAAGATGCCAATGCCTCTGAGCGCCTTGCCCTCCTCGTAGTCGGGGATCTTACCGGCCAGGAGAGCACTCTTCTTTACGGCTTCCTTGACGGCAGTCAGGCCGTAAGCGAGGTACTTGTCGCTAGCGTTGGGAAGGATCTTCTTTGCCAGTTGTTCCTTGGTCAACAGTTTATCCTCCTTGCCCGTGGTAACAATGGTCTGGTTTCTGTAGTCCCCATTTCCCCAGTTGGCATTGTTGGCATTGATATCGCGTACATAGGCATCAATGTCAGCGGGGCAGGGTATGATTTCCACATCCGCACCATACTTGAAGTTGCTGCTCTTAACGGCCACAAGACGATGCTGTCCATCCAGCACGACAAACATGCGGTCTATGTCAGGGTGGGAAAGAGTAACCTTGTTACCCTTTTTGTCAACGAGTTTAGCTCCCAGCATCAGCGCAGCCTTCGCTAAGCAAACAATAATTGGCTGAGAGAAGCGATTCTTCTTGGTTTTTTTCAGCGCCTTGGTAAGATCCAGAACGTGTCTCTCGTCCACATTGCGGTTGCCTTCATAACCAATGAGGATGATGGCTGCGGCCAGCAATTTCTGCAGGTCATACTTCGGTACGAGGATACACTCAACACCCTTCTGGTTCAGTTCAGCCGCAGTCTTATCACGCAACTGCTGATCCTCTACCTTTACCATCTCGTAAATTTCAGCCTTGAGATCCTCGGGACCTGCACTCGAGGTTGCCTGAGCCTGCGAGTCCTGCTCAGCGGACGTGTTCTCATCACCCTGGACAGCATCATTGCTCTCCGTGGTGTCAGCCGTAGCATCTTTACCTTTACCAGCGGTGGGTGCAGCGGCATCACCTGCGTCGGTAGCTTTGGTGTTAGCCGGTACCTGCTTACTGGTAGCGTCAGCGGCTTCCTCGTCGCTGGCTGCGGTATCGTCCGGCGACTGGGGCTCGGGTGAACCCTGGATGGGTTCAGTTACGTTCTCAACTTGGACCTGACCAAGGTCCACTTCGCCCGCATTAGGGGCGGTCTGGTCAAAATGCTCTTTTGACATAACTTTAAGTTTTTTAAAATGGATAAAAAATATAATAATATGATTTCCAGTTAATTGATCGTGAAATCTACCATGCGGAGGCCCTTGTTCTGCTCATCGAGTCTGCGGGCAGCGTAGAACCATGCATCGGCCAGATTGGGATCGGGTTCGGTGCCATAGCCACAACGGAACATACTCGAGAGGTGATACATAGCCGTAACAAAACCATTTTCAGCGGCTTGACGGATCATCTTGAAGCTGACCTCGGGAGAAAACTCTTTGAATGCCTCCCAAGGCTCAGGCTTGCCGTTGAGCTTCACGAAATTCCCGCTCTTGGGCATGGGAATGCTCAGCCTCTTGGCGCTAGCAGCTGCCTTTCCGAGGTCGAAGATGACGAGCGGAGCCTCAAGGGTGCTCACCACATCCTCAATCAGCGACTCATCGTCCACTTCGCTGGCATCCAAGAATTTATGTGAGTATTCAAATTCCCTCATAGGGTCAAGGACCGTGGCGAGATGTACCCAATCGTTAGCTTCTTGAGGATAGTACTGAATTACGACGCCCTCCTGAAGCAAACGGGCAAGCACATACATGCTCGGGATGTGATATGAATACGATGCCTTCCTGAGATTCCGAATAATCCCGGTAAGACCGCATTTCCCAAGGCCATAGTAGTAAAACCTTATCATCGCTAAGGTTGTCGGGATGTAACCTGTATCAGATGCCTTCTTGAGTGTTAACTCGGCCATGTTGAAGTCCATCGAGCGCAGATACTTTATAATAAGGTGTATCAGCGAAACGATGTCTCCTGATGCTGCAGGGTCAATCACATAGTCGCAGGTGGCAGCCAAATCGGCCTCCATCTCAACCGGCTTCATGTTCACTGTGCCCTCGTTAAGAGTGGCGATAGAATTAAAACACTTAGTCATAATATTAAAATTTAACATATTATTGTTCAACAGTTTATTGGTTTTTATTCAAGCCCAAATTCGCGTTTGACACAATCCACCTGGACTTCGGATCATCACCGATCATAGCGACAACCTCATCCAGGTCAAACCAGATGACACGACCATTTCGCCACATAGCGGGCTCGTGTATCTTGCCCGAGCGGATCATCGTCTTGATCTTTGTCTCAGAGCAATTGAGGGCTGCAGACAATGATTTGATGCCTCGCACGATGTTCTTCTCCTGCGGTTTGTTACCACTGGTTTCGTGCAACACATTATAATATGCGCGGGTCGAGGCCTCGTAAATCAGCAGAGCAAACTCCTCTGCGGTAAGGTCAAGAACGCGCTTGCCTGCGATGCTCGATATGTCAAATTGTTTTTCTGCCATTTCACTCACTATGCCTGCATTTGTTGTGCCGATAAAGTGCTGATTAACAGTAGTTTGAGTTATAACTGTTATAACTGTTATAACTAAAAAATTCACATCGATTAAAAATTCCTGCCAACTGTAGGTTACAATTTTTGGCAGACTTGGTCGCGTCATCTTGTCATGTCAGTAGTGGAGGGTCTGCATAATGAGGTCGTGCCGGTCCCTATAACCTGACACAAAAAAAGCGAGACACGCTCCTGCAATGTCTCGCTGCTGATAAGTGTAATATGTTAATAGACTATGGCTTCTTATGTGTTCACGGGTGCATCACCCAGCAGGGTTGATAAGAAGCTGACCAGTTGTATCATTTGGGATGGAGATAGGCGTTCGATTTTTTTTAAAATCTGCAACCGGGTAGTTTTGACGTTCCACTTTTCCATATATGTCTTCGTTGTTGATGAGTCAATCGCTATATACGGTTTCATGGCTTCATAGGTGGAATGGCCAGTACAAGCCTTAACGACTTCAACAGGAATTCCAAGAGCTAATGAACAAACAACAAAGGTGCGCCTAGCCATGTGGCATGAAATAATCTCATGAATAGGTTTATACGTTTCATGTGGCTCATTACCTACGTAGTACATCTCTTGTATCTTTCGATCAAGTTTCGCTTCTTTGGCTGCAAGTTTTATAAAATCATTAAGCTTTTGGTTGCTTGGGGCTTTAAAGACATATTCTCCTGGGGTACTCATTATATTATCAAGTATCTCCTGAGCATCTTTGATAATTGGTATGTCAAGTTTCGCTTTGGTTTTTTGTGTGAATACATGTATAATGCCATCACTGATACTTGACTTCTTGAGAGCTGCAGTATCTGAATATCTCAATGACGTATAGCACATAAAGCAGAATATATCGCGAGCATTACGCAAATACTGCTGCTTAAGCGGGAAACTTGCAAAATGCCGCAATTCTTCAAGTGTGAGGTATGTGATAACCTTCTCGGATTTGGGAACATTAGAGTCAAACTGTAGAGCTTCCTTATTTACCGGATAACCATTTCGATCGAGCCAATTCAAAAATGATTTTAAGTCTCGAAACCTTTTAGCTACTGTGGTATTATGATAACCTTGATCAAAATACCACTTCTTTAACCCGTTCAATGTTGATCTGTTCATCATGCCTAATGTAATCCTCGGATTATACTCGTTAAGGCATTTCCACATTTGCGAATTCTTGTCCCGGGTACTCTTGGTCCAGTTTTTTTCAATAGCCCGTTCACTCATGAACTGCTTATAAATGGTCTCAAATTGCTTATGTGTATCGATATATTGATCAGCGGCAGGAGTAGCCATTCTGCCTACATTACCCATGAGCTTGTAAATGCTTTCTCGTAATTCATCGGCAGACGGAATCTTATCCTTATTTTTGAAATCCTTGAACGCCTTTTCGATAGACTCAAAATATAACAATATCAAAGAATTCACATCTCTGGCATAAGTGGTGTGCCCAGATGTGTCTACAGTTGTAGTATTATTGCGAGCTTTTCCTTTGCTGCTATCCCATTTAGCTGGATCCCACTGAATCCCTGTAGATAGCCACAACTCTTGTCTCTTCTTATTCCATCTAATCACAAATGAAATAGTACTGTTCGTGGTGTGTTTGCGTAAAACTGTTCTAACGCTGTAATTGTACTCTATCATATCCTATCCTTTTAGTTTTGCAAAGATAGTGTTTTTTTGTGTTTTGGGGGTGCGTACGCTCCCCCTTTTTGCGCCGTTCTACGCCTTTAGACGCCTTTAAACGCCTTTTGGGGTTTTGCTAAATGACTCTTTATCAGGCGTTGAGAGTTTTTTAAAGGTTTTTAAAGGCGCGACAACAAGTCCTATCAGGCGCACAAGGAAAACAAAAACCCGCTGAACCCCAGCGGGTTTTATGCATTTATTTAACTGAACCCATTGTGATTAGTCAATTACATCAAAAGAACCGTCCTTTTAATATGAGTTAATATAAGTCTTTGAAATTATAGTAGTTATAACTGATATCATGTGTCTTTTTTAAAAAATGTTTTAACTCCTCTGCTTTCTGTGACAATGATGATGTGGTTATTCGTTTATCTTCTCTAATTAAGTGACTCATGGCAAGAGAATCGACATTCCTTAAATCGCTAAATGTTTCATCAAAAACGCACTCAGCCGAAAGTAATTGAAAAGGAGAATAACCATTGGAATCCACAACCTCACACTGAAGTGCATGCATTGCTTTCACTATATCAAGAAGATTGAAATATTCTTGATAAAAAGCGGAAAACGCATTAACTATTTCTTCAGCAGTTACATCTCTTGTTGTACAAATAAATGCACGATATGGAGCACGTTTAAGAGGATCTATTGAAGAAATCATAGCAATGCTTTTGCACATAGCCATTACAACTATTAATAAATGGCCTATTTCAATATTGATAGGTCTTATTAAATCATAGAAATGCTTCCAAGAAACAATTTCTCCATTACTTAAAACAATTCCATTATCGTTTCCATGAGCTTCAATCTGAAGAGTTACGATATCCCCTGAATTTAAAGACTTCAAAGTGCATTTGAGAGCATCTTCAAACTCTGCAACAGAATGTACATCATAGAAAGAAGCAAACGATTCCTTTTGGCAGTATTGCTTAAATCGGAGTATATCATTAAAAAGCTGTTCCCCTGTTTTTATGTCTTTGTCACCTAGTGATTGTATTACAACAATTCCCCATCTTTTAATTTCTGTTTTAGCATTATTCATTTTAGAGAGAGTATAGTCAAAAGTATTTTAATTAATGGCTCAGGATAATATCAATCACTGCATTGATGTCGGCAATATTCACCTTACAATCACCATTGACATTGCCTATGCTTGTACCATCAATGCTGTCTTTATTATGAACTAATACCAGTAGCTGGCGGCAACATGAGTGACATCTACACTTGATCCCTTCGTATTATAGTGATGGGGTACTAATTCTGCGAGACGCGCACTGCACGAACCGTGTGGCCGTATTGGCGGCCGAGAGGGCTCCGTTGCACGCTCTCAGAACTGAAGCACAGGGCGACGGTTCCGCTCTGTTCGCTGGAATAGAGCATGCGCGACAAACAGCAGCCCCTAGAACCCGCGTTGTAGAGTGAGCTGTTTTGACGGGAACCCGCAGCGGGAAGGAAGATGGTATTGCCATTCGGCCCTGTCACCAGTCTACCGTTCACGCCGTTCTGTTGCATACTAGTCCAGGTGCAGTTATCAATCAGCTCCTGCAGCTGCTCAACAGTAGGCATACGCCAAGAAGCACCCCAGTTCACACTGGCGGCATCATCTTCAGGCTCCAGTTCAGTCTTGCCATCAACAGTGCCGTAATAGCCGTAGGTACAGTACTTCGTCATTGTGTTTTCACTGCCGTTGCACCACTCGTAAGTGCTCCAATCATAGTTCTCCTTGGGTTCTGTCTCTCCCCAAGCAAAATAGTCACAGTATTCTTCAGGACTGTTGGCACCGATGTTCATTGTCGCCCACAACGTGCCGCTAGGTAAACCCAAATCAACGTACTCATAATCGTCGAGCATTGGGCTGATGTCTGGGTCGAGGGCAAGGCGCAGGCCTAAATTGTCACTCGTGCCCATCGGGTAGTAATAGTTTCGAAATGACACACGACAGTACCAGTCGTAACCATTAAAAATACCCCCACGGTTTACGCGATATGAACTTGTAGAAGGCCCCGTCGGATTTGTCTGGGGTTCGATGCTATACTCACCATACCAATCCTGACACCATTCCCATACATTACCACTCATATCAAAAAGGCCCAACTCATTTGATGTCTTGGTGGCAACAGGATGGGTAGTGAAACCGCTATTTTCATTGTACCATGCCACCACATCAAGATTGTTACTACCTGCATACTTATAACCTTGGCTTTTATTGCCACCACGTGCAGCATACTCCCATTCAGCTTCAGTGGGTAAACGGAAAGCTTTACCTGTAATCTGGTTTAGTTTGGTGATGAACTCTTGGCACATTGTCCAGGAAACACTCTCGACAGGGCAGTTTAAGTCACCAATATTCTGGCTTGGGTTACTGCCCATCACTGCTAGCCATAGTGCCTGGGTCACCTCGGTCTCGCCGATACAGTATGACGACAACGTCACCTCGTGGGCAGGTTTCTCATTGTCACGGGCATCACTGCCCTGTTCAGTAGTCGCTCCCATTATAAATGTGCCGCCTTCAACATATACCATTGTGAATGAAACACCATTCACGGTGAAAGTTTCGGTTTCGTCTATGCCTAATGCTGGAACGATAATACTTTGTCTATTGCTCTGACTCATGGCTTTGCCTTCTTCTTGTGCTGTCGCATAAACGGTTAATTCATAATCGACATCATTTCGGAAAGCTGTATAGGGATTCTCTACTAATAAGTCATTTACATAAAGCTTAACAACTCCATTACCTGACGCAGTGATAATAACTGCATTTTCTGTTGTATCAGCAGTCACTATTGGTGTTTGGGTCATTAACAGGGCAGGAATAAGTACTCTAATTGTTTCGCATTGACTCATTAGTTTTCCATCCTCTTGTGCTGTAGCATAAACAGATATGTAATAGTCTTCTTCGCCACGAATAGCGACATATGGATTGCTCACAGATTGTCCATCAACATAAAGATTTACGATACCATTGCCCGTCGCTGTGATAATTACTGCATTATCAACTATTTGGGTGTTAATAACGGGAATAGCTGTGGGTTGTCCACCTAAGATGATATTAATAAGATAGTTGATGTCGCTGATATTGATTTCACCATCATTGTTGACATCACCGTTAAGGCCTTCTTGTGTGCCTCCTAAAATAATGTCAATGACTGCATTGACATCACTGATATTCACTTCTCCATCATGATTCACATCTGCCGAATTGACGTTACTGCTGATGGAATTGGAGAGGAGAACGAGCGGTAACATTGCCATTATGAAAACAATAGTTGAAATTAAAACCTTTTTCATTGTTATTCGAGTTAAAGTAATAATCAATTCCAGTGCCCCCCGTACAAACGTTAATATTCTATGTCGTCAATTATTGGCATGAGCATAAAAAAGAAGCGCGGGAGTCTGTACTTGTCACTCGTCCCGCTTTCAGAGGCTCTCGCATTGCCCATCGAAGTAGAACGAGCAACGTAGAAACCCACGCGGAATATGGCTTTGCCTAATCTGGCAAATTATCATATTCAGCATTGGGCATCTGCCGTTGCTTCATCCTTAACTTCGATTTAGAATTTGCGAGATTCCTGAGAGCCAAGAACAAAGCGCAAGCAGCGCCTTTTTTAATTTCATGTGTTCCTTGCCATAAATCCGTCACCAAAAGTGAGCGGACTTCAGCCAAAGGTCAACCGCAAAGATACACTTTTTTTTACAATCTATACTTATTCAAAAACTATTTTTTAATAACACTCATCAAGTATAAGCGTAGATTTTCTGGGGGAGCGTACGCTCCTCCTTTTTGCGCCGTTCAACGCCTTTAGACGCCGTTCAACGCCTCATCGGCTTGCTGGAAAACGCTGTCTATCAGACGTCGGGAGGTTTTTAAAGGTTTTGGGAGGCGCGAACTTGAGTCCTATCAGGCGCACAGTAACACAAAACCCGCTGAATTCCAGCGGGTTTTGTTATTTTCGCACCCTCTCACGCTCCCCCTTTTGCTATTCAAATGTTCCTTCTAATAAGTAACTAAATACACCTTCATCTTTAGTAGAAAGTAAGGTCATTGAAATTCGCTTTATAGTTTAGCCTCTATTCTGAAATCATATAATAAATACTATCTGTTTATTATTAAAAGGCCTCATTCTTAAAATATTTTATTGTAAAGAGCCAATAATAGTCTGGAAACTATTGTTACATGAGGGATTTTTCTTACTTTTGTGAATTAATTCTAAAATCATTTTCTTATGGACAAACAAATTAATGACGTAACTCAAAGAATCAAGGAGAAATTTATTATTTGCTATGATAAATTTACTAAGCCAATGGCCCTATCGTTAAGAAACAAGATTACTGAATCTAGATGTGTATTATGGGGGCAAAAGGATTATAATGCTAATGAATCAAAACTGACAAATCGCAATTCTTTATTATTAAATAAAGAGATGATAGAAGAGCATTTTGCCAATCCTGCTATTAAGCCCATCAAATTCACTGAAGGCGTTATAATAAAAAAGGAGGGCAATACAATAGGCATCATGATTGATCCTGAAGCTGACATTTCTAAAATAGATATAAAAGAGATAAAGAGTAAAACTTCATGGTGGAAATATGTTTTAGGAATTGTAGTTCCTATTTTAACAATAGGAGGTATTCCGGTCTCAATAGTTACGACCATATTAATGTATAAGAATGATAAAAAAAAGAGAGCTGAATTTAAGCTCCTATTTGATGCAGTACAAAAACTTGATGAAGAAACCATTGAAAGATACCTAAGGAATGAGCCACTCATTTGAACAAGGGTACGAAGAAGCCACCAAAAACGCTGGAGCCCAATATGCGGGTCAAATGGCAGATCAATATGTATCGAAAGTTAATGAGGCTATAGACCAGCTCAATAATAAACTTAAAAGTTTCGAAGGTTCTCTTAAAGATACTGATATTCTCCAAGGTGATGTTGCCGAGTTTTGGCATGGTGGAACTTTTGACATAAATGCAGCAATAAATGAAACTGATGTTCCTGCTCGTGTTCCGAGAAGTCATGGTTTAGGCTCCCCGGATATCAAAGTAGGAGATGTTGAATTTGGCTTAAAGTATTATAAGGATGCTCAGGCTTCTGCCAATGCTCAGTCAAAAAGCTATTTTCAGCATTTTTGTAAATATAAGTCTGAGTCAGGACGTTCTGATCTCACTTTTGATAGATTTTTAGCTGAAAATGGCTTAAGTGAGAATATTTTATGGAATGATCCCATTTACTCTGGTCAAGTTCGAATAATTCCAAGTGACCAGTATGAAGCGGCAGTTGAGTACTTAAAATGGAAAATAGCTAAAGAACAGATCATTAGACCAGAACAGGTCAAACGATATCAAGAGACACTTGATATGTTGTCAACAAAAGTCAAGCATAATGGGACAGAATCTGTTGAATTGTCGCGTGAAGATGCTCAGAAGCTTGCACAGTTAGCTAAAGAAGGGAAAGCTGATGTTCGTGAATTTGAAATTACCACCGAAGAATTGATGTCTTTTCATCACGCTTTGGCTAAAGGGTTGAAAGCAGGCCAGACCGCTGGTATGATTACAATGGTCTTGAAAGCAGCACCTCACCTATATAAGTGCATTGAAGAACTAATCTCTTCTGGAGAAATAGACGAAGAAGAATTTAAGCAACTAGGTATAAAGGCCTTAACAGGATATGCCGAAGGTTTTGTCAGAGGATTTCTAACTGGAACCCTTGTTACGTCATGCGAATCGGGTCTCCTTGGAGCGTCATTGAAAAGCGTAGATCCTAGTATAATAGGTGCATTGGTTGTCGTTTGTATGCAAGCCATACAAGGTGCTTGTCTTGTAGCTGAAGGCAAAATCAGTAAGGAAGAATTTATTGCAGATATTTCAAAAACCACATTTGTTGCTGTGTGTGGTGTCGGAACGGGTATGGCTTTTGCTGCTTTCACGATGGGAAATACTTTTGCTTATATGCTTGGTAATTTCGTGGGGTCACTAGTGGGAGGTTTTGTATACCAGGAGTTGGACGATATGGTAATGGCTCTTGCCGTAGAAAAAGGCTGGACTTTCTTTGGCATAGTTGATCAAGATTATACGCTTCCTGATAGTGTCTTAAAGGAAATTGGTCTTGATTTATTTGAAATTGATTGGTTTGAGCCTGATGTATTCAAGCCTGATGTGTTTGAATTTGACGAATTTGAAATAGATGAGTTTAAACCAGATTTCATTACCGCTTTACGTCGAGGTGTTATAGGTGTACATCGAGTTGGTTATATTCAAGAATAAGTTAATCAATGGCATAAAATTCTTGGGGGAGCGTACGCTCCCCCGTTTTGTGTCGTTCAACGCCTTTCAACACCTAATTGGCATTTTCTATAGGCGTTCAAATGACTGGTTATCAGTTTTTAGAGGTTTTTTAAGGTTTTTGGAGGGTTCAAAAACAAGTCCTATCAGGCGCACAGGAAATCAAAAACCCGCTGAAATTTCAGCGGGTTTGTATGCGTTGGTTTTGGGCCTTGAAATGAGACTGAGTACATGATTGTTGTTGGTTTTTACATCAAAAGAACCGTCCCTTTTTCAGTGTTATTGTTATTTTCCATATTTGTCTTTCAAATACTTCTGCAACTCTTTCGAGTTTTCGCCTTGATAGATGTGGTTCTTATC
>JAEEGL015746889.1_pt1 | contig 14436 bp, 12 predicted proteins | sample 9134231 | NCBI WGS metagenome assembly JAEEGL01 (sample SAMN16246548, study PRJNA631951) | gut metagenome | biome: gut microbiome; feature: rumen; material: fiber-attached | host: Bos | place: Iran: Karaj | collected 2018-10
AAACCTGTTGAAAACTTTTACTTTTGCATAAAAAAAGCGTCTTTTCCGACCTGTTTTTGTCGAAAAAGACGTCTATATAACACGAAATCGACTGTCTATAGATTGACTTTCGTCGAATCTTCGATTTCCTCCCTCGCACTTTTCAGCGCAAGAATGACATAGACAGTCGATTTCGAAACCTTATTTTAATACTTCACGAAACGGTCCTCGCCGTTGCTCAAACCGAGCAGTTCGCTGCGGCCGAAGAGGAGGAATATCTTGTGGTCCCAAATGAGTTCCCACAGGATGCGGCTCACACGCACTTGTTCCTCAGGAGCCAATTCCTCACTTGTGATGGTGGTGTTTTCATCGGCTTTCTGAACCTTGTTCTCCTGAAAGGCCACCTGGATGAGCTGGTAGCACAGATTGACGAAAGTAATGCCAGTGGTATGGTCACGGCTATCCATAATCATGTTGATTCTGTCTCTGAGTTCCTCGTTAGTGTAGAGGAGATGAACGGGATTGGCGTCGTAATTCATAGCGGTTTTGTTTTTATATGATGGTGCAAAGATAGGGATTATTTCGAAACTTGCAACATTTTGGCCGACGAACGTACACTTTTTTACACCTTAATAATAATATGTCGAGCCGATTTCTTACCTTTGCAGGCGAAAAACGGCTTTCAGCTGTCAGCCATCAGCTTTCAGCAAGCCAAGACTAGGCTGATAGCTGAATGTTGATGGCTGATAGCTTTTATCATAAAAGAATATGGTTACCGAATTATTAGTCGTTTGGGTTGTCGGCGTAGTGTCCTTCTTTGTGCTTTGGGCGATTTTGACCAAGGTGATTAAGCGGATCAGTGAGCGGAAAAACAAAACACCGGATTCCAACACCGAAATCACTCAAAATGAGGTTTCGTCTGACCAGACAATATAAGTTTCGGTTCGAAATGACATAGGAGCCTGGCCCTCACCTATCCTATCATTCAAGTAGTTTCTTGGCCTCCTCGGAGAGATAGGACCGAGCCGTCTTCATGTCGAACGGAAAAGTTTCTTCAATGCCTGGGGCATAGAAATATTGGCACCATAAAGAGTCTGTGGTCAGACCGAAGTTGCACCTCCAGCTCACCTCCCCTCCTATCGAAAACCGATACTCAACGTCCTCCCAAACATCATTTTCCGTCCCAGAAGTGCATTTCAAGAGTGGAGGCACCTGCTCGTCGTCGACGACCGTGCGCAAGCGGTGCCCGTCGGCCTTGCTGAAAGTGACCCACTCATTATAAAATTCAGCGCCTTCGCCGATGTACAGGTTGACGATTTCGTAGGTGACGAACTTATCCGTCTGGTCAATTAGCGTGATGGTCAGATACACGGCCTCGGTGAAAGGCCCCGGGCTGCCATCCCATTCGAACTCATAGCTGGTGTCGGCGATGAGCGGCTTGTAGGCATCGTAATAATGCTTCACAAAATTCATGTTGTCGGAGCAATACACCTGTTCGGGAGTAAAGCCAGAGCCTTTGCCACTCTCTAAAAACGCATAGACAGCATCATTAAGGAGATGCGTAACGGAATCAATTAGTACCTGATTACCGCCGACTGGCACATCAATCGTCATCCCGATGTCGATGTCATGTGAATAGATGAAACCCACCATAAATTGAAATGCACATTCTTGCCGCTCGACAACGAGAGGTTGTTTCTTGGGTTGTGTAGGCGTGTTGAAGCTCATAAGAGCAAAGAGTATTAGGATGCCTGCTGACAACAGGCGAAGGCACAACTTGATCTTTTTTTCGCCAAACATAGTCTTTACTGCTTTAAGTTTTTGCAAAAATACAGCATCTTTATTATAGTACGCAACCCTTCGAGGCAGTTTTTTTCCTTGTTACGGAAGCATTATTGACAAAATCAATTCGTCACATCATACTTCATTATCCCATTGTTTCCAACAGCAATGTGAAACTCGCATTCAGTTTCCGGACGATACACAAAAGTAAACAAATCACCCTCTTGTTCCCAATCCACAAGATAATGATTTGTTTCCCAACTACCGATGGAGACACCTTCTTCAATAGCAAGACTTCTGATTTTCAAGGTATAGGTCTGCCCCACCTTCATTTTCCCATTAAATGGTACTTGAACCAACTCAAATTTACCCAAACTCTCTGTAAATCCCAAATAGAAAGTGGGTGCTGACTCTCCCAAATAATTCAAGAAATACCCCAACACCTCATGGCCATTCCAACCTGCAAAAGCGACTTTCGGGTCAACATTGGGTAGGCTCCGGAATTGCTCATTTGTGACAGGATTTTGGAGACGCTGGTCATAATAATTATCGGGAAAATGAGTGAAAATCATCAATGCCGGATCAACATCGAACCAGTAAGCTTTATAATAAAAAGTGAATTCCCCTCCCGACACATATCCGGCTCCCCAAGTAGGGTCAATGAGAATCCATCCTTTTTCAGTATTCACTTTCACCCAAGCATGGTCTCCATCGCCATCCATATGAGAAAGCGTCCTGCATTTGCCAGAAATCACCACCGCTTCCAAATCACAATGGGCGGCCAACTTAACGAACAACTCACTATAGGCTTGGCACACTCCTTTCCTTTGGTTCCAGCATTCTTCGGCCTTATAGATGCTATAACTCACATCGTATGCAATGTTGGCACATTCCCAATCGAAAATGGCCTTGGCTTTATCGTAATGTGTAGTGCAGCCCTCAACAATAGGCATAACACGTTCTTTCCAAATCTGGTATTCATCGTTAACGGGATTTTCAATGTCGTCTGAATGGTCTTCCAAATCATTAGGATAATCATAGTTTTTAGTACATGAAACAACCATAAAAAAGACAAGACAAATCAAAATTGAATTTCTCAAAGTTGTCATAGCACATTCAATTTATTAGTAAATCTCTTTTTGCGGCGAAAATACAAAAAAATCCCCGAAACTTCTGACGCTTCGGGGAATTTGAATCCGTTAGCTTAGTTTCCAAGCCAAGATGATAGATTCATCCCTCCATCACATTCCGTCATACCGCATTTCGCCATCCTTCGGAGCTGTATTAATTCCATCCTCCATTTCAATCAACTTTTCATCATCAACATCCTGCATTATTTCAGGCGTTGCCTTTGACGAGCCGTTTGACGACATATCTGTTTTCAGAAACCAACCTGACCACTTTGTATTGTCATTGCCCAGGTTTTCGCCTGAACAACCAACACAAGTCAAATTACCGAAGGAATCTATAACAAGATTGATGAAATATGAAAATATGAATACCTGTCAGATTCTCCAAACGTTTTGTACGCAATACAATCGCCTGACAAACTAAATTTGGCCACCAACCCATTGCCAAAAGTTTTCTTGGTATTGGTATACTGTAATCCACTGTGTTGTCCACAAACATAAAGATAGCCACCATAGAGAACCCCATCATAAATCCTATCAGCTTTATTTGTCGGAGAAATTTTTTGCTCCAAGCAATTTGGCCATTGTGCCAATTGACAGCAGCGACACAACCAATAGGCCAATATCCGCCGTCTGATGGAGTCATTCTTTGTCCTCACAGCAATTAAACACTTGTGAGAACTTAATTTTGCTGCAAAATAAAACAATCCTACCCAAATTTCCAACTTATTGCGGATTTTTTCGTACTTTCGCAGTTTCAATGAGCCAGGTTCTGGATTGTTTCGTCGTTCCTCCTCGCAATGACGCAAAGCGCGTGTGAGAGCAAAGCCCTAAATCTTGAAATCCTTGAATCTTAAATCTTTGAATTTTAAATTTTGAATTTTAAATTTTGAATATTAAATCATTAAACACTTGAATATGAAATACGACGTCATCATTATCGGCAGCGGCCCGGGAGGCTATGTGGCTGCCATCAGAGCATCACAACTTGGAAAGAATACCGCCGTGGTCGAGAAGGCCGAAGTGGGCGGCATCTGCCTCAACTGGGGCTGCATCCCCACCAAAGCCCTGCTGAAAAGCGCGCAGGTCTACACCTATATCAACCACGCCGAAAACTACGGCATCAAAGTTGAAGGCGAAGTGAAACCAAACATGGAAGCGGTGGTGGCCCGCAGCCGCGGCGTTGCCGACACCATGAGCAAGGGTGTGCAATACCTGCTCAAGAAAAACAACGTGGATGTCATCGCTGGCTACGGCAAGCTGACCGCCGACAAACAAGTTGAGGTGACCGATGCTGAAGGCAACAAGAACCTCTACGAGGCTGACCACATCATTTTGGCAACGGGTTCACGCGTGCGCGAACTGCCCGCCCTGCCCATCGACGGCAAGAAGATCATCGGCTATCGCCAAGCTCTCGTTTTGGACAAACTGCCCGAAAGTATGGTGGTCGTCGGCTCGGGTGCCATTGGCTCCGAGTTTGCCTTCTTCTTCACCTCAATGGGTGTGAAAGTGACCTTGGTCGAATTCTTGCCTAATGTGGTTCCGAACGAGGATGAAGAAGTCTCCAAGCAAGTGGAGCGCGCCTTCAAGAAACTGAAAATGACCGTGATGACCGAAGCCTCGGTGACCCACGTCGACACCACTGGCGAGAAATGCGTGTGTACCATTGCCACGAAGAAGGGCGAGAAGACTGTGGAAGCCGACATCGTGCTCTCCGCCGTCGGTGTACAGACCAACATCGACAACCTCGGCCTTGAGGAACTCGGTATCACCACCGAACGTGGCAAAATCAACGTAGACGAATGGTACCGCACAAACGTACCAGGCATCTATGCCATTGGCGACATTGTACATGGACCCGCCTTAGCCCACAAGGCCGACCACGAAGCCACCATCTGCGTGGAGAAGCTCTGCGGCCTCAATCCCAAGCCTCTCAATTACGCCAACATTCCTGGTTGTACCTACACCACACCTGAAATCGCCTCAGTCGGCCTGAGCGAAGCGAAAGCCATCGCTGCTGGCTATGAAGTGAAAATCGGCAAGTTCCCTTTCACTGCCTCGGGCAAGGCCACCGCTGCCGGCAACCGCGATGGCTTCATCAAGGTCGTCTTCGATGCCAAGACTGGCGACTGGCTCGGCTGTCATATGGTAGGCGACAATGTAACTGAGATGGTGGCGGCCGCTGTACTCTGTCGCGAACTGGGTGCCAAAGGTGAGGATATTATCCATGCCGTATTTCCCCACCCCACCATGTCGGAAGGCATTATGGAGGCGGCAGCGGCGGCGTTTAATGAGTGCGTGCATCTTTAATGCGGAATGCGGAATGATGAAATACGAAGTATTCAACAATGTCAATGCGGAATATCGCGATGCATCGCTGCGTTTCGCTCCCATTCCGCATTCCTAATTCCGAATTAAAATAATACTATGGAAATAATAGAAACAAAAATAAAAGACCTGTTGGTCATCAAGCCAGATGTGTTCATAGACGAACGCGGTTATTTCTTTGAGAGCTACAACAAGGAGCGTTTTGCCCAATATGGTTTGGTTATGAATTTTGTACAGGACAACGAGTCGAAATCAATGAAAGGCGTGTTGCGTGGGCTGCATTTCCAGAAACCACCTTTTGCGCAAGGCAAACTGGTGCGAGTGGTGAAAGGTGCCGTTATGGATGTGGCCGTCGACATACGAAAAGGTTCACCCACATACGGGCAATGGGAGTCGGTAGTGCTGACCGAAGACAACAAATTTATGTACTGGATTCCTGAAGGCTTCGCGCATGGCTTTGTGTGTCTTGAAGACCATTCCGTGTTCACTTACAAGTGTACAAATGTTTACAACAAAGCTTCGGAAGGCAGCCTCCGCTGGAATGACCCCGACTTGGGCATCAAGTGGGACATTGAGAGCCCGATCCTTTCGGAGAAAGACAAGGTCTCGCCGATGTTTAATGATTTTGTCAGTCCGTTTTGATATTATTATGTGACAATCAGCTCCCAGCTATCAGCTCGGTCTCAACCTGCAGAAAGCTGATTGTTGTGAGCTGACAGTTTAAAAGTTAACTGATCTTGAAATTTGAAATCCACAATATGAGAGCAAGAAACCTCCTCTTGACCTGCGGTATGGCTATTATATTAATAGGTGTGACTGCGGCTGTCACTTTTTCGATAGCACAGTCCAATGACGAGCAAATGGAAGAATACACTGGCACGGATCGGGATTTCCTCTATTTCGACCAAATCGACCATATCACTCATGACATCGAGTTGCCTGACACCATGTACTTCTGTGGCGAGGCAGTGCCTTTGGACCTGTTCTATGTCCGCGAAAGGCTGGAACGCGAGATATTGGTCAACTCCTACAGACATTCCGCTACCATTATGCTGCTGAAGCGTACCACCCGCTGGTTCCCAGTTATGGAGCCGCTGATGGAAAAATACGGATTGCCCGAAGACTTCAAGTACCTCGCTATGATTGAGAGCGAATTGACCAATGCCGTTTCGCCTTCCAAAGCAGTAGGTTTTTGGCAATTTCTCGAGGGGACGGGGAAACAATATAATCTTGAAATCAACAAAGAAGTGGATATGCGCTACAATGTAGAGAAAGAAACCGTCGCTGCCTGCAAGTATCTGAAAGACTCCTACCGCAAGTTCGGCAGCTGGATTTTGGCTGCAGCAGCCTTCAACTGCGGCAACGGACGCATCACCAAAACGAAAGAGGAACAACGTGTGGATTCATATTTCGATATGATACTACCCGAGGAAACACAGCGTTACGTATTCCGTATCCTCGCTTTAAAGCTTATCACCGAGAATCCTGAAAAATACGGCTTCCAAATCAGCGACAACGGATGGTATCGACCATTTGAGACCAAGATCGTCACAGTCAAACACTCCATCCCCAATTTAGTTGATTTCGCCTATGAGCAAGGCACTAATCTTAAGTTGTTAAAATATTTCAATCCATGGTTGCGGGGCAATTCATTAACCATCTCGGAAGGCAATAGTTACGAAATCAAGCTTCCAACAGGGAAATATGCCAAAACACATAAAAAAATGAGGGCTGTAGAGACCCATTGAATGCGTCTCAGAGTCAAAACAATCAATTTGAGAGATGCAATCAATGCGTCTCTACAACGGAAATAATGAGGAATGAACGAATTCTCAGAAGATAAGACTTTAGAGATTTTAGGTGCTCGGGAGAACAACCTGAAAAACATTGACCTTTCCATTCCCCGTAATGCTTTGGTAGTCATCACAGGCATTAGTGGAAGTGGCAAGTCATCGTTGGCATTCGACACCATTTATGCCGAGGGTCAACGTCGTTATATGGAAAGCTTCTCGGCCTACGCGCGACAATTCATCGGTAATATGGAGCGCCCCGACGTGGACAAAATCACTGGCCTCAGTCCTGTCATCAGCATTGAACAGAAGTCCGTGAATAAAAACCCACGCTCGACAGTGGGCACCATCACGGAAATATACGACTTTCTCCGTCTTTTATACGCCCGCATCGGCGAAGCCTATTCCTACAACACAGGAGAGAAAATGGTGCGCTACACCGAAGAACAAATCACCGAATTGATTATGAATGAGTTCTGCGGCAAACGCATCAACATATTAGCTCCAGCTGTCAGAGGACGCAAAGGCCATTATCGAGAGCTATTTGAGCACATCCGCCAAGCTGGCTTCACCCGCGTTCGTGTGGATGGCATAATGCGCGAGATTGAGTTTGGTATGATGGTGGACCGATACAAAACCCACGACATTGAGATTGTCGTCGACCGTATCGAAGTACACAAAGACAACCTCACGCGAATCAAGAAGTCAGTGCAGACCGCCTTCCGTTACGGCAAAGGCTTACTTATGGTTTTAGACAACGACAGCCAGCAGCTACGCTATTTCAGCCGCTTGTTGATGTGCCCCACGACAGGTCTTTCCTATGAGGATCCCGAACCCAACACCTTCTCGTTCAACTCCCCATACGGTGCCTGTTCCAAGTGCAATGGTTTGGGAGAAATTGCCGTCGTCGACAAGGAAAAGCTCATTCCCAACCCCAACCTGAGCCTCCGCAAAGGTGGTTTGGCACCTACAGGCGAATACAAGGCTGGCAGTTGGATTTTCAAGCAGTTGGAAGCAATTGGCCTGAAATATGGCTACACCCTCGACACACCGATGAAAGACATTTCCGACGAAGCCCTTGACGTCATTCTTTATGGCACCAACGAAACCTTCGAAGTGAAACGAGAGACGCTTGGTATCACCTCGACCTATAAAATCAACTTCGAGGGCATCATCAATTTCATCGAAAGCCAAAACAACGAAGAAGCCTCAGCCGCCATTGCACGCTGGGCGGGTTCATTTATGAACCCTATGACTTGCCCTGTTTGCGGTGGAACGAGGCTGAAGAAAGAGTCACAATGGTTTCGCATCGATGGGAAAAACATTGCCGAGGTGGCCAATATGGACACGCTCAGCCTCGGCAAGTGGATAGATGAGCTACCCTGCAAACTCACTGAAAGGCAAAACGACATCGCCAAGGAAATCCTGCGAGAGATCCACAAGCGAGTGCATTTCCTCCTAGACATCGGTATTGACTACCTGAATATGAACCGTCCGGCGGCATCTCTGTCAGGAGGCGAGGCACAGCGCATCCGCTTGGCCACACAAATCGGCTCGCAATTAACTGGAGTCTTGTACATCCTCGATGAGCCTAGTATTGGTCTACACCAACGTGACAATCAGAGGCTTATTGAATCGCTGAAGGAGTTGCGCGACATTGGCAACTCCGTCATCGTGGTTGAACACGACAAAGACACCATGCTCAATGCCGACTATCTCGTCGACATCGGCCCAGGTGCAGGTAGGCATGGCGGCGAAGTCGTCTTTGCAGGCACACCTGCCGAAACCAAAAACGGTCATTCTATCACCTGTGACTACCTCAACGGTAAGACACAAATCGAAATACCAAAGACCCGACGCAAGGCTTTGGAGGGTGAATTCCTCACCATCAAAGGAGCTAAGGGCCACAATCTGAAGAACGTGGATCTGAAATTGCCCCTAGGCGTGATGGTCTGCGTGACGGGTGTCAGCGGATCGGGCAAATCCTCTTTAATAAATGAGACCCTATCCCCTATCCTCAGCCAAAAGTTTTATCGCTCGCTGAAAGAACCACTGCCCTACGACAGCATCGAAGGCTTGGCGAAGATAGATAAAATCATCCAAATCGACCAAGCACCGATTGGACGCACACCTCGGTCTAATCCAGCCACCTACACAAAGGTATTCGACGACATCCGCAAACTCTATGGTGAGCTGCCAGAATCGAAAATCCGCAACTACAAGGCAGGGCGATTCTCCTTTAATGTGAAAGGTGGTCGTTGCGAGGCATGCAAGGGTGCAGGTCTGCGGGTTATCGAGATGAATTTCTTGCCCGATGTCTCCGTGATGTGTGAGGAATGTCAGGGCAAACGCTACAACCGCGAGACGTTGGAGGTGCGCTACAAAGGCAAGTCTATCAATGACGTACTCAATATGACCATCAACGAAGCGGTGGAGTTTTTCGAGAACATTCCAAGCATCATTCAGAAAATCAAAACTTTGAAAGATGTCGGTTTAGGTTATTTGACTCTCGGCCAAGCCTCTACCACCATTAGCGGAGGTGAGGCACAACGCGTGAAGTTAGCCACTGAACTTGCCAAGCGCGACACTGGCAAGACGCTATATGTACTCGACGAGCCCACCACTGGCCTGCACTTTGAAGACATCAAAGTTCTGATGACTGTACTTAACAAGTTGGTAGACAAAGGCAACACTGTCCTCATCATCGAGCACAATATGGATGTCATCAAGTTGGCTGATTGGATTATCGATATGGGTCCTGAGGGTGGCGAACGAGGCGGACGCATCGTGTGTCAAGGCACGCCAGAGGAAGTCGCAAAGTGCGAGGAGAGTTATACGGCAAAGTATTTGAAGGAAGAATTGCAGTAAGAATTTATTGGCAAAAAGTGCCCTCTTGTGCCTACCTCAACCAGCAAACGCTAGTGTATGGCCATAACTGTAGAAAAAAAATGCATCGGCGTAACCTATGACAATAGAAGCCAATTTAAGTCGCTCACCGAGTCCCATATCAACTACAGACTACTATAAGCCATAGCCAACGGTCCCGAGTTCACCTTGGCCGACTTGAACCACGAATGCGCGACCTCCTATGATCTTCTTTGGAAAGACTATGCGACAAAAACACTTTGCATTTTATCAAAGGAGATTAATTAGCAGAGTGACATAGGGCATCTTGCTTTTGACAAAAATCGAAGTAACTACTAAACAAACACACATACCCTCTGCCATTTTGGCAAACCCAGTGCTTTGGCAAAGGATTTGATGTACATTATGCAAAAAAGAAAATAATAGTAAAAACACACATATTATGACAGAAAAAGAAAACGTTAACAATCAAGACGATGCCTTGAAAGACACCGTCGCTTCCGATATGGAGAATAACCAGAACCTCGTTGACGAACAACCAAAACAAGAAGAAACCCCCGAGGCCAAAGAATCTCAGCGTGACAATGTTTCCGAAAAAAAATCGAAACGCTTCAAGATTCGTCATTCTCAAGAAAAAGCCTTGGAGGAAGAAAAAAACAAATATGCCGAACTGAACGACAAATACTTGCGCTTGTTCTCGGAATTCGACAATTTCCGCAAGCGCACAGCCAAGGAAAAGCTGGATTTGACCATTACCGCTTCGGAAAACGTCATCAAGGACATTCTTCCTGTGTTGGACGACTTTGAACGTGCCTTGCAAAATATGGAGAAGAACCATAACGAAGCAGACATTCAAGGTGTCACATTGATTTTTAATAAGTTGAAAGATACCTTGAAGAAGAAAGGCTTGGAAGAGATAGAAGCCATAGGAGCCGAATTTAACACAGATGAACACGAAGCCCTCACGATGATACCCGCTCCTGAAGAAGACAAGAAGGGCAAAGTCCTCGATGTCATCCAAAAAGGTTACAAGTTGAACGGCAAAGTGATCCGCTTCGCACGAGTCGTTGTAGGCAACTAATAGAATCGCTTTGCGAGAAATCTGTCAAAAGTCAGAATAAAAACATTCAAAATTAGATTTTTGAAAGATTTCTTGCCAAGTCAAGCCCAATAAAGAATTAAAGATAGAAAGCGAGAATAATATGGCAGACAAACAAAAACGAGATTACTACGAGGTGTTAGGGGTTAACAAAAACTCAACACCCGATGAGATAAAGAGTGCCTACCGCAAGGCTGCCCTCAAGTGGCATCCCGACAAATGGGTGAACGGCACTGATGCCGAGAAGAAGACCGCCGAGGAAAACTTCAAGGAAGCGTCGGAGGCCTATTCCGTATTGAGTGACGAGAACAAGAAGGCACGATACGACCGCTATGGCTTCGCAGGTATGGATGGTGGATCGACCAGCGGTGGTGGTGGATTTAGCGGCTTCGGCGACTTTGACCTGAACGACATTTTAAACAGCGTGTTCGGCCATGGCTTCGACTTTGGAGGTGGATTCAGCGGATTCAGTGGGTTTGGAGGAGGAGGCAGCCGTGGTGGAGGAACCGTCAAGCAGCGCGGCTCTAACCTCCGCGTGAAGGTCAAGCTCAATCTTCAAGAGATTGCACACGGCGTGAAGAAGAAAATCAAAGTCAGCAAATATGTGACCTGCACACATTGCCAGGGCAGTGGTTCAGAAGATGGCTCCACTGAGACCTGCCCTACTTGCCACGGTCGCGGCCAAGTGGTGCGAACCGTTAACAGCTTCCTCGGGCAGATGCAGACTGCCTCGGTATGTCCCACTTGCAGCGGACGAGGCACTATCATCAAAAAGAAATGTACGCACTGCGGTGGTGAAGGCATCGTGAAAGGTGATGAAGTCATCGAAATTGACATCCCTGCCGGTGTGGGGGAAGGTATGCAACTCACTTTGCGCGGCAAAGGCAATGCAGGTCCACACAACGGTGTAAACGGCGATTTGCTTGTTCTCATCGAAGAGGAAGCACATCCCGATTTCGAGCGAGATGAAAGCACATTGATTTACAACTTGTTCATCACCATCCCCGAGGCCATCCTTGGCACCCAGGCCGAAGTGCCCACTATTGACGGCAAGGTTCGAGTAAAAATCGCTCCTGGAACCCAAAGCGGCAAAGTATTGAGATTGAGAGGCAAAGGTCTACCAATCCTCAACGGTTATGGTAGCGGTGATATGCTTGTCAACGTCAACGTATGGATTCCAAAGAAATACAACAAGAAAGACGAAGAGCTGTTGCAGCAATTGGCCCAATCGGAGAATTTCAAGCCCAATCCTACCTCAGAGGAAAAGAGCTTTTTCAGCAAGATAAAGGATTACTTTAACTAAAATGCGGAATGATAAATGATGAATAACGCAAAGCGTTGTAAGCTCCAACATTATTCAGCATTCCGCATTCTTTAAAACCAATATGGCAAAAATAACCGTCAACGAGGTCTCCAAACGATATGCTGACCACACCGCCTTAGATAGTATGTGCATTGACATACCTGAACGTTGCATTTACGGCCTTTTAGGTCCTAATGGTGCAGGCAAGACCACCCTCATCCGCATCCTCAACCAGATTACCGCTCCCGACTCTGGCGAAGTGTTAATCAATGGCGAGAAATTATGTCAAAAGCACATTGCCCACATCGGCTATCTGCCAGAAGAACGTGGGTTATACAAGAAAATGAAAGTCGGTGAACAGGCCATCTATTTGGCCGAGCTGAAAGGCATCAAGAAAGCCGAAGCACAGAAAAGACTGAAAGAATGGTTCGACAAGTTTGAAATCAGTGGCTGGTGGGACAAGAAAGTGGAAGAGCTCAGTAAGGGTATGCAACAGAAGATACAGTTCATTACCACCATCATTCACAATCCGGATATCCTCATCTTCGACGAGCCTTTCAGTGGATTCGACCCCATCAACGCCAACCTCTTGAAGGAAGCCATCTTGGATTTGTGTGACAAAGGAGCAACCATCCTTCTCTCAACCCACAATATGGCTTCGGTTGAGGAACTATGTAACAGTATCACATTAATTAATAAAGGTAAAAGCATACTTCAAGGCAAAGTCAGCGACATCAAACGACAACACGACACACACCAAAGAGAAATCATCGTCCGCTGTGACGACACCCTCAAGGTGATGAACATTGCCGAGACCTATAATAATATAAAGGTGGAGCCTACCGACCGACCCGATGAGACTAAATTGACCCTGTTCAGTGAATCGCCCAACGAGTTGCTCAACCAGTTGCTCCAAGTTGGGCAACTCGTCTCCTTCAAAGAGATGCTACCCTCAATGAACGACATCTTTATCCAAGAAGTGCAATCCAAAAACAAAGCCTCATGAACAAGATTGGACTCATCATCAAGCGCGAATACCTGACACGTGTACGTAAACGTAGCTTCCTCATCCTGACCTTCCTCGGCCCCATCCTGATGGCAGCCATCTACATCATCCCCATTATGCTTGCCCTTCACTCAAGCACCGACCATTTGCGCATCGCCGTCGTGGACGAGAGCCACTGGTTTGAAAACAGCTTCAAGACCAACGAAGAGCACACCTTTGTCACTATGCCTGGCCAGCCCATAGATTCGGTCAAGGAAATGGTGAAAACAGGAGTGTTCGATATGGCACTGTATGTCCCTCCAACCCAACTTAACATTCCGTCGAACGCTGTCGTCTACAGCATCAGGCAAGTGCCTATGGAAGTAGAGACCCATATCAGCAGTGTGATGGAGAAAGAGATAGAGGATCAAAAACTAATGGCCAAAGGCGTCGACCCAGAAATCGTCAGTGCGGTCAAGACCGATGTCAACCTGCAAATTATGCGCATGGACGAAAAAGGCAATGAAAAAGAGACCTTTACCGAAGTGCAGTTTACGCTCGGCCTCATCTTAGCCATACTGGTCTATATGTTCATTATGTTCTTTGGCGGCCAGGTGATGCAAGGCGTTTCGGAAGAAAAAACCAACCGCATCATCGAAGTCATCATCAGCTCAGTGAAGCCGTTCCAGCTGATGATGGGCAAAATCATTGGCGTTTCGTTGGTTGCCCTTACCCAGTTTGTGCTTTGGATTGTGCTCACTCTTGTGCTCTATCTTGGATTCTCCACCTACTTGGGCCTCAGCAATCCCGAGATGCTGTCGCAGGGCACCGTAATGGCACAGGAAATCACCTCCAACGACATCATGAGCAACGAAAGCGTGCAGAACATCCTCCAGATTGTCCACTCCATCGACTTTGGCACCATCATCACTTGTTTCCTCATTTTCTTCATACTTGGCTATTTGCTGTATGCAACCCTTTATGCCGCAATCGGCTCGTTGGTTGACAACAATACCGACTCACAGCAGTTCACCCTGCCTGTCACCGTACCTTTGATGGTCGCCTTCTTTTCCACGTTCTACATCCCCAACAACCCCGACAGTTCACTATCTGTTTGGTTCTCTATGATTCCCTTCACCTCTCCTATCTCGATGATGGTGAGGATACCTTTCGGG
>JAEEGL016443709.1_pt1 | contig 14436 bp, 11 predicted proteins | sample 9134231 | NCBI WGS metagenome assembly JAEEGL01 (sample SAMN16246548, study PRJNA631951) | gut metagenome | biome: gut microbiome; feature: rumen; material: fiber-attached | host: Bos | place: Iran: Karaj | collected 2018-10
CTTGGAAAGGACAAAAAGTCCGGCGAAGAGATAACTGCAGAGTTTCTTGGAGATTTAAGTGGAAGATTCAACTACGAGCTAACCTGCGACATCAACAAGAGGGTTCCAAGAGTATTCGTTGGAGAATAAAAGCGGCAGAAAAAGGTTACCATTCACAGTTTTTCTTGCCCAGTCGGCGCCGAAGCCAGAGCTCAAACACCAAGTTTTTCTTACCGCTCAAGCTCCCGAGTTCATGGCACTTTAAAAGCTAACGAAGAATTCCATGGCTCAAAACTCACACCTTAGGCCCTAAAGCGATCGAAGGTTTTAGATCGCGAGCCTGTAAGAAAAAGCCAATTTCCGATGTTTGCAAGGCTCCCTTTTACGCGCGTGCTGAAGGCGATGTTTGACGCAGGACGGAGAAGTAACCAATAATACAAAATGTCATACGGTGCGTTGCACCTGTATAAAAAATGATGCATCAACTTCTTCAAGCGAGCTTGGAAGATTGATGCATCATTTTTTATATACGTTCGCTCTGCGAACTATGACATTTTGATTTAATTAACGTATCGTCCCGTCCTGCTAGTTCCGGCTTCGGCATGCGTATTAAAGAAAAGGGAGCGCAAACATCAATGGAAATTGTGCTTTTTGGCGCGGCGAGAGAGATGAAACTTCGGAGCAAAAAGGGCCGTCGGTGTTCAAACATGTTGAGCCATGAACGGAATTCTTCGAAAGCTTTTAAAGCGTGCATGAACTCATGGGAGCTTTCACAGGCGCGAAAATACTTGGTTGTTCTGCGCTCTGGCTTCGGCGCCGACTGGGCGATATCAACTGTGAATGGTAAAAAAGAGATTCTTCTGATCGGGTCAGGAGCATCTCTTTTTGGCTTCTGTGTATTGGACGTTTATTTCCTGAAGGGCGGCGTTGTCGCCGTCCATGTTGTCGGGGTGATAGAGCTTTACAAGGGATTTGTATTTTTTGTCTACGCTGTCGCGGCTTGAGCATCCGGCGAAGAAGTTAAATGAGGTGATATTACCTGACGAAGCAGGTTTTTCTGAGTGAGTTTCGTTCTCATCCTCATATTCATCATCCTCATATTCATCATCGTCGTAGTCTTCATCGTCATAATCTTCGTCATAATCATCGTAGAAGCTGTCAATTTTTCTTTGACGTCTTGAATTTGAGTACTCTGGCTCATAATCTTCATCATATTCATCTTCATAGAAATCATCTTCATAGGAGTCATCTTCATATTCGTCGTCATATTCTTCTTCATCGTCTGATTCTTCAAATTCTCTGTGGTGCTTTCGCAGCCATCTGTGGTAATTTTTCTCGTAGTGCTTTTGGCCGGCCTTTGGAAATAGCTTGTAGTATCGCCCAAGAAACTGTGATGCAAAGCCTTTTCCAAATATGGCTAAAATAAGGTATAGAGCGGCATCTGCGATGATGGCATAAAAAAGTGTGGTTCCAAAGACCATAAATACTGAAACGCATAGCAGGATGCACATGACCGGCAGGAACATAAGCACCGTAAGGAACATGAGCGGGTAGTACGGCAAGGAGCCGTGGTAGACGTATATGTTGCTGTTCCAGAACTGTCTAAGGTCTCCTAAAAGCTTTATGATCATGGAGGCATCCTTGAGTAGCAGAGGCTGATACTCTGAAAGCTGTGGAATCGAAGGAATGCCAAAAATCATCAGTAAAGTATTAAGAATGAGCAGAAGATTAAAGCATACTGCGGTTATTGGAAGAGCACACAAAAAGAATCTAAAGGCCTTGAAAAAGACCTTAACAAACCAAAATATAATGGAAAATACTGATTTTAATATCAGAACAAAAAAGTTAGCAATAATAGAAAGCATTGAAATCCCCCAAATCTTTTGTACATAAGCATTTTACATTATTGTAAGAAGAATGTAAAAATGATAATGTTTTAATATGACTATTCTTAAAAAACTCAAAAACAGATTTCCATACATCCAATATATAGCAGCTATCATCCCATTTATTGCAGGATGCATAGGCTATGGCGTCTATGGTAAGCTCTCATTCTGGGATATGGTGTACGCTTCCATTGCGCTTTACTTTGTAAATCCGGTCAATGATATCGAAAATGGCTGGATTTTATTTGCTGAGATAACTTCGGTAATTGTTACTGCCGGTATTATCCTAAGCTTTATCAGGTATGCCTATGACAAGATGGGACACTTTTTTATCCGAATGGGAAAGGATGCCACAGTTGTTTACACAGACAATGAGTGGGGCTCTGTTTTGTCAAATAACCTTGAAAGCGGCTATAAGATGCCTATGGGCTCAAAGGCAGAGCGTGTAAAAAATCACATTATTATGTTCAGCGATGATATAGAAAATGTGAGCTTTTATACCAGAAATGAGAAAAAGCTTTCCAGCGGAAATGTTTTTATGATGATGCAGGAGGTTGATCCTTCTCTTTTGGCTGCCGCTGACATGTCCAGGGCTAATCTTCATTTTTTCAATGTCTATGAGCTTATGGCAAGGGATTATTGGAAAAAGTACGATCTCTATGACAGAAGAAATGACAAGATAAAGATAGCTATAATTGGCTTTAACCAGGTTGGCAAGGCAATCTTTAAATATGGCTATCTTAATAATATATATTCTCTAAATCAGAGCATAGAGTATCATCTCTGGGGCTGCGAAGCTTCTGACAAGGGCTTCATGAAGGATTTAAATACTATGAATGATGACAAGATTATCATTCATGAGGGAACCTGGGATGAGGGAATTGTTGAGATTTCCAATATGGACAGAGTAATCTATACCACTGAAGAGGACTGTATCAAGCTGGTTCAGAAGATTCTCTACGTCAATCCTCTTGCTGAAATCCACGTATATTCTGATAATATCATCGAATTTAATCAGCTGTATCTCTCAAACAAAATTGAGACCTTTGGAGATATGGAGGATGTGCTTACCGAGGATAACATCAAAAAGGAAAAGCTTTACAGACAGGGTAAGCTTTTTAACTACGACTATAGCCTTAGGTACGCTGGCAAGCAGGCACCTTCTGATTTTGAAAAGGATATGGAGAATGAGTGGAAGAAGCTTAACGGCTTTTTCAAGAACTCAAATGTGGCAAGGGCTGATCATTACTGGATTGAGAAGAGACTTTTTGAGGATGGGGACTTTGATAATAATTCTGAAGCGCCTTGGAAGATGGAGCATATAAGGTGGAGCAGATTCTATTACATCAATCACTGGTCCTACAGCGAAAAGCGGGATAATGCCAGAAGACTTCACCCAATGCTGGTTCCATATGAGAAGCTTTCTGCTGAGGAAAAGGCAAAGGATGGCTTTTATAGTGAAGTAATTAAGGCAGAAATTGATAAATTGGTGTAAAATGTGATATAGTGTAATTTGACTTATTGTGTAGAGGAGGAATTACTATGGACGAAGGCTTGCCTTCTGTCAGTATTTTTTTATTTTTACTGATTCTTCTGGTGGATATTTTAGTCCATGGCTTTGGTGTTGCCCTTAGCCACATCAAGGAAGAGGAGGTTGAAAGAAAAGCGCAGGATGACAAGGACCAGATAAGTGAAAAGATTTTGAAACTTATCGATAAAGAAGCGGGTCTTATTAAGAGCATGCATTTTTCATATGTGGTTCTTAACATGATTCTTGGCGGCATTGTAACTACGCAGATCTCAGAATATTTCATCAGCTGCTTTGGAATCGAATCAAAGGACAGTCTTGGAAGTGTTGTATATCTGTGTGTGGGAGCTGTAATCGCTGTAGTAATTTTGTGCTTTGGAGTTCTTATTCCAAGGCGACTTGCACTTAGAAATCCTGAGAGATGGGCTTACGTATGCTTTTATCCGGTCAGCATACTTAGGGCAATTTGTTTTCCATTCGTTTTCATAATAGACGGGATTTCCAATGGCATCTTATACATATTTGGTGTACGTGGTGATGATAATCCGACCGATGTAACTGAGGAAGAGATTAAGTCAATGGTTACAGAGGGACAGGAGCAGGGTGTGCTTCAGGAAACGGAAGCAGACATGATCACCAACATCTTCGAGTTTTCTGACAAGGAAGCAAGGGATATCATGACAAACCGTAAGGCTATGATGGCAATTGACGCCAATATGAGTCTTAAGGAAGCTGTTAATTTCATGATGGATACAAATAACAGCAGATTCCCGGTATATCTTGATGATATTGATCATATCATTGGTATCATGCACATTCGTGATGCCATGAAGAAGCTTTCTGAGGAAACTGATGAAGAGCTTCCTATCAGGAAGATAAAGGGACTTCTCAGGCAGCCTAAGTTTGTTCCTGAGACAAGAAACATAGATTCGTTGTTCCATAGCATGCAGTCCTCAAAGACTCAGATGGTTATCATCATCGATGAATATGGACAGACTGCGGGACTTGTTTCTATGGAGGATATCCTCGAAGAAATCGTTGGAAGTATCATGGACGAGTACGACGAGGATGAAAATTACATTAAACCCACCAAGAATGCAGGTGAGTACACCATTGAGGGCAAAACCCCTCTTGAGATTCTCGAGAAGAGATTTGATATTTCTTTTGGAGAAACTGAGTTTGAGACGCTTAATGGATTCCTTATTTCCAAGCTTGACAGGATTCCTGAACCGGATGATGATTTTAGCGTCGATGTGGATGGCTATAGTTTCAAGATTCTTTCTGTGGACAAGCATATGATTCAGTCTGTGCTTGCAAGTAAGCTCCCTGAGAAGGAAGAAGAAAAGGAAGAAAAAGAATTAGAAATAGCAAAATAAGTAACATATTTATGAAAGGAAGTTTTTATGTCAGGACATTCAAAATTTGCTAACATCAAGCACAAAAAAGAAAAGAATGATGCAGCAAAAGGAAAAATCTTTACCATTATCGGAAGAGAAATCGCTGTAGCAGTTAAGGAAGGCGGCCCAGATCCAGCCAACAATTTTAAGCTTGCACAGGTAATTGCCAAGGCTAAGGCAAACAATATGCCTAACGATACAATTGATCGTGGTATTAAGAAGGCTTCAGGCGCTGAGGGTAACGTTGATTACAAGAACATTACATACGAAGGATATGGCCCTGGCGGAACAGCTATTATCGTTGAGACACTTACAGACAACCAGAACAGAACAGCAGCTAACGTAAAGAGCGCATTTACAAAGGGTAACGGAAACGTTGGTACACCTGGCTGCGTATCATACATGTTTGACAATAAGGGACAGATCCTTATTGATAAAGAAGAGTGCAGCATGGGCGCTGATGACCTTATGATGCTGGTTCTTGACGCTGGCGCTGATGACTTCAATGAAGAAGAGGACAGCTACGAGGTTCTTACTACACCTGATAATTTCCAGGCTGTTGTTGAGGCTCTTAATGGTGCCAAGGTTGAGACTGCATCTGCAGAAGTTACAATGATTCCACAGAATTATGTATCTGTAACAGATCCTGAGACAGTTAAGTACCTTACAAGAATTCTTGATCTTCTTGATGAGGACGATGATGTTCAGGCAGTATATCACAACTGGGATGAGGCAGAAGATTAATTAAAAAATATATAGAGACGTGGGGGAGTCCTGAAATGAAACTAAAACGTATGTGGCCTGGGGTATGCATCTTGATAATGTTTATTATTTTTGATGTTGGTATGGCGGCGGGTTCTAGTTTCTTTTCAGGACTTTTTCCGTCCGATATGATTTATCTGTATGTGGGCATATTCACAGCACTTTCAGTTTTGATCATGGGAGTCTTGACCTTCCTTTTTGGAAGGCTGTGTGATCATTTTGACACAGAGAGGCTGTCAAAGGAGCTTGGCTTTAAAATTGTTTACGTAGTCGGAGTGGTGGCAGCTATAATTGCCGGAATATATGTCAGAGCAGATATTCTTCCAAAGACTACGATTTCGCCTGCTGGAAAGCTTACTTTGTATGAGAATGCGGTAGTGGGCGGTACCAAAGCTGTTTATGAGTACGATTTATTATCTATAGTTTATTCTGGAATTCTACACGTTATTCTGTTTTTTACTGGAAATAAGATTTATATTGCGTATTACCTGCAGATAGCGTTTTTTGCTGTATTTGTTATATGCATGTGCATTGCACTTAGGCTTCTTTTAGGAAAGATGGCTTCATTTGTATTTGCATTTTTGATGTCCCTTCTTCCAGTATTTTACATGGATTACTTCAAGCTGATAATGGGGACGGATGAGCTGTTTCTTGCGATGTTTGGCGTAGAAATGCTTGTTATTGCCATTTTCCTAAGGCGTGCTTCCGATGGCAGATATCTGTCTAAAGTAAATGTAATCTGGTTTATCATTGTCGGAATGGTAGTTGGCTTTATGGCCTATGTGGATGCGGGAACAATCGTTGCTGTGCTTCCATTTCTTTTGGCTGAGCTGTTTTTACTTGATGATGAGTTTGTACCAGGGCTATTCAGATTATTGTTTTTATTTTTGGGCGCAGTAGTGACTTTCCTTTCTATGATATTGCAGGAGGGTGGTTTTGCCGGCTTTGGAAACAGCCTGATAAAGTGGGCATATTATTACTTTAAGAACATCAATATTTTCAGCCTTTTTGTGACCTATACAAGTTACAAGCTTTTGTACCTTGTACTTTTTGTGGTTATGAGCGGCGTATTGGTGGGGTATTTTAGAAACAGAAGCTTTGAGAGAGTATCACCATTTCTTCTTTCAACTCTTTTAGTATTTTGGGTAGCTCCGTTCTTTGGCGCAACAAGGCTTAACAGTCAGATGGTTGCAACTATCTTTTTTGTAATGGTTGTTTCCTGTGTGGCCAGCCTTATCACACTTACAAAGTTTGAAGGCAGTGAGAGCGCAATAGATACCGAGGAGCCTGTTGATGACGCTATTCCTACAGACAAAAACATGGCCAGAGTCGCTGAGGTTGTTACTCCTGAGGTTGTAGAGGCTAAAGCTACTGAGACTGAAGCTACAGAAGCTGAAACTGCGAAGACTGAAGCTGAACCCGAGTTTGAGCCTGAGTCTGACTATTACGACGATGACGAGCCGGATGAGGTATCTGAGTACTACGATGATGCTGAGGATGCTGCGGCAGAGCCTGAGCAGATTTCAGAGCAAGCACCAGTGGAAGCACCAGAGCCTGAGCAGGTAGTGGCAGAAGAAAAGAAGAAATCAAGTCCTGTTTATGTTCCTGAGGGAATGGTACTTCCGATGGGAGCAGAGGATGAGATGGAGGTTGACACCTCCAGGATGAAGATGCCTGAGTTTAAGGGAACTATTGCCCTTGACCGAAAGGAAAAGAAGGCCGTAGAGGCTCCAAAGACTGCTCCGGAGCCGGAAGAAAGAATTGAAATTAAGACAGAGAAAAAGCCTGAAACTAAGAAGGCTGGTAAATATGATTTTGACATTGCCATTAAACCTGGCGATGATTTTGATATTTAATATTTAATAATGAGAGAGAGGCTCAGTGAATGAGATTAGAGGATTTATCAACTTACGAAATAATGGAGAAGCGCAGAATCGATGACCTTAATTCTGAAAGCTACATCCTAAAGCACAAAAAGACAGGTGCAAGGGTTACTCTTTTATCCAATGATGATGATAACAAGGTTTTCTGCATCGGTTTTAGGACTCCACCTAAGGATTCAACGGGAGTAGCTCATATCATAGAGCATACTGTCCTTTGCGGCTCTAAGGAATTTCCTTGCAAGGATCCATTTGTTGAGCTTGTTAAGGGCTCTCTTAATACATTTTTAAATGCTATGACTTTCCCGGATAAAACTGTTTATCCTGTGGCAAGCTGCAATGATACTGATTTCCAGAATCTTATGCATGTTTATCTGGATGCAGTTTTTTATCCAAATATTTACAAGACCGACAAGATATTCAAGCAGGAAGGTTGGCACTATGAGATGGAGGATGAGAAATCAGACCTTACCATCAATGGTGTTGTTTACAATGAGATGAAGGGAGTTTTCTCATCTGCCGAGGATGTGCTTTCTATGGCAATTCAGAATTCTCTTTATCCTGATATTACCTATAGCATTGAGTCTGGCGGTGACCCTGACTTTATTCCAGAGCTTACCTACGAGGATTATCTTGATTTCCACAGAAAGTTTTATCATCCTTCCAACAGCTATATCTACCTGTATGGAAATATGGATATGGCTGAGAAACTTGATTATATCGATAAAAACTATCTTTCAAATTATGACTATCTTAAGGTGGATTCAGAAATTGAAAGACAGGAGGCTTTCAAGGAGCCTAAGGAGGTTCACAAGGAGTATTCTATTCTTGCGACAGATTCAACAGAGCAGAATACTTTCCTTTCCTATAACTGCAGTGTTGGATCAACTTTAGACAGAATGCTCTACGTGGCATTTGATATTTTGGACTATGCTCTTTGTTCAGCTCCCGGAGCGCCAGTTAAGAAGGCCCTTATTGACAAGGGAATTGGACAGGATGTTTACAGTGAGTATGACAATGGCCTTCAGCAGCCTGTTTTTTCAATTATTGCCAGAAATGCTGATGCTTCTCAAAAGGAAGAATTCGTAAGCACAATAAGAGAAGTTCTTGAGAACCAGGTAAAGAACGGAATTGATAAAAAGGCTCTTATGGCTGGTCTTAACTACGATGAGTTCAAGTACAGAGAGGCTGATTTTGGAAGATTCCCTAAGGGACTTCTTTATGGCCTTCAGGTTTATGACAGCTGGCTTTACGATGACAACAGCCCATGGATAAATGTTGAGGCTACAGAGACTTTTGCCAAGCTTCGCAAGGAGGCAGAGGGCAGATATTTTGAAGATCTGATCCAGAAGTATCTTCTTGATAATGGTCACAGGACAGTTCTTTTGCTGGAGCCTGTTCAGGGACTTACAGAAAAGAAGGACGAGGAGCTTAAGGAAAAGCTTAAAAAGTACAGAGATTCTTTATCTGAGGATGAGATAAAGAGGATAGTCAGAGAAACTAAGGAACTCAAGGAATATCAGGAGACGCCTGATGATCCTGAGAACCTCAAAAAGATTCCGCTTCTTAAGCTCGAGGATCTTAAGAAAGAATCTGAGAAGTTTATTTACGAACTTAAAGAATATGAAAATTGCAAGGTTTTGCAACATAATGTATTTACCAATGGTATTGATTATGTAACCTTTATTTTTGATCTTAAAAATATAGATGCAAAGTACCTTCCATATGCTGCTGTTCTTAAAAAGGTTCTTGGAATGCTTAACACTGAGCATTACAGCTATGGTGACCTTTATAATGAAATCAATATTTATACGGGCGGAATATCCGGGGCAATAAGTACGTACACAGATTCATCGGATGTTTCCAAGTTTGAGACTACCTTTGAGGTAAGCGTCAAGGTTCTTCATGACAATTTGGACAAGGCCTTTGAGCTTGTGCAGGAGATTTTGACTTCTACCATATTTGATGATGCTAAGCGTCTTAAGGAGATTTTTGGAGAGCAGTACGCAAGACTTCAGTCAGACCTTGCTTCTTCCGGCAATCAGACTGCTGCACTTCGCGCAATGTCCTATATTTCTTCAGCTGCCATGGTTTCCGACAATGTTAGCGGAATAGGATATTTCAGATGCCTTGAGCAGATGAACAAAAAGATTGATACAAAGGAAGGCGCTGAAGAGATTATTGATATTTTAAAGACTCTCAGCAAGGCTATTTTTACAGCAGACAATCTTCTTATAGACGTTACAGGCACTGACAAGGAATATCAGGGAATTCCAGAAAACGGTGATAGATTTGCAAAGGCTCTTTCAAAGGAAAAGATTGATTTGGGTAGTCTGTCACTTACTCCAATCAAGAAGAATGAGGCCTTCAAGACAGCGGGACAGGTTCAGTACGTATGCCGCGCTGGAAACTTCACATCTAAGGGACTTAAGTACAATGGGGCACTTAGAGTGTTAAAGGTTATGATGGGCTATGACTATCTCTGGAAGAATATAAGAGTTTTAGGCGGAGCCTACGGCTGTATGAGCAGCTACGCTAAAAATGGTGATAGTGCTTTCGTTACCTACAGAGATCCTAACCTTAGGAATAGTGTTGAGGTATTCGAAAAGGCTGCTGATTATCTCAGAAACTTTGACGATGATGACAGAACTATTTTGCAGTACATAATTGGTGCAATTTCTGATCTTGATACACCAAAGACACCTGCTGGAAAGGGAACCTACGGACTTACAGCATATCTTTGCCACGCCAAGATGGAGAACATCCAGAAAAACAGGGATGAGCTTCTTGGAACAACAAAGGAGACCATAAGAGGCCTCGCTGATTATGTAGACGCCTTTATGTCCGATGAATGTATTTGCGTTATCGGAGCTGCAGACAAGATAGATGGGGACAAAGATTTATTTGATAATATCGAGCAGCTCGTTAACAAATAATTCTAATTATCTTGGGGAGGAATGGCTATGAAAAAAAGATATTTGGGAATTGTATTAGCAGGTGTGCTTACACTTGGCACAGTGCTTTCAGGATGCGGCTCATCTAAAACTGATTATGCTACGTCTTCATATTATGATGCGGAAGCACCTGCTGCGACCGAGTCTTTTGCGGAAAGCAAAGCAGTGTATGAAGATGTTGACAGCTATAATGCTGCGGCAGAGGAAGCTGAAGCAACGAATGTCCAGGATAGCTCACGCAAACTTATAACAACCATGAACATATCCTCTGAGACAGAAAACCTTGATGATACGCTTTCAAACGTAAACAATAAGGTTAAAGAGCTGGGCGGATATGTTGAATCCAGTAATATTTATAATGGAAGCAGGTATTCCGGAAGAACTGTGACAAGAAATGCCAGCATCACAGCAAGGATTCCGGCAAGCAAGCTTGAGAGCTTTGTTGAGACAGTAGAGGGCACAACCAACATTACAAACAAGTCTACCAATGTAGAGGATGTAACTCTTTCTTATGTTGACATTGAGAGCAAAAAGAATGCTCTTAAGGCTGAGGAAAAAAGACTTCTTGAAATTGTAGAAAAGGCAGAGACTGTTGAGGATATCATCACAGTAGAAAACAGACTTTCAGATGTGAGATATCAGATTGAGAGCATTGAGTCACAGCTTCGTACCTATGACAACAAGGTTAACTACAGCACAGTTTATCTTGATATTACTGAGGTTACCAAGTTCTCACCAGTTAAGGAAAAGACTGCTGGAGAGAGAATGGCAGAGGGCTTTGTAGAGAGCTTCAAGGGAGTAATCAATGGCTTTGTAGAGCTCTTTGTATGGTTTGTTATTCACATTCCACAGCTTATATTACTAGTAGTATTTGGTTTGGTGGTATTCTTTATCATAAAGATATCCTCAGATCGCAGTAAGAAAAAGAAGGCTGAGCAGATGGCCAAGATGCAGGCTGCATATGTGCAGCAGCAAGGGAACTACAGCGGCGTAAATAATGCGCAGGCTGCAGCACCGGTTCAGAATGCTCAGGCGAATGAAGAAAAAGGAAATGATGGAAAATAATTTTAAGACAGGTTTTGTAACTTTAATAGGTCGTCCAAATGTTGGAAAATCAACTCTGATGAATCAGATGATCGGGCAGAAGATTGCCATAACCTCCAACAGACCTCAGACCACAAGAAATAAGATCATGACAGTTTATACAGATGACGAGTGCCAGATGATCTTTCTTGATACTCCGGGCATTCATGAAACCAAGAATAAACTCGGAGAATACATGGCCAAGGTGGCTAAGAGCACCCTTGAAGAGGTGGACGTTGTTCTTTGGCTTGTGGAGCCAAGCACATATATTGGCGCTACAGAAAAGAATATTATAGAAGAACTTAAAAAGTGCAAAAAGCCTATTATTCTTGTAATAAACAAGATAGATACAGTCTCAAAGGATGACCTGCAGAAGTTCGAAGATGCTTACAGGAAGGAAATGGATTTTTCCAAGGTAGTTCACGTGGCAGCCCTTAAGAGGCAGAATATCGATGGAGTGATGGATGCAATCCGCGAGTTCCTGCCTGTAGGACCACCTTACTACGATGAGGAGACCTTGACAGATCAGCCCGAGAGACAGATTGCAGCTGAGATTATCAGGGAAAAGGCGCTTCGTATGCTTCAGGACGAGGTTCCTCATGGAATTGCTGTTACGATTGAAACCATGAGAATGCGTGAAAGGGTTGTGGAGCAGCCAAAGCCAAAGAAAAAGAGGCACCAGCATCCACCTAAGAAGAGTAAGCTTGAGGCAATGCAGAAGGCTGAAAATCTTGAGAATGAGGCTCTTTCTGAGGAAGAGGATTTCGATGGACCTTTGGTTCTTGATCTTTCGGGCCTTCAGCCACAGGAGGATGCTTATGATCCTGATGGAGTCATGGATATTGAGGCAACCATCATTTGCGAAAAGGATTCCCATAAGGGAATTGTAATTGGCAAGGGCGGAGCAATGCTTAAGAAGATAGGCCAGGCCGCAAGAAAGGATATTGAAGGCCTTGTGGGCTGTAGGGTAAATCTTCAGCTTTGGGTTAAGGTGCGCAAGGATTGGCGTGATGACAAGACTCAGATGAAGAGTTTTGGATATGATATCAGGGATTTGAAGAAATGAGTGAAGAGTTTATAATAGTCCGCGGCATCGTGCTTAAACATTTGCCTGCAGGAGATTATGACTGGGTTGCAACTATTTTTACGGCAGAGCGGGGGAAAATCACTGCTTTTGCAAGAAGCGCAAGAAAGCCCGGAAGTAAGCTTGCTGGAAGTGTAGAGCCTTTCTGCTTTGGAACCTTCAAACTTTTTGTTGGGAAAAATTCTTATACAATAATAGAGGCAGATATAGAAAACTATTTTGAGGGATTTAGACAAGATTTAGAAGGTGCCTGTTATGGCACCTTTTTTCTTGAACTGACAAACTTTTATACAAGAGAAAATAATGAGGATAAGGAGCTTTTAAATCTTTTATATCTTTCTTTAAAGGCTCTTATGAAAAAGAGTATTCCCAATAAGCTTGTAAGATGCATTTTTGAGCTTAGGGCTCTTCAGATAGAAGGTGAGTACCCTGGCGTTCCGGCAAATGAGAAGCTTAAGGCAGATACAGTATATGCGATGGACTTTATTTCTGAAAGCCCGCTTTCAAGGCTGTATTCTTTTTCGTTAAGCGATGAGGTCCTTTCTGAATTGGCTCTTGTGACCTATGAATATAGGAATAAGTTTATAGACAGGCCACTTAAGAGCCTTGAGATGCTAGAAACCTTTGAGTATTGAAAAAGAAAAACGATTTGGATATAATAACTTTGTTTGTATTTTTTTAGGCGTTATAGAGGAAAAATGAAATTACTTAATCATGGATTAAAAAAATATGATAAGAAAAAAGGCGTAAATCTGTGCGTGATGTTTATGCTGGGGTCATGTCTTTTGCTTGGTGGATGCGGAGCATCTAAGGAAGAAACAACCAGGATAATCATTGACAAAGACGGAGGCATAAAGCATGTCATGTATGAAAGCTTTGACAAGGATTATTACAATCTTACAGAGCTTAGTGATATGGCAGCTGAGGAGATTTCTTATTACAATTCAGAATATATTTCGCCTAAGATCAGTCTTGAGGATGCAGAAATGTCTGAGGATGGTGAGAGTGTAAAGCTTGTAATGAATTATGCAAGTGCTTTGGATTATTCCCATTTTAATCAGACAGCTTTATTCTATGGTACGGTTAAAGAAGCTTTAGACAAGGGCTTTGATGTATCAGGTGCGCTGGTTGATGCTGATGGAGTAGCCATTACAGAACAGATTCTTAGTGATAGTTTAGACAAGCATATCATTATTTCTTCTGTAAAAGGAATTATTGAAGCACCTTACAAGATTACTTATATGACAAAGGGCACTAAGTGTGACAAAAAAGAAGCAGATTTATCTGACGTAACAAATGACAGTGTTCAGCTGCTTCTTTCAAAATAATAAAGCATTACGTTATGCAAATGGTAGCGCTTTTGGCGCATGCCAAAGGAATGGAGGATTATGGAAGCAAACGCAAAAACAATGGACAAAATTGTAGCTCTGGCAAAGGCGAGAGGATTCGTATATCCCGGATCTGAGATTTATGGCGGACTGGCCAATACCTGGGACTATGGTAACCTTGGCGTAGAGTTTAAGAATAATGTTAAGAAGGCCTGGTGGCAGAAGTTTGTACAGGAGAACCCATACAACGTTGGTGTTGACTGTGCAATTCTTATGAACCCACAGACATGGATTGCGTCCGGACATTTAGGCGGCTTCTCAGATCCTCTTATGGATTGTAAGGAGTGTCATGAGAGATTCAGAGCAGACAAGATCATCGAGGATTTTGCTGCAGAAAACGGAATCACTCTTGAGACTTCAGTAGATGGCTGGTCTCATGAAGAGATGGAGAACTTTATTAAGGAGCACAGCGTTCCTTGCCCATCTTGCGGCAAGCACAACTTCACTGGCATCAGAGAGTTCAACCTTATGTTCAAGACTTTCCAGGGTGTAACA
>JAEEGL011298705.1_pt1 | contig 14435 bp, 13 predicted proteins | sample 9134231 | NCBI WGS metagenome assembly JAEEGL01 (sample SAMN16246548, study PRJNA631951) | gut metagenome | biome: gut microbiome; feature: rumen; material: fiber-attached | host: Bos | place: Iran: Karaj | collected 2018-10
GCGGTGGATGCTCTTGCAAGATCTCGCCCTTGTTCGCTGACATCCCGCCGGCGGGTTTCTGCTCTCGCGCCATGCTCGTGCAAGTTCTCGTCCAGGCTTGCTTACATCCCGCCGGCAGAGTTACAGGCCCGGGGGATGTGCCTGGTTTAGCTTGCCTACATCCCCCAGGCAAGCTTCTCTCCTCGAGGGATGCTCTTCCAAGATCTCCCGGCGCTTGCGGAATCAGGCTTTGCCCCTATGCCCATACGGATCCATACAGTCCTCATTAGGATCCTTCATGCACAGGTGCACCGCCGCGGTCTTGAATGTCAGCGGCAGCGCCAGAATATTCGGTTCATCCCCGACAAACTTCTTCTTCGCGTCCTCCAGCGCCTCCTCGAAGGTCGCTCTCGTCTTTAAGCCCATGCCTCTCGCGTATCCCGGATTCTCCGCGCCCACGATATAGATCGCGCTTGTATTCATTTCCGCGATGTGCGCGCAGGACATCATCGAGAAGCCGTGGAACGGATGGAACGCGTTCGCGAACCGGTACTTGCGGATGTACTCCTCATTTGTCGCGAAGTACTCGCCCAGGCGGTCCATGTCGGGCAGCTCGTTCATCTGATCGCGCTGGAACCACTCATAGACCTCCCGCAGATAAGGCCATTTGTCATCGTTGAAGAAGCCGTTGCACAGAGACGAGCAGATGATCACGCAGCGGTCGCTCATGACTCTCTTGAAGCGCAGCACCTGCGCAGAGAGCGCCTGCATCATCATGATCGGGTTCGTGCCCATGCCGTCGCCGTAGTGGAATTTCTGAGGCATGCCGAAGACCAGCACGTCGTACTTCTTCTCCGCCCAGTGCACATAGGTGCGCTTGTCCGCGACCTTCCAGGACAGAGGCATCATCTCCTTCGCGTAGCCGGAGAAGATCGCGATCTGGCGCGCCTTGGAATCCAGCACCGCGTCGCAGCAGAAGAACGGATGACCCATCGCCTCTTCCATCTTCATCGAGATCTCGTCGAATTTGGTGCGCATCAGGCTGCCGCCGTTGACCGGCGTGAAATCATCCCGGTGCATGACCGAAGGCACATGATGGCTCGCGATGCTCCGCCAGTCCGTAATCCCGCAGGAACTGTGCTTGTAGCCGCCGGAATAGCCGCCGTAAGGATTGCCCATCACATGTCCGATCAGGATCGGCAGGTCCGCCTCATAGACATATTTGTTCATGCGGACCGGGTCCCCGCGGTCGGTCGGGCCCACGTCGACCATATGCTCCGGGTCCTCGGAGTCGTGGCTGATGATCTGCCCGGTCGGCCAGAACTCGTCATAAAGCTCATGCCCGAAGAGCGCCAGGGCATCCTTGTTCGTGCTTCTCGGATGCAGTCCGTTGGAAATGATGAACAAGAGATCCTTCTTCTCCACGCCCGCGGCGTAGAGCTCATTCAGAATATAGCGGATGGACAGCTTCCGGTGGCAGGTCGGCTGCTCGCCGCCCTTGACCCGGTCCGGCACCACGAAGACCACCTTGCTTCCGCGGTGAGCCAGCTCCGACACCCGCGGCATCCCGATCGGATGCGCCAGGCTCTCCAGATAAGCCGCCTCCAGTTGCTCCTGCGGGATGCACGGCGGATCCTCCACCGTCACACCCGGGATAAATACATCGGTATTATCCGGCAGCATTGCACTCATCCTCCCCTGTCCGTACTCAAAATCCAGCTGTTTCATACGTCTTTCTCCTTCATACTGCTGTTATGATTGTCGTTCTTTTTCCTGCGCTGCACCCTCCACAGCACCCAGCTCCCCAGGATGATCAGCCCCAGATAGAGCGCGATCTCCGGCCAGATACCGATCGTCACCGCGATCTCATGAAACACCGGCTGCGTGGACGGATAATAAGGTGTGATATTAAACATATTTGATGAGAGTCCGGTGTCGCCGATGATCCGGTAGCTGACCACGTTGATGATCTGCGCGACAGCGGCCATCCCGAGAAATATCCAGACTGCGGGCAGGAACACCGCCTTCCTCCTTCTCGCAAGGACATGCACCGCTGCGAGGCTCTCCACGAGCATCGCCCCGTGATACCAGAACCCGTGAATGAAGAGCAGGATCTGCGGCCGCATCATGTCCGCCGGCACAGCCAGCGCAAATACCGCGGCGATCACCGCAAATGTCGAGAGGAAGACCAGCGCGGTATCCTGCGCCTTCCCCTTCAGCACCGGCACCAGCGCCGACACATACATCGACATGCTGCACAGCTGCCACGGGAAGAACCAGGTCGAGAGCTCCCCCTCATACACATAGACCCAGACAAACCACTGCTTCCAGATCTCCAACACAATCATCAGGACGCCCAGGATGCCGATGAGGCGGATCAGCCTCTCCTCCGTCCATCTCTTCATCGCGAAGAAAAGCACCGCGCAGAACACCGCAAGCACGATGAGAATCGACCAGTGCAGCGTCCCGAACATCTCCGGCGTCTCAGAAAATCTTACTCCCATAAGACGTTATTCCCCCAGATACAGGCGGATGATCTCCAGATACTCCTCCGGGTAGAATCCGATCTCACCGGTGAATCTCGTCAGCGCGATCAGGCCTCCGGAGATCTCCGGAATTGAGGCGAGCATCGGCGCATTGTCCTTCTTCAGGCCGCCGCCGTAGACCACGTCCAGCCCGCCGGTCTTCTCCTTGACGAACCGCGCGATCTTCGTGATGTACTCCTTGCCCGCAGGCGTCTTGCCGGGGCCGATCGACCAGACCGGCTCATAGGCGATGACCACCTTCGACAGGTCCGCGCCCGCAAGGCCCACGGAAAGCTGCTCGCCGAGCACCTCCTCCCAGCGCTCCTGCTCCTCGCTCTTCTCGCCGATGCAGTAGAGCACATGAAGGCCCCTCGCCTGCGCGCAGAGCACCTCTTCGTTCAGCAGCCGGTTCACCACAGCCGTCGCCTCCGGTCCGGTCACGCCTGCCGCTGCCAGGATCCCCATCTTGTCATTTCTCTCCTCGCAGTGGCCGATCAGCGTCGCCTCGAAGCCCATCGCGAGCACCGCCGACGCCGGCCGGTTTGTGGTAAATGCGCCGAAATTGCCTCCGACCGCGGTATCCGCGCGGAACACGCCCTGGCTTCCCAGCTTCACCGGGCTGCCCTCGCAGCGCGCCGCGGCCGCACCCAGCAGGTGCGCCTCCGGCAGGTACATCGTGAAATCCACCTCCGCCGGATCATAGACCTTCAGCGCGTCCTGCGTCGAAGACACGATCGTCCTGCCCCAGTCCGCAACCGCCGCCAGGCGGTTGACTCCGACGAATTCCACCGGCACGTCAAATCTCTTCAAGTTCAGATAAATGTGTTTCATAACTGCTCCTTTATCTCTGAAATCTTGTTAAAGTGACATCAAGAATCCATATAATTTCTCCGCGATCTTCCTCTGCCCGGCATCATTCGGATGCAGGCCGTCCGGCATATACCTCTCCTGGAGCACCGGCACGATCGGCTGCAGTCCGCTCACTCGGTACAGATCCAGCACCGGAACCGCGTAATACGCCGCGATCTCGATGATCGCGTCCACATAAGTCTCCAGATCCGCCACGCGCCGGAAATGAAACTCCTGGCAGATCAGGTCATTCTCCTCCAGCCGGTGCAGCGGCGTCATCACAACCAGCTGCGCATCCGGATATCTCGTGATCAGCTTCGTCCGAAGCTCATGCACCGCCCCGCAGAACGTATCTGGGTCATTGTCATAGAGCTCCCCGAACGGCGCGTCCCCGTGGCCGAAATCATTCGTGCCCCCGAAGACCACCACGATGTCCGCGTCCGGAATCATATCGTCCACACGCGTGATAAACTGCTGGTCCCATTTCTCATTCATCGGCACACGCTGCGGCGCAAGCCGCGTTCCGCCGATCCCGTAGCCGAAACACTCCGCGCCGGACCACCGCCCGATCTGCTTCCAATACAGATTCTCCAGGTCCTCCACGCCGTGGCCTTCCGTGATCGAGTCTCCGAGAAATGCGATCTTTTTCCCTTTTAGTTCCATACTGTCCTCCCGGGCGCGATCTCTGCACCCCTTTGTATAATGATTGTACTAAAAGAAACAATTTTTCTCAATACAATTCATGGACGATCCGTCTGATCCTCAGAGAAACACAGAGGGCACGCCTCACGGCGTGCCCTCTGTGTTCACGGTATCCCGAACAAAAAAGGAAAGAAAAACAATCGAACGGAAGCTCCGTCCAGTGAATCTATCCCCACCCGGATGTCATCCCACAAACACCCGGCTTTTAGATTCGTTAACATTTTAACAAATATTTCCGCGCTTGTCAACAATTTAACAAGAGTTTTATAAATATTTTTACGAACTTTTTATCGATCCGCGCCCCGCGCAAGCATCTCCTTGCGGTACCCGGAGAGGCGCTTCACAAACGCCGCCTCCGCCTCAGACATCTGATACCCTTCCCGGAAGATCAGCTCGTCGCGGTACACCGGCGCATAGTCCTCACACCTGCGCTGCACCAGCCCGTATCTGGCCAGCGTCTGCTCCGGAACCGGCGTCCCCAGCAGATACGTATCCGGATTCGCCGCCAGGATCTCCATCTGCGTCGACCGGTCAAATATATAGATCTGCCGCTGCGAGATCCGGTCTGTCCCCAGGTTCGCCTGTGCCTCTGGCATCGCAGGCAGGTTCGGGTCGCCCCGCAGCACTTCCGTGCAGGCCGCCAGATCCTCCCGCTGCAGCATCTCCTTCTGTGCCAGCGGGCTCTTCTCGCCGAAAACCGCCACGCAGGGACTCTGCGCGATCAGCCGCCGCTCCAGGCCCTGGTCGGTGAGCAGTTCCCGGTAGAACTTCTCATAGCGCTCCTCGTACCGAATAATGCCCAGCTTATAATCGCCCTCCACGACGCAGCGGACCGCATCCATGGAGGTGGTCTCCTTGTAGAACATGTCGATCCGCTCCGCGTCGGCCAGCTCCTCGGTAAACCTCGCAAACACCTCGGAGATATAGACCGAGCGCGGGACCACGACCGCAAACCGCTCCCGCTTCTCCGCCTCCGGCGCGAACATCTCCTCCATCTCATCGACCTGGCGGAGGATCGTCTTCGCATAGCGCAGGAACAGCGCCCCGTCCGGGGTCACATGCATCCCCTTCGCGGACCGGTCGAAGATCACAATCCCCAGGGACGCCTCAAGCTCCCGGATCGCACGGCTGAGCGCCGAGGGCGCGGTGTAGAGTGCCTCCGCCGCCTTGTGAAGCGACCCGGCCTCCGCCGTCTCGACCACATATCTCAGATGCAGTAAATTCATCATACGTTCTCTCTCCCACTCTCAGGATTCCTTGGCTTCATCATAGCAAACGCGCCCGCGCTTTGTCAAACAGGGCAGCCCCGCGGTGCAGGCAATCACGCTCCTGCTGGCAAGGCAGGCTTGACTGCCCGGAGCCCCATCCGCCCACATGGCCGCACAGGCCCGCAAAAAAGAGGCCCCGGGAAGAATCCCGGGACCTCTGAAGGAAGATATACAAGGCAAAAAAGTCAAGCCAGTTTCGAGCGAAGGAAGTTCGCGCCTGCAGCCGCATTCGCGATCATCTGCTCCAGATCCGCGCCGTGGCTCAGATCTCTCCAGCAGCAGATCTCGGTGTTGCCCATCTTCATGAAAGGCTCCATCGTGATAAACTCGGTGTATCCGCTCTCTTTTACTGCCCCCATGATCGCATCCCAGTTCATATTGGACTTGCCGTCGAAACCGGGAAGTCTCCGGTTGGATTCACCGGTGTGCAGGTGGCCCAGGCGGCCCTTCGACTGCGCATAAGTGATCGCATCCGGAATATAATCCTCTTCAATTGCCATATGGAACGTATCCAGCAGAAGCTTCGCTTTCGGAGAACCCAGATCCTCGCAGAAAGCGACGCCCTCGGCGGAGGTGTTCATGATAAACTGCTCGAAACGGTTCACGATCTCGAAGCAGTAATCCACACCGCAGGTTCAGCCTTCCACATATGTAAAATATCGGAACATTCTGCAGAAGCACCTGCTTCCGGCGCTGGGCCCGCAGCCTGTCTGCAGCATCTGCCGGCGGGATCTCACAAGATTTGCCCTCAGCATGGAGCAGCCGGAGCACTTCCCCTCCGGCAGGCCTCTTGCCCCCAAGACAATCTATGACATTCTGTCCGTTGCAAGAGATATCTTTTCTCTTTTCAGTTCACGTGGGTGTGCTATAATGGAGAAAACAGACCGTAACTTCCTGAGAGAGGAGACTTTGTATGAAACTTTATATTGACGATGCGGATACGAAGAAGATCCGCGAATTGATGAACTACCTGTCGATTGACGGCATCACGACGAATCCGACGATTATCGCGAGGAGCGGCCGTCCTCCCTTTGATGTGCTGCGGGAGATCCGCGAGATCATCGGCCACGGCCGCGACCTGCATGTGGAAGTGCTCCGCCGCGACTGCGAAGGCATGATCGAGGAGGCGCACCGCATTCTTCGGATCCTGGGCGATGACACCTACATCAAGATCCCGGTGACGCCGGAAGGCTACCGGGCCATCCGTGCGCTCTCGGAGGAAGGCGTGCGCGTGACCGCGACCGCCATTCTCTCCCCGATGCAGGCATTCCTCGCCGCGAAAGCCGGCGCGAGCTTTGTCGCCCCTTACGTCAACCGCATCGACGAGATGGGCTATGACGGAGAAGGCGTCGCCCTCTCCATCCGCGAGATGCTCGCGGTCCACGAGTATCCCTGCGAGGTCCTGGCCGCCAGCTTCAAGAACTCCATGCAGATCCAGTCACTCTGCGAGGAAGGCATTGAATGCGTCACAGCCCCTCCGGATGTGCTGGAAGCCCTGATCTTCAACCCTTCCACCGACGTCTCGGTGGACCGCTTCGAGCAGAATTTCCGCAGAGCCTACGGAGAGGACGCCACGATGCTGACCGTCCCGGAATGATTATTTCCCGGCGGACTGCCTGATTATTTGCAGAAAACAACAGAGGGACAACGGTTCGTTCAAACCGTTGTCCCTCTTTTTATGTCTTATGGTTCGGCCGGCTGCCTGCCGCGAAACAGCCCCGCGATCTTCTCCGCGATCCTTGTCAGATACCGCATGAACGGCTCTGTCATAATCCCGAAGTTCACGCACAGCAGGATGGCCTTCGTGGAGAGATCCGAGATTCCGAACAGGTTCCCCAGCAGGAAGAATCCCAGCAGAAGCCCCGCCGCGCAGAATACGAAGATCGCCCATTTGTACTTATCCATCGGCCGGCTGATCGAATAGAGCACCATCAGCCCGACCACGCCCAGCAGGGCCACCGAGGCCGTCCCGATCTCCTGCGGGGTCACCTCAAGCGCCTTGCCGAAGCCGACCATGGCAGCCACCATGATCACGTCCGTCAGGCCGCCCGGCAGCGCCTTGAGGAAGATATTGCCGATAAAGCTTCCGCGGATCCGGTCGCGGTCCGGCATCTGCGAGAGCAGGAAGGCCGGGATGCCGATCGTAAATGTACTGATCAGCGTGACCTGGTTCGGCGTCAGCGGGTAGGTGATCGCGAAGCACAGCGAGAGCACCGCGAGAATCAGCGAGAAGATATTCTTCACCAGGAACAGGCTGCCCGAGCGCTGCAGGTTGTTGACGACCTGCCGCCCTTCCGTCACCACGTCCGGCATATGCGAGAAATCCGAATCCAGCAGCACGAGCTTCGACGCCTGCACCGCCGCAGAGCTCCCGGACGCCATCGCCACCGAGCAGTCCGCGTCCTTGAGCGCCAGCACGTCGTTCACGCCGTCGCCGGTCATCGCCACGGTATGGCCCGCCTTCTGAAGCGCTTTCACGAACTTGCGCTTCTGCTCCGGCGTGACCCGCCCGAAGACCGTATACCGCTCCACGGCCTCTTCGATGACCTTGTTGTTCGTCAGCGTCGACGCGTCGATATAATTGTCCGCGCCCTCGATGCCCGCCTGCCGCGCGACCTGCGAGACCGTCACCGGGTTGTCCCCGGAGATGACCTTGATCGTCACGCCCTGCTCGGCGAAGTACCGGAAGGTCTCCGGTGCGCTCTCCCGGATCGGGTTCGACAGCACAACCAGCGCCTCCGGCTCCACGTCTCCGGTGAGCTCGCCTCCGTCCGCCGCCTCGCTGCAGCGCCCGAAGACCAGTACCCGCTTCCCCTGCGAGGTATATGCCTCAATCTGCTCCTGATAATCCGCAAATGCCTCCCGCAGCAGGAATTCCGGCGCGCCCAGCACGAAGCAGCCCTCCGCGAAGGTCACGCTGCTGTACTTGTAGCGCGAGGAAAAACCGGTGAGCGAGACCGCTTCTCTTCCGGCCGGCCCCGTGAAGAATGCCTTCATCGCGGACATCGTGATATTGTCCGCCGCCTGCGCCGCCGCAAAATCGCTGATCAGCCCGCGCACCTCTTCGTCAGAGTAAGCCTTCTTCGCCGGGATCTCCTGCGCCTCTGCCCCCGCAGAGCGCACCGCGGCCTCCGGCTTCTGCACCCGGACCATCTTCTCCACGCTCATCTCCGGGCTTGTGATCGTGCCCGTCTTGTCCACACAGAGCACATCCACCCGCGCCAGCGTCTCGATGCACTTCATTTCATGCACCAGCACCTTCCGCCCCGCAAGCCGCAGGGTGCTGATCACGAGTGTCACACTCGCCAGCAGGAACAGGCCCTCCGGGATCATCCCGATGCAGGCCGCCACGATCGCGCGGAAGCTCTCCTTCAGCGCGACGCCCCCGACGATATACTGCTGGTAGAACATCAGCCCCGCCACCGGCAGGATCGCGATGCCGATACATTTGACCAGGATATTGAGCGAACGGATCATCTCCGACTGCTCGCCCTCCCGGCTCGCCTTCGCCTTCAGCGTCAGATGCGAGATGTAGGAGTCCGCACCCACCTGCTCGACCCTGGCCAGGCACTCGCCGGAGACCAGGAAGCTGCCGGAGAGCAGCTCATCCTCCGCCTCCTTGTGCACCTCGTCAGCCTCGCCGGTCAGGAGCGACTCGTTGGCAAATGCCTCGCCTTCCGCCACCACGGCATCCGCAGGGATCTGGTCCCCCGCCTTCAGCACCAGGATATCGTCACGCACCAGGGCCTCCGAGGGGATCTCCTTCTTCTCTCCGTCCCGGATCACGACCGATTTCGGCGCGTGCAGCATCGTCAGCGCGTCCAGCGTCTTCTTCGCCCGGATCTCCTGGATGATACCGATCAGCGTGTTGGACAGAATGACCGGCACAAACGTCAGGTCGCGAAACGAGCCCACGCTGATGAGCATCACCGCGAATATGACAAATATCAGGTTGAAATACGTAAAGACATGCGAGCGGATGATCTCTCCGATGCTCTTGGAAGGAGACTCGACCGGCGCGTTGTACCAGCCCGCCGCCGTCAGCGCATCCACCTGCTCCGATGTCAGTCCCTCCTTCGCCGAAGGAAACAGCCGTGGCATCTCCTGCCTCTCAATCCGGTTCTCCTTCGCGATCTTCGCCTCCCGCTCGGCTTCCAGTTCCCCCACGGTTTTCCTGTGAAATAAACCCATGAACAATCCTCCTCCGGGCCCCGGACGGGGCCGCGTACCTTGATTGTACCAAGCCGGCCCGGAAAATACAATCCGCCGGCCCGCACATGAGGCCGGATTTCCCCCTCAAAGGCGCAAAAAAAGCCATTGCACCCGACGTGACCCGGCCTGCCGCCGGATCCGCGGATGCAATGGTTTTATGAACGGAGTTGTCTGGATGCATTTATGTTTCCACCTTCAGCATCCGGTAGCCGACCCCCACATGGGTCTGTATCATCTGCGGAGAATCCGGCTCCGGCTCCAGCTTCCTTCGAAGCGTCGCCACAAATACGCGCAGGGAAGCCACCTGGTTCTCCCAGCTGCTGCCCCAGACCTTCTGTGTCAGGTACTTGTGGGTGAGTACCTTTCCCACATTCTGCGCCAGCACGCACAGGATCTTATATTCCATCGGCGTCAGGTGGAGCTCCTCTCCGTTCAGGTATGTGCAGCCTGCGGCATAATCGATCTTCAGGTTCCCGTTGACGAAAACCGGAGACCCGGGAGCCTCATTGGATGTGATCGCCAGCCGCCGCTGCGTCACGCGAAGCCTTGCCAGAAGCTCCTCCACCGAGAAGGGTTTCGTCAGATAATCATCCGCGCCCGCATCGAGAGCCTGGATCTTGTCCTCGTCCTCGCTTCGCGCGCTGATCACGATGATCGGAAGGTTCGACCAGCTGCGGATCCGCTCGATCACCTCCACACCGTCCAGGTCCGGCAGTCCCAGGTCCAGCAGCACGATATCCGGCTGATACGAGGAAGCCGCCAGGATGGCCTGCTCCCCGTTCGGGGCCGTCAGATATTTATAATCATGTGCCTTCAGCGTCGTTGTGATCAGGTTGCGGATGGGCGCGTCGTCCTCCACGACCAGAATCGTCGTCTTATTCATCCATCTTCACCTCTTCTCTGGGCAGTGCAAATGAGAACCGGCACCCGTGCGGCTCCAGCGACTCCAGCAGGATCTCGCTGTCATGCGCGTGCAGGATACTCCGGCAGAGGGCCAGCCCGAGCCCCAATCCGCGGCGTCTGGCCCCCTCTGCCTTCTGTCCGGTGTAGAACATCTCGAAGACCTGGTCTCTCAGTTCTACAGGGATACCCGGACCGTTATCCTCCACGGCGAATACCACTTCGTCCTCTCTCTTTCGCACCGAAACCACGATCTCGGATCCCTCCGGGGTATAGACCGCAGCATTATTCACCAGATTCACGATCACCTGCATAATCAGGCGGGCGTCCATGCGCGCCAGCAGGAACTCATCCTCGAACTCGGTGCGGATCCGGTGCCGGTCGGCCTCCGGGCTGACGTGCGCCAGCGCCTCCGCCACGACGTCCGCGGCCAGCTGCGCCTCCCGCCGGATGGGCAGCTTCCCGTCCTCGATGCGGCTCACGGACAGGAGGTTCTCCACCAGCTGCGAGAGCCACTGCGCGTCCTCATAGATATCCGTCACCGCCTGGATGCGCGTCCCTTCCTCCATCTTCTCGTAATTGCCCAGAAGATTGCCCGCATTGCCCGAAATCGAGGTCAGCGGCGTGCGCAGGTCGTGCGAGACCGCGCGGAGGAAATTCGCCCGCATCTGCTCATTCTTCGCCATCAGCGCCGCATTTTCCTTGTCCATGGCGTTGCGGCGGTTCTCCATCGCCAGCGCGCACTCGCCGAGCATCGAGAGCACCACACTGTTCTCCAGCGCGTCCGGCTCATGCTTGTCCGCGGCGAATCCGACCACGCCGAAGGCCTGGCCGTGAATCCGAATCGGCAGATACTGACACACCGCCTTCGGCCGGGTCTTCGTGTAGGCCCCGGTCCGGCTCTTCTGCTCCCAGGCAAGCCTTGCGGTCTCCGTCTCCTCCGCGCTCCGGTACTTCTCCGCCGGGCCATCTTCCCCCGCAGGCACCACATAGCACTCTCCGAGCGCCCCGCGCTCCTCCGGGTACACCACGATGTCCCTCTTCAGCAGTTTCATCAGCTGTTCGGCCGTGATCCGAAGGATGTCCGCGTCGTCGCCCGCCTGCAGGAGCATCTGATCGGTGTCAAACAGTACATTTGTCCGATAGGCAGCCTGCGCGGTCATCGCCGCGTGATCCTTCAGCTTCGCGGCCAATGTGCCCGTGATCACGGAGACCGTCAGGAGGATCAGAAATGTCACCGGATACCCGGGCTCATAGGCATGGAACGTGAACTTCGGCTCGGTGAAGAAATAGTTGAACAGCACGACGCTCAGAAGCGAGGCAATCACGCTGCAGGCATATCCCTCCGTGAACAGGGACGTCAGAAGCACGCCCAGGATATAGATCGGCAGGATATTCGCCTCCGTCAGTCCGAACCGAAGCAGAAGCAGGCCCAGAAGCGTCACCCCTCCCAGGCACAGAATTGTTATGAGCAAGTCCCGCCCGGTCAGGCTGATGGGCTGCGGAAGCCTCGGCAGACGCCGGTGCCTGCGCCCCTCATTCTCCGGGTCCGGGATGATATGAATCTCCAGGTTCGGCACCTGCGCGATCAGTTCGTCCGTAAGTGTCGGCTTGCCGCGCAGGATGCGCCGCGCCACGCTTCGCCGCCCGATCACGATCTTCGTCGTTCCGGAGACCCGCGCGAACTCCGCGATCTGCAGAGGCACATTCGTGCCGGTCACCGTCGTGATCTCAGCCCCGAGCTCCTCCGCGAGTCGGATATTGGCCTGCAGCCGCCTGCGGTCCTCCTCCTTCATCATCTCCGAAGCAGGTGTCCGCACGTAAAGCGCGGTAAATGTACCCCCGAACGCGCCGGCCATCGTCGCGGCCGTCCGGATGATCTTCGCGTTGGAAGGAGAGGACGAGATGCAGGCCAGAATATGTTCCCTTCTCTCTGTCTGAGCCATGCGCGCCTCCCTTCCCCGGCCCTGCTCAGTTATCAAGCGGCCGGTCCTTTTCTACATCGTGAATCCAGAGATCAACCTTTTTCATCAGGCAGCAGCCGCCGATCCCCAGAGCGACCACCCCGATCAATGCCAGAATGCCGGCCATGAGGATCACCTCCTCATATCCGGAAGCATTTCGCCAGCGCGCGGTATTCTCCGGTCACAAGGATGCTCATATCCTCGGTCAGGACCGTCTCCGGCGTAATGCTCATATGCAGTCTGCCATTATGCTTCACCGCCATAATCGTGACGTTATAGCGGCGGCGGATATCGATCTGTCCGATGCTCTTGCCGGTCCACATCGCCGGCACGGGCACCTCCAGAATCGCGTGCGAATCGTCCAGGGCGATGTAATCCAGGATGTGGTCCGCACTGTAGCGCACCGCTGCCCAGCGGGCCATCTCCTTCTCCGGATAGATCACCTCATCCGCACCGTTGTTCTTGAGAAATTTCACCTGCATGTCGCACTCGGCGCGGGCCACGACGAGCTTGCCGCCGAACTCCTTCAGGAGCGAAGCCGTCTCCAGAGAGCTCTTAAAATCGTCACCGATCGCAACGATGCAGACATCAAAATTATTGACCCCCAGGTCTTCCAGAAATGCCGGGTTCGTACTGTCGCCGATCTGCGCGCCGGTCACCACCGGCAGCACCGCGTTCACACGCTCCTCGTCGCGGTCCACCGCCATGACCGAGTGGCCCAGTTCATTCAGCTGTATGGCGATCTCCCGGCCGAATCGCCCCAGTCCGATCAGAAGAATAGATTTCATGGCATGTCCCTCCGCTCCGGATCCTTATACGGATCCTCTGACTTTATCATAGCGGATCCCGATTTAAGAGAGTGTTAGGACTTGCCATCCGGTATTAAAATCTTATAAAGACAGACAGGGAGCACCCTCTATGGCGCTCCCCGCTGAAATATCCCTGAGAAATCGGCACATCTCCGCGGGGAAATGCATCATTTCTTCTCAATGCTCTGGTAAAATGCCCTCCGGATCTCCTCCGCGCTCACGCCGCACTCCCGGCGGATCGCCGCGAGATCGTCCCATTCGGGCTTGTATTTCTCCGCCCCGAAGCCGTACGACTTCTTGTAGCGGACCGGGCCGTACTTCGTCTGTGCGGTCCCTTCCTCGCGGTCGAGCACGTAGCGCATGCAGTCCTTGCGCCGCACCCCGATCGTGGAGGTATGCTTTAAGATCGCGGCGGCCAGCTCCTCGGCCCGCTCCGGGCGAACGACGCACAGCAGCAGCTGCCCCGGCCGGTTCTTCTTCATCTGGTCCGGGATCAGGCTCACATCCAGCGCCCCCGCCTCGGTCAGCACCTCATAGAGACCGCCCAGCTCTTCGCCGGTCATATCATCGATATTGCAGGCAAGCTCCGTGATCTCCTCCGCGGCATTGACATCGGACTCCCCGTAGAAAGCCCGCACGCAGTTGAGCCGCTCAAAATCGCGGTTGCCCATCCCGCAGCCGATCTTCTCGGTGCGCATCACAGGCATCCCGCCGAACTCCGCCGCAAAATGCGTCAGCAGCGCGGCACCGGTCGGTGTGCACAGCTCGCCCTTCACCTCGCCTCCATACGAAGGAACCCCCTTCAGGATGAAAGCCGTAGCAGGCGCCGGCACCGGCAGAATCCCGTGCGCGCAGTGCACATGGCCGCTCCCCACATGAATCGGGGAGACGACAACCCTCGGATTGCCCAGCTTCTCCATCAGCAGGCAGAAGGCCGTCACGTCCGCGAGCGCGTCCATCGTGCCCACCTCGTGGAAATGAATCTGGTCCACGGGACGCCCGTGCACCGCACTCTCCGCCTCCGCGATCCGGCCGTAAACCGCCTTCGCATGCTCCTTCACAGAAGCAGACAGCGGAAGCTCATCGATCTTGCCGATGATATCCGCCACACAGCTGTGGTGATGATGGTGATGCCCGTGATCATGATCGTGGTCATGCTCGTGCTCGTGATCATGGTCATGATGATGGTCATGCTCGTGCTCGTGGTCGTGATCATGGTCATGGTCA
>JAEEGL011600581.1_pt1 | contig 14435 bp, 8 predicted proteins | sample 9134231 | NCBI WGS metagenome assembly JAEEGL01 (sample SAMN16246548, study PRJNA631951) | gut metagenome | biome: gut microbiome; feature: rumen; material: fiber-attached | host: Bos | place: Iran: Karaj | collected 2018-10
GGAAGGATACCCTCCACGCGGGCAAATTCTTCCGCCGCCCTGAACACGCTGGTCTGTTCCACACTGCGGGCTTCCATCATGCCGTCATCATACAGCTGGGAAAGGATGGAACTCATGCCGTGATAGCGCAGACCGCCGGCATGATTCGGCGCCGGGATGAAACCGCTGCCGAGGGTATACATTTTCGCCAGCGGACATACCATTCCGGTATCGCAGAAATCATATGCATATTTGCCGCGCGTCAGGCTGGGGCAGGATGCGGGTTCCACCGCAATAAACCGGTAATCCTTTTCACCGCGAAGCTTTTCACCCATGAACGGAGCAATCAGACCGCCCAGGTTGCTGCCGCCGCCGGCGCAGCCGATAATCATATCCGGCTTGATTCCGTACTTGTCCATTGCGATTTTGGCTTCCACACCGATTACGGACTGATGCAGCAGTACCTGGTTCAGCACGCTGCCGAGCACATAACGGTATCCGGGATTGGAGACCGCCACTTCCACCGCTTCGGAGATCGCACACCCGAGGGAACCGGTTGTCCCCGGGAACTGCTCCAGGATCTTCCTTCCGACATTCGTGGTGTCGGACGGCGAGGGGACCACAGACGCGCCGTAGGTCCGCATCACTTCACGGCGGAAAGGTTTCTGTTCATAGGATACCTTCACCATGAAAACCTTGCAGTCCAGGCCGAAATAGGAACATGCCATGGAAAGGGCGGTGCCCCACTGGCCGGCGCCGGTTTCGGTTGTCACGCCCTTCAGGCCCTGCTTCTTTGCATAATATGCCTGGGCGATGGCTGAATTCAGCTTATGACTCCCGGAGGTGTTGTTTCCCTCAAACTTGTAATAGATTTTCGCCGGGGTCTGCAGCTTCTTTTCAAGGCAGTAGGCGCGGACGAGGGGAGACGGCCGGTACATCTTGTAGAAGTCCAGGATTTCCGCCGGAATCGGGTATTCCCTGGTTTCATTGTCCAGTTCCTGCTTCACCAGCTCATCGCAGAAAACAGCACCCAGTTCTTCCGCTGTCATCGGCTGGTGTGTGCCCGGATTCAGCAGGGGAGCCGGCTTGTTTTTCATGTCCGCGCGGACATTGTACCAATAGCTGGGCATTTCGTTTTCTTCGAGGTAAATCTTGTAGGGGATGTTCTTTTCGTTCGCCATGGTTGGATTCTCCTTTCAGTTTCTGTTCTGGCTACGGGCTGCGGAACAGAAAAAACCTGCCCCGCTGACTTGCTGGGACAGGAATGAAAGTTTTCATTTCTGCGGTGCCACCCGGCTTGACGCTGTACTGCGCCCGCTCGCTGCCGTACAATCATACGGCATCCTTTGATCACGGAGGGAACTCCGTCTTGTCTACTGAGGCTGTGCCTGTTCGACTCGCCCTCGAAAGCCCATTCATCCGATCATGTATGCCGCTTTTCACCAGCCGCGGCTCTCTGCATATACATGGAACCGAATTACTCTTCTTTCTCATCGGTTTGCTGAAATATACCAGATTCAGACGGCTTCGTCAATCCTTCCGGAATGAAAAACATCTGAAATACATTTACTGAACGCTGAAAAGCAGCTCGTCATATGTGGGGAAGGGCCAGCAGTTTTTATCCGTCATCTGCTCCAGTGCGTCCGCATGGGTCCGGACTTCCCTCATCACAGGAAGCACCCGGTCATGCATATACCGGGCAAAAACCAGGGGATCTTCTGTGCCGGGTTTCCCGTTCAGCGCATCGCTGAGGCATACGGCCGCTGCGTCAAGACGGTCCGTTTCACTGCAGAGCGCCGACAGATGGCCCTGGCCGCATTCAAGCGCGCAGCCCACTGAACCGATCGTCTGCATGGACTTCGCCACATTCCCCGCATAACGGACTACGGAAGGCAGGATCTGGCGGCGGACCATCATCAGCATGGTTTCCGCTTCAATGTTGATGATTTTCGCGTACGAATCCAGCCCGATATCACGGCGTGAACGCAGTTCAGCCTCAGACAGGACCTTATGGGTTTTAAATACAGCGATATTCTTTTCTGCAGTATAGCACGGAAGGGCATCCACGGTGGAATCCAGGAATGTCAGCCCGCGTTCCGCCGCCTCTGTCCGCCACTCATCCGAATAGTTGTTCCCGTTGAATATGATCCGCTTGTGCTCCTTGATATTCCTGACAATCAGGTCATGAAGCGACGCACGGAAGTCCTCCGCTGCTTCCAGCTCATCCGCAAACTGGCGCAGGCTTTCCGCAACAATCGTATTCAGCACGACATTCGCATCGGAAATGGACGCGGATGAACCCAGCGAGCGGAATTCAAACTTATTCCCGGTAAATGCAAACGGAGAGGTGCGGTTCCGGTCGGTCGTATCCTTCGGGAATTTCGGCAGCATATGGACCCCGATCGTCATTTCGGATTTTTCGCGTCCGCTGTAATCCGCACCCGCTTCAAGCGCTTCCAGGATTTCGGTGAGTTCGTCCCCAAGGAAAATGGAAATCACGGAAGGGGGCGCTTCAAATCCACCCAGGCGCTCATCATTGCCGGCAGAAGCAACGGAAGCACGAAGCAGATCCTGATATTCATCCACCGCCTTGATGACAGACGTCAGGAAGAGAAGGAACTGGGCGCTTTCATGAGGACTGTCGCCCGGATTCAGCAGATTGTATCCGGTGTTGGTAAACATGGACCAGTTATTATGCTTGCCGCTTCCGTTTACGCCGGCAAACGGCTTCTCATCCAGCAGGCAGACCAGGCCGTGGCGGCGGGCCACCTTTTTCATCATTTCCATGGTCAGCTGATTATGATCGCATGCCACATTTGCAATGGAATAAATCGGAGCCATTTCATGCTGTGCCGGCGCGGTTTCGTTGTGTTCTGTCTTGGCCAGAACTCCCAGCTTCCACAATTCTTCGTTCAGCTCCGCCATGAAAGCCTGGACCCGCGTCTGGATGGTGCCAAAGAAGTGATCGCCCAGTTCCTGGCCTTTCGGCGCCTTGGCACCGAACAGCGTGCGGCCGGCAAAAATCAGATCACTCCGCCTGTCAAACAGATCCTTATCCACCAGGAAATACTCCTGTTCGGGGCCGACTGTGGGCGTTACACGCGTCGCATCCATCCGCCCGAACAGATGCAGAATCCTGACTGCCTGCCTGTTCAGCGCTTCCATGGACCGGAGAAGCGGGGTCTTCTTGTCCAGCGCTTCTCCGCTGTAGGAACAGTATGCCGTCGGAATGCACAGGACACGGTCCTTGATAAAGGCATACGAGGTCGGATCCCACGTCGTATAGCCCCGGGCCTCAAAAGTGGAACGAAGCCCGCCGCTTGGCAGGGAAGAGGCATCCGCCTCGCCGCGTACCAGTTCCTTTCCGGAAAACTCCTGGACAACTTTCCCGCCGGAGACAGGTGAAATAAAGGCATCGTGTTTCTCAGCCGTTACAGAATTCAGCGGCTGGAACCAATGCGTATAATGGGTGGCGCCGTGCTCCAGTGCCCAGTCCTTCATGGCATTTGCCACGACACTGGCCACCTGGGGATCGAGTCTGCGCCCGTCATCGATTGTTTTGTGCAGCGCGCGGTATGTTTCCTGCGGCAGCCGCTGGCGCATGACAGAATCATTGAATACGTTGATTCCAAACAGTTCGTCCATCATAGCCACAGGCACATTCCCCCTTGCCGGTTATTGGTTCCAATATTAGAAGAAACCCATTTGATTGTCAAGGATGATCATTGTTTTGAACGGAAAAATGTGGTAGAATATTTTCGTTCTTTAAAGTGCGAAACAGACAGGATGTGACCGTATCAAATGTTCGAACCGAAAGTAAAAAACAGGCAGACCGATATGCTGATGAATGCCATCATCCGGCTGCATGATCTGGAAGACGCATACCGTTTTTTCGAGGATCTCTGCACCATTCCCGAAATCCGGAGCATCAGCCAGCGGCTGGAGGTGGCGGATCTGCTGCGCAAAAAGGAAACCTACCAGCGGATTGCTGAGGAAACCGGCGCTTCCAGCGCCACCATCTCCCGTGTCAACCGGGCGCTGAATTACGGGGCCGACGGCTATAACCGTGTTCTCGATGATATGGAGAAAAGCAAATAATGGACATCTCTGTACTGAACAGCGAACAAAGAAAAGCCGCCGAAACACTTGAAGGACCGCTGCTGATTCTGGCCGGCGCCGGAAGCGGAAAGACCCGGGCGCTGACCTACCGCCTTGCCAACCTGATCGACCACGGGGTTCCCGCATGGTCCATTCTCGCACTGACATTCACCAACAAGGCTGCCCGGGAAATGAAAAACCGGGTGGAGGCACTCATCGGAAGCCATGACGCAGATGAGGCCTGGATCGGAACATTTCATTCCATCTGCGCACGGATTCTCCGCCGGGATATTGAAAAGCTCGGATATTCCAGGTCTTTTGTCATCTATGATGAAGATGACCAGACCCGTGTGCTGAAAGAAATCTACAAACAGCTGAATGTGGACGACAGCTTTATTCCGCTGCGGGAAACCAGCCATAAAATCAGCGATGCCAAGAACCGGATGCTGACTCCCGATGAGTGGTTTGCACAGTCCGGCAGGGATTACCGCAGCAATATAATCCACGATATCATGATTACCTATGAAGCCCGGATGAAGACCCTGAACGCACTGGATTTTGACGATCTGCTGCTGAAAACCCTGGAACTGCTTGCCGGTCATCCGCCCGTCCTGGATGTATACCGGAAAAGATTCCGGTATGTGATGGTGGATGAATATCAGGATACCAACCACGCCCAGTACGAACTTGTCCGGATCCTGACTTCCGAAAGCCGCAACCTCTGTGTGGTCGGCGATGACGATCAGAGTATCTACGGATGGCGGGGCGCCGATATCCGGAATATCCTCGATTTTGAAAAGGATTACCCGGATGCCGTGATCATCAAACTGGAGCAGAATTACCGGTCCACGGCCACCATTCTCGATGCCGCCAACCAGGTGATCGCACACAACACGGACCGCAAGGATAAAAAGCTCTGGACTGAAAAGGACAACGGCGGCCGGATCACGGTTTACCGTGCTTCGGACGAGCATGATGAAGCTGCATGGATTGCCGCCCGCATTCTTGAACTGAAAAAGCAGGGGATGGGATACGGCCATGACGCAGTCCTGTACCGGGCGAACTCCCAGAGCCGCGTCATTGAGGAAATGATGATCCGTTCCGGAATCCCGTACAGGGTCTTCGGGGGCCAGAAATTCTATGAGCGGAAGGAAATCCGGGATATCCTGGCTTATCTTCGTGTCATTGTGAATCCTTCCGATGATATCTCCCTCGGACGGATTATCAACGTGCCGAAACGCTCGATCGGGGATACAACCGTCCAGGTGCTGACTGATTATGCCTCCGCGTCCGGTATCCCCCTGTTCAGCGCGCTGAACGACCTGCCCGACTCGCTGGGAGCCAGGGCCCGGAATGCCGTCACCGACTTTGCCACGCTGATGACCATGCTCTGCGCGATGAAAGATGCCATGCCCCTGGAGGAGTTTGTGGATTATGTCATCGACCAGACCGGGCTGGAGAAGCAGTACATTCACGAAAACACGGAAGACGCCGTGGCCCGGCTGGAAAATATCGGTGAATTCAGAGGAACGCTGCACGAATTCGCTGTTTCCACGGACCAGGCGACGCTGGAAGCATATCTTGAGAATGTTTCGCTGATGACAGACCTTGACCGGGAAACCGATCAGGACGGTTATGTCACCATGATGACCCTGCATTCCGCCAAAGGTCTGGAATTTGACCATGTTTTTATCCCGGGGATGGAGGAAAACGTTTTCCCAAGTTACCGCAGCGTGAATGAGGAAAACCGGCTGGAGGAGGAACGCCGGCTGATGTATGTCGGGATTACCCGTGCAAAAAACCGCCTTTTCCTGTGCCATGCGGAATCCCGCATGCTGTACAACCAGTTCAGCCATAATGCGCCGAGCCGCTTCCTGGATGAGATTCCGGAACGGCTTGTCAAAGCTGAATCTTTTGACAGCGCCGGCAACGCCCGCTGCTTCCGGCCAAACAACCGGCAGGATTCCGGCAGTTACCGGAAAAAACCGGACTATTCCGATTGGGAGAGCCGTACGGATATCCATTACTCACCTTCATCCTCCCGAAACACCGTCGGCGGAAAACCGCGCCTGACCCTGAAAGGTGTTTCGCTGGATCAGATTCCCGGTGTCAGCCGCGGATTTGCTCCCAGCCCGGCGAGGTCATTTGATTCTTCCCTCAGCAAACTGTTCCGGGAAGGGGATTCCGTGATGCATCCGAAATTCGGAACAGGAAAGGTACAGCAGATTACCGGCAGCGGTTCTGACGCACGGATTGTGATTGATTTCGGTCCGAATGGAACAAGGGAACTGGCCCTTGCCGTTGCTCCGATTGTCAAAGTGGAGGAAGAATCATGAACGATCAGAAAACGGCCCGGATGCTGGAACTGATCCGGCAGCTGAACGATGCATCCCATGCCTATTACGTTCTTGACAATCCATTTATATCTGATATGCAGTGGGATCAGATGTATGACGAACTCCGGAAACTGGAAAGTGAAACCGGCACTGTGCTGGAAGATTCACCTACCCGCCATGTGGGCGGCAGCGAAACGCTCAGCGGTTTTGAAGAACACCGGCATATTACCAGGCTCTGGTCTCTGGACAAGGTACAGAGCATTGAAGAACTTGATGCCTGGATTCTCCGGACGGAAAAACTTGCCGGAAAAACAAACCTCGAATATTATGTGGAGTATAAATTCGACGGCCTGACCATCAACCTGACCTATGAAGGCGGCAGGCTGGTACAGGCAGCCACCCGCGGAAACGGAATCGTGGGGGAAGCCATCCTTCCGCAGGCCCGGACGATTCACAGCCTCCCAAAATCCATTCCCTATACCGGACGTCTGGAAGTCCAGGGAGAGTGCATCATGCGGCTGAGTACGCTGGAAAAATACAACGCAGCCCATCCGGATGACCGTCTGAAGAACGCACGGAATGCAGCCGCCGGCGCCCTGCGGAACCTGGATCCTTCCGTTACGGCTGAGCGGCACCTGGACGCTTTCTTTTACCAGGTCGGAACCATTGACAATCCGCCGTACCATTCCCAGCCCGGAATGCTTGATTTCCTGCGGGAAAACGGATTCCAGGTCAGTCCTTTCCTCGGAAAGGGAACCGGGCGGGAAGAACTGGAACAGTGCATCCGGGAAATCGAAGCGCAGCGCAGCAGCCTGGACTGGCTGATCGACGGTGTGGTCATCAAGGTCGGGGACAATGACCTGCGGGACCAGATGGGGTATACCGAGAAGTTTCCCCGCTGGGCTGTTGCTTTCAAGTTTGAGGCCGAAGAAGCTGTCACCACGCTGGAAGACGTCACCTGGGAGCTCGGGAGGACCGGGAAACTGACACCGCTCGCTCATGTGAAACCGGTTGATTTTTACGGGGTCACCGTCCAGAAAGCCACGCTGAACAATATGGGGGACATCCTGCGGAAGGACATTGCCATCGGATGCGACGTCTGGATCCGGCGCAGCAATGACGTCATTCCGGAAATCATGGGCCGGGCCGGAGAAGTCAAACCGGACGAAATCCCTATTGAAAAACCGTCAGTCTGTCCTGCATGCGGCGGTCCGCTGACTGAAAGAGGCGCCCATCTCTTCTGTATGAACCGTATCAGCTGCAAGCCGCAGGCCGTGGCGCGCATCAGTCACTTTGCGAGCCGTGAAGCCATGGATATCGAGGGACTGAGTGAGAAAACCGCCGCGCAGCTTTACGACCAGGCAGGCGTCCGTGAACCCGCCGACCTGTACAGTCTTACGCCGATGGACCTGTTGATGCTGGACGGGTTCAAGGAACGGAAAGCAGCCAATCTTGCTGAAGCCCTGGAAAAGAGCAAACGCTGTGAACTCGACGCTTTCCTGTTCGCGCTGGGAATCCCCAATGTCGGCCGGAAAACAGCCCGGGATCTGGCAAATGCTTTCGGTACTCTGGACAAACTGGCAGCTGCCGATAAAGAATTGCTGACATCCATGCCCGATATCGGGGAAATTGTTGCCGGAAGCATTACCGAGTATTTTACTTTCCCGGAAAACCTGCGGACGATCGAAAGGCTGATGAATGCAGGCGTACGCCCGAAGGAAGCCGCCGGAAAAGGAGACGGTCCGTTCAACGGAATGACAATTGTTGTTACCGGAACGCTGCCGACTCTGAGCCGCAAGGAAGCCGAAGACCTGATCCGGTCCCGCGGCGGCAGCGCAGCAGGTTCCGTGAGTAAAAAAACCGCTTTTGTCGTAGCCGGCGAGGCTGCCGGAAGCAAACTGACCAAGGCGCAGAGTCTCGGAATCGAAGTGATCGACGAGGCGGAATTCATGCGGCGGGCCATGCAATAAATCATTGCTTACAGGAGGCAAAAGGCAGACATGCTGTTCAGCGGAATTAATTCCTTCATATCAAACCTGCAGGCTGATCCACTGGGGACCATTCTGGAATATGTCTTTCTGGGCATATGTATCCTGCTCAGCCTGATCCTGCATGAATGTGCCCATGGCTATGTTGCCCTGAAGTGCGGTGATCCGACGGCCTGGATGCTTGGCAGGCTGACGCTCAATCCCGCAAAGCACCTGGACCCTGTCGGCACAATCTGCATGATTTTTCTCAGGGTCGGCTGGGCCAAGCCGGTTCCGGTCAATCCGCGGAATTTCCGTCATTACAGGCGCGACTATATTCTGGTGTCCATTGCCGGAATCACCGTAAACTTCCTGCTTTTCCTGATCGGTCTGGCTGTATCTGCACTTATCATAAATCACGTTTCTTCGTATTCGGTTATCTGGGATTATGTGCTTCAGTTCACCGTGATGCTTGCCCAGATCAATATCGGCCTGGCAATCTTCAACCTGATTCCCGTTCCGCCGCTCGACGGATACAGAATCCTGAATCAGTTCGCTTTCGGCGGAAAGCTTGACCGGAGCCTGAATCCCCAGACGATGATGATTATCCGTTACGCGTTCCTGGCACTGTGCGTCACAGGCGTGCTGAGTCCTGCACTCAGCAAAGTAATCGGAAGCATTTTCAATTTCTTCCTGACCTTATTCCTCAGAATTCTGTGAAGCCGGAGCACTGAAAAGATGATCACAAGAGAATTCAGGCTGAAGGATTTTGACGGTCCGCTGGATCTGCTGCTGACACTGGTCGGAAAAGCCCAGATTGACATCCGGGACATTTTTGTGAGCGAGATTACCGACCAGTATCTGGAAATTGTCCGGAACGCGCCTGACCTGAACATGGATGAAGCCAGTGATTTTCTGGTAATCGCCGCCACGCTGCTTGAAATCAAAAGCCGTTCCATGCTTCCCAGGCCTGTCACGCGGGATGAGGAAGAAGATCCGGAAGAGGAACTGATCCGCAGGCTGGAAGAATACCGCCGTTTCCGGGAGACCGCCGACAGTATGAAAAAATTCGAGGAGGCAGCCCGCCAGGTCTTCACCAAGCTGCCTGAGGAATATCCTCTTCCGCCGCAGGAATTCGAGCTGACCGGTTTATCCCTGGACGGCCTCATCCAGGCATTTCAGCGGATCTGGGAGCGGAAACCGGTGCTGGATGCCAATCCGGAAAGCAACCATTACGCGCCCCGGAACATCCACCGGGATGTGCACACCGTCCGGGAATGCATGCTGGATCTGATGCACACGATCAAAAAGAAACGGAAAATCCGCTTTGAAGATATCTTTGCGGAATCCCCGACGCGGGAAGAGGTTGTGACCATGTTCCTGGCTGTTCTGGAGCTCCTCAAGCTTGGCCAGATGCATGTTAAACAGGACAGCGTCTACGATTCGATGGTGCTCTATTCCGGGAAGGGAAAACCTGTAAAGGATCTTCAGACAGAAATGGATACCGAAGGGATATCAGTGCAGGGGAGTGATGTCAGTTGACGGATGGTGAGGGAACCCTGTTCGGGATGATTGAATCCATCCTTTTTGTCGCGGGTGAGGCGGTTGATGTCCGTGATCTTGCCAGAGCGCTCCGGATCGGGGAGGATGAACTGGAAAAAAACCTGGAACAGCTTTCCGATGAATATGATTTCAACCAGCGCGGGTTCATGCTGAAACGTTTTGGCAGCAAAGTCCAGCTTGCAACGCGTCCCCTCTATGCAGACGCCGTTGTCCGCCTGCTGCAGCCGGTGCAGATGCAGAGTCTGGGACAGGCTGCCATGGAAACACTGGCCGTTGTCGCATACCGCCAGCCGGTCACCCGGGCTGAAGTGGAACAGATCCGCGGCGTAAAATGCGATTACAGCCTGCAGAGCCTGATGATCAAAGGCCTGATACGGGAAACCGGGAGAAAGGATACCATCGGCCGTCCGATTCTTTACGGAACCACCGATGAATTCCTGAGTCATTTCGGCATCCGAAGCCTTGAAGATCTTCCTCCGCTCCCGGAAGAAACCGGTACCGGCGGACTTCCCGAAGAACCGGACGGGAGTGAGGACCTGATTTCGTAAATTCATTATCTTCCAAAGTTTCCAGCAAGACAGGAGGTTATGAAAATGGATAACCAGAAAAAGCCAAGAGCCCGAGAAAAGAAAGTAGTGGAAAGCGGCAAGGGTGTCGAAATCCACGGACAGGGACTGGGAACCGGCCCGGTGAACAACATGGGGAATTATGAAGACCGCAGACCTGTGCAGTCTTCCGCCCCGCAGACAGGCCGTCCCTCCGGTAACGGCAGTCCATTCGGCCAGAGTTCTTCCCGGCCTGCAAGTTCCCAGTCCGGCCGTCCTTCCGGCTTTTCGGGCGGTGCACAGCGGCCGTCCGGGATGCCGGGATCTTCCACGAGGCCTTTCGGAACATACGGTTCCGCACAGCAGCGGCCGACCGGATCAAGCGGTTCATCCCAGCAGCGGCCGTCCGCTGTTCCCGGATCCGCCTACAAACAGGCTTCCTCCGCTCAGAGCGCAAACCGCCAGACCACCCGCAGCAGCAGCGGAACCGGTTCAGGCGGCAGCGGAAAACTGATCATGCTGGTGCTGGTTGCCGCAGTTCTGTTCTTTTTCGGGAAAAACTTCCTCGGCGGCGACAATGAGGAAACTCTTTCCTATACCAATACCGGAACCACCGTTGCCACACAGACGACATCCGGACAAAGCAGCAATACCGGAACCGGAAGCACTCTTTCCGACCTGCTGAGCGCCTTCATGTCCTCCGGCAGCAGTTCCGTTTATGACTTCAGCGGCGGAAACCTGCTCTCTTCCGTAACCGGAAGCAGTACCAGTTCCAGCGACTATTTCACTTCCGCAGGGAATGACAGCAACACCGGCACTCCCGACACCACCGTTGCCAGCGGCGCGCGGTCCAAGTTTACCACGATCCTCGGCGGCCAGAAGGATACCGTGACGCTGATGGTTTACATGTGCGGCACCGACCTTGAAAGCCAGAACGGAATGGGCACGGCGGATATCAAGGAAATGCTGAACGCCGACCTGGGCGACCGGATCAACCTGCTGATCTATACCGGCGGCTGCTCCCGCTGGAGAAACAATGTTGTGTCCAATCAGTACAACCAGATTTACCTGGTCAGCGGCGGGCAGCTGTCACGGCTGGAAAACAACATGGGAACCGCTTCCATGACCAGCCCCGACACGCTGACAAAATTTATCCAGTACGGTGCGAAAAACTATCCTGCCAACCGGATGATGCTGATTCTGTGGGACCACGGCGGCGGATCCGTATCCGGATACGGATATGATGAAAAGTACGGACGCAACCAGTCCATGTCGCTGGCCGGTCTCAATACCGCGCTGAAAAACGGCGGCGTAAAATTCGACTTTATCGGTTTCGACGCCTGCCTGATGGGCACGGTGGAAAACGGAATCATGCTTTCCCAGTATGCCGACTACATGATCGGCAGTGAGGAAACCGAGCCCGGTGTCGGCTGGTACTATACCAACTGGCTGAACAAGCTCGGCAAAAACCCCGGAATGTCCACCATTGAAATCGGAAAAACCATTGCGGACGATTTTGTTGAGGTTTGTGCAAAGCAGTGCAGGGGCCAGGCTACCACGCTCAGCGTTGTTGACCTCGCAGAGCTGGAGGCCACCGTTCCCGCTGAACTGAAGAGCTTCAGCATTGACACCAACGAGATGATCCAGAACAAGGAATACAAAGCCGTATCCACCGCACGTATCAACACGCGTGAATTCGCACAGTCTTCACGGATTGACCAGATTGACCTGGTTCATTTTGCCAAGAACATCGGATCCGAAGAAGGCAAAAAACTGGCTGAAGCCTTACAGGGCGCTGTAAAGTACAACCGGACCGGCGGCGGAATCACCAATGCCTACGGCCTGAGCATTTATTTCCCGTACAAGCGTTCCGGAAACGTCAGCAAAGCCGTTTCCACCTATGCCGCGATCGGAATGGATGAAGAATATTCCCGCTGCATTCAGGAATTTGCCAGCCTTGAGATCAGCGGCCAGGTTGCCGGCGGTACCAGTATTTCGTCCTACTCTTCCGGTTCCCAGACCGTTGCCCTGCCCGGATTGCTGGAAAGCCTGATGGGCAGCGGAAACAGCTATTCATCATCTTCCTATGAATCATCTTCCGGCCTGACCGACCTTCTGGGCGGCCTGTTCAGCGGGGGAGATTCCTCTTCCGGCAGCACCGGATCCCTGTTTGACCTGTTCTCCGGACGCAGCCTGACCGCGGAAAGTGCCGCCGAATATATCATCGACAACCATTTTGACGCGACGCAGCTGGTCTGGAAAAACAACGGAATCGAGCTTCCGCAGAGCCAGTGGGAACTTGTGGCCAGCCTGACCAAAAACGTCTTTTTCGACAACGGAACCGGTTTTATCGACCTGGGAACCGACAACGACTTCACAATTTCCGGAAACACCCTGATGGGCGAATTTGACGGAACCTGGCTTTCGATTGACCGTCAGCCCGTTGCCTATTATTATCTGGACACCATCGAGGAAGGGGACAACTATCTGATCTCCGGATATGTACCGGCCCTCCTCAACGGGACCCGGGTCAACCTCCTGCTGTATTTTGATTCCGAAAACCCGGACGGTTATATCGCCGGCGCCCAGATTGTCTATCCGGATTCCGAACCCGGTGTGGAAGCCAAGAACCTGATCCGGATCGGAAAAGGCGACAAAGTCCAGTTTGTCTGCGATTTCTATGATTACAACGGGAATTACCGCGACAGCTACAAACTCGGCGATCCGCTGATTCTCGGCGATGAGGTCGAAATTGCCAACACCCCGGTCGGAACGCTGGAGAACTGCCGTGTCACCTTCTGCTTCACCGATCTGTATCAGAACAGATACTGGACGCCTGCCCTGTAAATCAATAACAAAAGTCCCTGGAGTCTGAACACATGAACGAAAATGAACGGTTTGAAAAAATCCTGGAACAAGTGCAGAAGGCGCCGCGCTACACCGGCGGGGAAATGAACACAGCCGTTAAAAACTGGAACGACTGCCCGCTGCATTTCGGCTTCTGTTTCCCTGATACCTATGAAGTCGGAATGAGCCACCTGGGCCTGAAAATCCTGTACGGGCTGATTAACCGTGAGGACTGGAGCCTGTGCGAGCGTTTCTTCATGCCATGGACTGACATGATCGCCCTGATGAAGGAGGAAAACCTTCCCCTGCTTTCCATGGAAAGCAGGCATCCGATGCATGATTTCGACGTCGTCGGATTTACGCTTCAGTATGAAATGAGCTATACCAACATCCTCGCGATGCTGGATATGGGCGGAATTCCGCTGGAGGGAAAGGACAGGGGAGAATCAGATCCCATTGTTGTCGCAGGCGGTCCATGCGCTTTCAATCCCGAACCGCTGGCGGATTTCATCGACGCGTTTATGATCGGCGACGGTGAAGATGTGATGACCGAGCTGAACCGTGTAATCCTCGAGCGAAAGCAGAACGGCCTTTCCAGAAGGGAATGCCTGCTGAAACTGGCTTCCCTGGAAGGCGTTTATGTCCCCTCATTTTATGATGTGGAATATGACGCCGGCGGTATCATCACAAGCGTTCATCCCAATACTCCCGGTGTGCCGGAAACGATCCGTAAACGCGTGGTCACCGACCTGAACCAGACTTATTATCCGGAAGAAATCCCTGTTCCGTACACGGAAGTCGTTTTCGACCGGATCATGCTGGAAATCATGCGGGGCTGCACCCGGGGATGCCGTTTCTGCCAGGCCGGAATGCTGTACCGTCCCGTCCGGGAAAGAAGTATGGAAAAGCTGATCGACCTGAGCGAAAAGCTGGTTGCCTCCACCGGATATGAGGAGATCAGCCTGAGCAGCCTTTCCAGCGGCGATTATACCTGCCTGCCTGAACTGATCCGTGAACTGATGCGGAGAATGAAGGATAAACGGGTTTCCATTTCTCTGCCCAGTCTCCGGATTGACAGCGTGCTGAAGGAAAGCCTGGAA
>JAEEGL013276216.1_pt1 | contig 14435 bp, 11 predicted proteins | sample 9134231 | NCBI WGS metagenome assembly JAEEGL01 (sample SAMN16246548, study PRJNA631951) | gut metagenome | biome: gut microbiome; feature: rumen; material: fiber-attached | host: Bos | place: Iran: Karaj | collected 2018-10
CTCTCTGAGTATCTTTTTCTTTAATTCAGATGGATATTTCTTAAACTTTTGTCCTTTGCTTGCCATAAAGAAAACCTCCTACCGCAATTATACGATAGAAGGCTTTTTCTTTTCCTGTGAACTAAATTGGGTTCAGTTCATTTGAGGCGGCTTATTTAATAGCTTGCGACTAATGTCCCGGTGCACTCCCCTGTTTCACGTTTATGGCACACATTCGTTTCATGGACTTATACCGGAATCTCCAGTACTATCTCCCATACTACCGGGCACATCTAAGGACCTATATCTGGGCACCTTTTTATAAAATAAAAGACACCTCTCACGAGGTGCCTATCTTAGCCTTGATTCAGGGGGCTTATCCTATACGTTCTGAGTAATTTATCAGAGGTAACGAGTTCTTGCCTTGTGTAGGCAAAACGGGGTTGCCGGGTGATAACTAATTAGTCAGCAACGTATGGGAGAAGAGCCATGAAGCGAGCGTTTTTAATTGCTTTGGCTAATTCTCTTTGATGCTTGGCGCATGTACCTGTTGCTCTTCTTGTAGAAATCTTACCGTTTGGGGTAATCATTGTCTTTAAAAGTTCAACGTCTTTATAATCAATGAATTTAGATTTGTTCTTACAGAAGATACAAACTTTTTTATGTGGTCTAACTTTTCTAAATGCCATAATTTTCCCTTTCTTTTTAATTAAAATGGAAGATCGTCATCTGGCAAGTCGATTGGATCTAAGTTACTGCTACTTGGAGCAGGAACGTCATCGAACTTTGGTTCTTCAATAGCGGTGTTTTCTCTATTAGGATTTGGATCTAAGAAAGTAACACTATCGACATAAACTTCAATGACTTTGCCTTTGCTGCCATCTTGGCGAACAAAGTTTCTTTGATTGAGACTGCCGTCAACTGCGACCTTTGAACCTTTTCTGGTATATTTGGCCATATTATCCGCTTGATCTCTATAGACACGGCAATCAAGGAACAATGAACCTCTGGTTCCATCTTGTTCTTTAACAGCGTTATCAACAGCGATTGTGAATGTGGCAACACTAATATCAGAAGCGGTTTTTCTGAGTTCTGGGTCTTTCACTAAACGACCCACTAGGACTACTCTATTAACCATGTTTTGTCCTCCTTATTCTTGGTCAACTGTAACTAAGTGACGTAACACGGCTGGATTGATTCTGACTTTACGGTTGAATTGATAAAGTGCAGTTTCATCGGCAGACACTTTGAGCACGACGTAGAAACCTTTTGTTTCGTCGTTGATTGGATACGCTAAATCGCGTAAGCCAAGTTTCACGTCTGTGGCTTTGACTTGAGCACCATTTTCTTCGAGAAGCTTTTGTAAATCTTGCATAGCAGCTTCACGAGCGGCGTCATCTAAGTCGGCTTTCAAAATGTACATAATTTCGTAATTGCGCATTTTATATACCTCCCTTTGGTCTAATGGCTACCATATGTTCTTGGTAACAGAGATTTGTGCTTATATAACTAAGCGTGTCAATTATACTAGTGACAATTACTTTTTGCAAGCGCGTATATAAGTCACTACACCTGAGGCGGGCAGAGGCCCGTTGACAGGTGTTATGAGAATGTTATAATAATGACGTGGTTTGGATCCTCTTAGCGAGGACCCTTTTTATTAGGCGTTATTTACGCTTAATAACAACCAAAATCATTAAAATAACAATCAGAACCAAGAATAATTCTTGCATAAAACCTTGAGCAACGGCACCAATGCCCTATTAAATGTTGCATGGATTTCTCCTTTGACACTTTAGACACAGGCGGGCAGAGGCCCGTTGACATGAGTTAGAAGGATGTTATAATCATGTTGTTGTTAGTAGCGACCCTCTTTTGAGGGCCGTTTTATTAAGCATTTATTTTCGCTTAACACTAACAAGAATCATTAAAAAACAACTAATAGAACGATTAGCTCTTCCATCTACCCTAGTGTCACGGTGCCTAAGCCCTAATAAATGTCTCATGGATTACTCCTTTCGACATTTTCCTCAGGTGATAGTCGAGAGAAACCTTAAGATTGTGTTAGACCAATAAGTGGCCAATCAAAAAACTCCCTCTATTTTACTAATAGGGAAGAAAAACGAAATTTTTCCGATTTTTGTTTAATTATTTGATAAGAAAATTAAAAAGGAGCAATAGCTCCTTATTTTTTATCTATCTCTCATTGTTGGGAAGAGGATGACTTCTCTAATTTGTGGTTGGTTAGTTAATAGCATCACTAATCTATCAATACCCATACCGACACCACCTGTTGGCGCCATGCCATATTCAAGGGCTTCGACGAAATCTTTATCCATTTCACTTGCTTCTTCATCACCAAGCTTCTTGGCTTCTAGTTGGGCAAGGAATCTTTGTTCTTGATCGATTGGGTCATTAAGTTCGGTATAAGCATTAGCGAGTTCTTTACCATTAACGAATAATTCAAATCTTTGAACGAATCTTGGATCTTTGGTTTTCTTAGTTAATGGAGAAACTTCGATTGGATATTCATAAACAAATGTTGGTTGAATTAAATCATCTTGGCAGAATTCTTCAAAGAATTCATTCATGACATAACCAACAGTGTTTTTAAACTTATCTAAATGTAAGCCTTTAGCGTCAGCGAGGGCTTTAGCTTCTTCATATGTTTTGATTTCTTTGAAATCGATACCACACTTTTCTTTGATTAAGTCATTCATAGAAATCCATTTGAATTTCTTTTTGAAATCAATGGCTCGATCACCATAGTTAATGATTGGAGAACCTGTGACTTCTTTCGCGGCATTTCTAATCATTCTTTCGGTTAAATCACCAATACCTTTTAAATCTGTATAGGCTTGATAGATTTCGATAGAGGTGAATTCTGGATTGTGGGAAGCATCCATACCTTCGTTACGGAATAATCTACCGATTTCATAGACTCTTTCCATACCACCGACGATTAAACGTTTTAAGTTTAATTCAGTAGCGATTCTTAAGTAGAAGTCTTTATCGAGTGTGTTGTGATGTGTGACGAATGGACGCGCAGATGCACCACCTAAGATTGGGGAAAGGATAGAAGTTTCAACTTCTGTAAATCCTTGACCATCTAAGAAATGTTGGATGCTACGAATGATTTGTGGTCTCATAAAGGCAACTTTACGAGCTTCATCATTCATAATTAAGTCTAAGTATCTTCTTCTAGAACGTTCTTCGACATCGGTTAAACCATGGAACTTTTCTGGAAGTGGATGTAAACACTTTGTTAAGTGGGTGAATTTTTCCGCTTTGATTGTCAATTCACCAGTTCTTGTTAAATTCATATGGCCTTTGATACCGACGATATCACCGATATCCGCCATCTTGAATAATTCGTAATTCTTTTTGCCAAGACCATCTAAGGATAAGTAGACTTGGATATTACCTGTCTTATCTTGGATATTCATAAAGGAAGCTTTACCCATTTTACGAATAGCTTTAATTCTGCCCGCAACAGAAACATTTAAGCCCATCTTTGCTAAGGCTCTTTCAGATTTCTTATTACATAAAGTACGGATTTCTTTAATCGAATGAGAAACTTTATAAGCTTGACCAAATGGATCAATACCCAAAGCTCTATATTTGTCTAACTTTTCCAAACGATTAATTTCTTGGTCGTTTAATTCATTGATATTCATAAGATGCCTCCTAAATATCCGTCTATTAGTATAGATAAGTTTTTTGACTCGCAAAAGTCAAAACTATATTTTTAGCATTTCCGCTTTAAATTCTTCGATTATATTCACTAGTGATTGATAATCGGTAAGTGATGTCGCGAGTAAAGTTCTAAGTGTTCTAGAATTTGGGAATCCAGAGAAAAATTTAGGAGCAATACTACGATAAATTCTCATCGCGGTAAATTCGTCTTTTTCTTCAATCATAGACTTCGCTAATTCTAAGCAATAATTACATTGCTCTAAGAAAATTGGATCAGGCAATCTTTCACCGGTTTCAAAATAGTGATTGATTTGTTTAATGAGGAAGGGATTACCAACACCACCTCTAGCCACCATGACGGCTTCCGCTCCAGTTATTTCTAGAGCGTTAATTGCATCATCTAGAGTATAAATATTTCCTGAAACCATAAGTGGAACAGACATCTCTTTTCTTAAGTCTTTAAGTAAGTCCCAATGTGGTTCGCCGGAATATAATTCTTTTCTAGTCCTAGCGTGGATCCCAATAGCGTCAACACCAGCGTTTTCTAGCTCTTTTATGACCTCTTTGAAGTTAACCTCATTATAGCCTAATCTAATCTTTGCGGTAACTGGCTTATCTGTTACTGATTTTAAGGCGCGAATGATATCACCTGCTAATTGAGGATTAAGCATTAAATGAGAGCCTGCTCCAGTCTTAGTAACTTTAGGAACTGGACATCCCATATTCACATCGAAAAAGTCGATATCAGGGTTGATAATTAATGATCGTACTGCCGCTTTTGCTATATTCTCTGGATTAGATCCAAATAGTTGAAGGCCTGTTAAAACACCATCCTTGTTGAATCGTACATAGCTTTCAGTCTCTTTGTTTTCATAGATTAAACCCATATCTGAAACCATTTCGGTAACACATATATCCACACCAAAAGAATTGAGGTATTTTCTATAACCTTCACTTGTGTATCCTGCCATAGGGGCAAGAACCACTTTTCCTTTGATGTCAAACTTACCTAATTTCCACATAACAAAAGGAAGGATTTTACCTTCCTATTTTTTTATTTATTTTCGTCTTTTGGTTCTTCAACAGCAGGAGTTTCTTCCACTACTGTTTCTGGAGCCTTTTCGACTTTCTTTTCATCACGCTTTAGATGACGATTTTCCATTAAGTAATCAATCTCTTCAGCGGTGATTTGTTCGTGTTCAATTAAGGTCTTAGCAAGTAAGATGACATCTTCCTTGTTTTCCTTGATAACACGAAGGGCTTCCTTGTGAGCGTTTTCAATAATGGCGCGCACTTCAGCGTCAATCTTTGTCGCAGTTTCAACAGAGAAGTTCTTTTGAGTAGATGTATAGTCTCTTCCTAAGAAGACACTACCGGTATCTCTTTCATATTGGATTGGTCCTAAAGAAGACATACCTAATTCACACACCATAACACGTGCGATTTGTGTCGCGACTTCAATGTCATTTTGAGCACCACTAGAAACATCATCAAAGAATGTTTCTTCACTACTTCTACCACCTAAGAAACCAACTATACGAGCTTCAAGCTCTTTCTTAGTTAATAAGAAACGATCTTCTTCAGGTGTCATACGGACGTGACCGCCTGTATTACCACGTGGGATGATGGTGATCTTTTGCACTTTATCTGAATGTGGATATCTTAAACCGATAATAGCATGACCGGCTTCGTGATACGCCACGACTTCTTTTTCGTGTTCGCTTAGAGAGCGAGATGATTTAGCAGGACCTGCGACTCTTCTATCAATAGCTTCATCAATATCATCAACGGAGATAGATTCTCTATTAGCACGAACCGCTAAGATAGCGGCTTCATTCATGATATTTTCAATATCAGCACCAGAGAAACCAACTGTTCTACGAGCGATGTTTTCAAAGTTAACATCGTCATCGAGTTTTTTGTTTCTACTATGGACTTTAAAGATTTCTTCTCTACCTTTTCTATCTGGTAAGGAAACAGTAATCTTTCTGTCGAAACGACCAGCTCTTAATAAAGCAGGGTCTAAAACATCGTCTCTATTTGTCGCGGCGATAACAATAATACCCGAATTATCATTAAAGCCATCCATTTCAACGAGTAATTGGTTAAGTGTTTGTTCACGTTCATCGTTACCACCACCTAAGCCAGCGCCTCTTTGTCTACCAACAGCATCGATTTCATCGATGAATACTAAACATGGAGCGTTTTCTTTAGCGATTCTAAACATATCACGCACACGACCTGCGCCTACGCCAACGAACATTTCAACAAAGTCGGAACCGGAAATAGAGAAGAATGGGACACCAGCTTCACCGGCAACCGCTTTAGCGAGTAATGTTTTACCACATCCTGGAGGGCCCACTAAGAGGACACCCTTTGGCAACTTAGCACCAAACTTGGTGAATTTCTTTGGATCCTTTAGATAGTAAACGAGTTCTTCCATTTCAGCTTTTTCTTCATCCGCACCGGCAACATCGGCAAATTTGACTTTAGAATTTGCTTTTCTTGCACGTGAACGATTGAAGTCCATCGCTTGTCTATTGGAAGAATTGACTGTAGAAGTCATTCTAGAAAGTAAGAATAAGGTGATCAAACCAGAACCCACAATCAAAATGATTGTTGGTCCCCATTGTTCCCACCATGTTGTTCTATATGGATCAACACTATCATTTAAGATAAATTGATCTGCTTCTGGTAAACCAGAATTTGGACCATAGGTGTCTAAAGAATAAACTATTAAAGATGCGATTGATGTTGTTTCAAATTCATCTTTAGCGCCATTCTTGTTTAAGTCACCCCAGTACATGTCTTGTTCGAACATGGTAATTGGGATATTTAGTTCATATGAGTAAGTTACTGGTTTATTTTTGCTGTCGACTTTTACTGTGCCGTCTTCATTTAATGTTTTAGCTTTACCTGAAACATAAACCATGTTGTTACCGGCACGAATTTCAGCATCTTTGATATTGCCGTTATATAGTTGTGTAGCAAATTGTTCGGGGTTTAATACTGTTGCGTGGCCAAGATTTGAGAAAATGATCCAAGCAAGTAATCCAATAATTGCGGCGACGATAATTATAGAGAAAATAAAACTTCTTGATACTCTAGCACGAGGTTGTTGATTTTCTTCATCCATAAAATATCCTCCTTATAGAAGCGTTTGAATTATTATAATGTAGTTTCTTTTATTAATAAAGAAAAACGGTCTTAATCCTTAATTTTGACGTAGAAGTTAAGATCTGGAGTAATGACGAAATCTTTAAAATATCTAGGAACATAGATAATTTTTCCTTCTTTATTCAAGATAACTGGCCAACGATTTCTTAAAGAGGCAGGCATCTTCCAATCAATAAACATTCTCCTAAGTTCTTTGCTGTAATTTAAGATTTCAATAACATCTTCACTTTTGGCGTTTCTGATAGTAATTGGATAATCAGGAAGAGAGACGTTTCTATCGGAAGAATCCTTTGTGAAATCTAGATGGAAATAGTCAGTATCAAGAACACCAGGCTCATTGAGAACGAATGAATAATCAGATTCTTCAACATCCTCTTTGATGGAGATGGAATCATATTCTTTCATGAAACGTAAACCATCCACAATTAAAGAGACATTTGGCTTATCAGACGCTAAAACTTTTCTTAATTCTGCGCCTTGTTCTTTAGAGACGATAAAGTCATCTTTGACCTTACGACCAAGAGCCACGATGGCGTATAAGAACTCAGTATCATTTAACCTATTATATTCTTCTATCTTATTTGATTTGATATTGGCCACGACATCCAAAATACGATGTAATTCTTTGTTCTCATTATCGATTTCTTCTAAGATCTTTTTTCTTTCTTCATTAGTCATTTTTTCGACTACTGAATGTCTAATTTGATTTCTTAAGAAGTGGTCTTCTAAATTAGTTTTATCGATAGCGTATGGCACATTAAACATCTTGCAATACATCATTAATTCGCCCTTACGATATTTAAGTAAAGGACGGATGATTTCAACGTCTGTAAAATAGCTGATTTCTTTAATTCCGAAATAATTGACAAGGTTTTTGCGCTGTTTTTGCATTAAATAGGTTTCAATGAGGTCGTCCTCTTGGTGCGCAACAAGTAACGCATCAAAATGATTAGTTTTAACAACATCAATGAAGAAATTATAACGGATATCTCTACATTTCTTTTCTAAGTTACTATCACCTAAATCTTCAGTGACACTTTTAACATAAATACCAATATTGTGATCGAAGCAATAATCACGTAATTTTGCTTCTTCATCATTAGCTTCCGCTCTTAAGTGATAATTGACATGCGCCACTGTAAATCTATAACCTTCTTTAACTAACATATCAAATAAGGCCATTGAGTCAGGACCAAATGAACACGCTAATAAATAATGTTTGTTTTTTTCTAAATTAAGCATCGCTATTTACCTTCTTTGTTAAGACTTCTTTATAGGTAGGAAATTCCCTTTTGTATCTTTCAATAAAAGTGATTTCCACAATTAAAACTCTGTTGCCCAAATGCAGTTCTAAAATATCGCCATTATGAACTTCGCTAGATGGTTTGCTGACTTTATCGTTGATTAAAATACGACCGCGATCTGCTAGTTCTTTTGCGACGGTTCTTCTTTTAATTAATCCTGATTGTTTTAAAACTAAATCTAATCTCATAACTATTTGATTTCTTGAACAGCAAAATGTTTTTGAATTTCTAAAAGACTCTTCAGGATGTTTTCTAAATCTAGCATCCAGTCTTTTCTTTTATTAAGTTGTATTTTAAATACATTATTAGCATAACTTATTTTTACAAAAGCTAAAAATGGAATGAGTGCTTCAAACAATATATTTCCGATTCCTCTGATATTTATATATTCATCGCCAAGCTTGATTTCCACTAGTTTTGGCTTTTCATCTAGTCTTAAGACATTTGCTTCCCTAACCAACAAATCAATGCTTCTTTTGACGAATAATAATTCAACTTCTTCAGGTAGGCGCCCATAAATATCTCTAGTTTTCTCTTTAATGTCTGATAATTGTTCTAAAGAAGAGGCGTGTAAAATGTCTTGATATAACTCGATTTTATCTCCTTCTTTAGCATAGCTATTCGGAATATAAGCATCGACATTAAGCACTGGATTAACTTCCACATTTTCTTCTATAACTTTTCCATCCATCTTTTCTTTAATGGCCTCATTAAGAAGCTTGATGTACATATCTAAACCAATAGAGTCGATAAATCCTGCTTGCTCTGGTCCTAAAATATCACCAGCACCTCTAATCATTAAGTCACGTTGGGCAATTTTATAACCACTACCAAGTTCGGTAAAATCTTGTAATGCTTTTAGACGTTTTTGTGCTTTTTCGTTCAATACTTTAAATTCGCTATACATTAAGTATGCGTAAGCGATTCTAGAAGAACGACCAACACGACCTTTAATTTGATAGAGTTGAGAAAGACCATAGTTCTCACTATCTTCCACAATAATCATATTAGCGTTAGGTACATCAATACCGTTTTCAATAATGGAAGTAGAAACCAAAACATCGATTTCACCTTCATAGAATTTCATCATGACATCTTCGATGTCTTCTCTATCCATTTTGCCGTGCGCTACACCAAAGGTGACATTTGGCATCATCTTTTGTAGGACCGCCACTCTGTTATATAAAGTAGCGATATTGTTATGTAAGAAGAATACTTGTCCGTTTCTTCCTAATTCTCTTTCAATTAATTCTTTAACAACATCCATCCTAAATGGGGTGACGTATGTTTGAATTGGCATTCTATCTTGTGGAGGAGTATCAATCTTTGACATACTTCTGACACCAATTAAGGAAATTTGTAATGTTCTTGGAATTGGGGTCGCGGTCAAAGTTAAAACATCGACATCGTTTTTAAGTTCTTTAATTCTTTCTTTTTGCTCCACACCAAAACGTTGTTCTTCGTCGATAATTAATAAACCTAATTCATTAAAATGAATATTCTTAGAAAGTAAACGATGTGTACCGATGATTAAATGAGCTTTACCTGATTCAACTTGTTTTTCAAATTCGCTTTGTCTTTTCTTAGTAATTAATCTAGAGAAGATAGCGATATTAACATCAAAATTAGCAAAACGTTTTAACGCTAATTCGTAGTGTTGTCTAGCAAGTAATGTGGTTGGACATAAGATAGCCACTTGTTTACCAGATAAAATAGCTTTAAATGCAGCGCGGAAAGCAACTTCTGTTTTGCCGAAACCAACATCGCCACATAATAAGCGATCCATTGGAGCAGGAGATTCCATGTCTTTTTTGATTTCATCTAAAGCTCTTTGCTGGTCTTTAGTTAATTCATATTCAAACTCATCTTCAAACTGTTTTTGGAACTCATCATCTTCTTGGAATTGATAGCCTTTAATCTTGCTACGCTCAACATAAAGATTCATTAAACGTTCTGCTAAATCGTTGATACGAGCTTTAACTTTCTTTTTAGTATTTTCCCAGTCTTTACTATGTAAATGAGATAATCTAGGCGCAGCGCCTTCTTTTCCTAAATACTTTCTAACTAATTGGAATTGTGCCAAAGGCACATATAAGAATTCATTGCCCCAATAGGCAATCTTTAAATAGTCTTTGTGAACACCATCTATTTCTAAAGTTTGTAAAGCAACAAATTGACCAATGCCTTGATATTCATGAACGACATAATCTCCTGGTTCAAGTTCTTCATAGCTTCTTAGAATTGTGGCTTCTTTAAATCTATTATCAAATCTCGCGGTTCTAACTTTTTCGTTAAATAATTCAGCGCTTGTTAAATAAGCAACCTTATCTTCAGTTAAGGCAAAGCCAGAACTTAAATTAGTCAATGTAATACCAATCTTTCCTTCCTTAGGAAGATTAAAACCATCGACAACTTGATATGGAAGGTGTTGATGATCTAGTAATTGTTCTATTGTAACTATGTGTTCTTTATTATTAAGCGCTAAGACAATTTGATATTTATCAGTTAAATAGTTAAAGATAATGTTTAACGCGTCATTACTTTTACTAGCTTGATAAGGGATGTTATTAATTGGATAAGTGATAGACGCTGCGTTTTCAATAAATGAAGATGTCGTTACATGTTCATTAAATTTAACCAAACGATTGATATCTTGATATATTTCTAAACGCGATAAAGCTTTACCATTTTCATATAATTCATCTAAATAAACATGCGAATCGTTTTGAAGCAATTCATTGGAACTGTTGATGCCTGGTAAATCAATGAATATTTTCATCGCAGATTTGCAGTAATCAAAGATTGAGTAATGTTCGCTAGATAAGAAACCATAATACTTATATAGTTTTTCATCCATTTGACCTTCATTTAATTGATAAGCTAATTCATCAACTGTATCTCTTAACTTATCAAATAAAGATGGGCCTAATACTTGTTGCTCTTTTTCAAGCGCAGCATATAGTTTTTCACCACTAGCCAATCTATCTTTTTCACTAAATAAGATATCGGAAGCAGGTAAGATAGTTACTTCATCAATAGAATCAATAGATGTTTGTTTGGCAATATCAAAATATCTGATACTTTCAATTTCATCATCAAAGAATTCAATACGAACTGGATAATCATTATTAACTGAATAGATATCTAAGACATCACCTCTAATAGCAAACTGTAATGATTGATCAATTTTATTAACAAAGTAGTATCCATTAAGCACTAGTTTCTTGCGGATTTCACTTAAGTTATAATGTTGTCCTTTTCGTAATGAGAAAGTGCGCTGTTTAAATAGGTCTGGATCAGGTAAATAACGGCAAGCACTTGCCAAATTAGCGACCACGATAACGTGTTTTCTCTTCAAAAGCTCGTCTAAAACATAAAGTCTGTGAGCGGACATTTCTTTAGATTGAGCAATAGCCTCCGCACGAATAAGTTCGTCACAAGGGAAGAATAAGACATCATCCTTAGATAAGAATGAGACCAATGAACTATATACTTTTTGTGCTTTATATAAATTAGATGTGATTAATAAGTAAGAGCCTTTGTTTTTCTTATAATTTGAAGCTACTAAAAGAGCAATTCCATTATTATCATCGACGACAAAATGCCCCTTTCCTCTTTCTAGGAGGGGGGTAACCTTATTCTTTTGGAGCTTCTCAAAAAGGTTCAAACAATCACCTCTTTAATTGAATTTGTTCATCGCCCGATCAAAATCAGACTTTAACATCTCCTTTACTGCTCTTACAGCGTTAGCGATTGCTTCCTCAATTACGGGCATCTCATCTTTAAGTGGTTTACTAAGGACATAATCGATATTATCGTTATCTCCTGGTTCACCAATCCCGATTCTGATGCGCTTAATTTGTTCGGTTGATAAACAATCAATAATGTTTTGCATGCCTTTATGACCACCAGAAGAACCTTCTTTACGAAGTCTAATGGTTCCTGGTTCTAAAGCCATGTCATCAAAAATAACAACGATATCCTCTAGTTCAATTTTGAAATAATGAACTACTTCTTGGACCGCTGTTCCGCTTAGATTCATAAATGTTGTGGGCTTAAACAAGATTACATCTTGATCAAAGATTTTACCTCTACCCATTAAGCCATGAAATACTTCTTTATCAACATTGATATCAGCTTGGTCGCTTAAAAGATCGACCACCATAAAACCCATGTTATGACGAGTTCCTTCATATTTCTTTCCGGGATTACCTAAACCAACAATCAGTTTCATAAATCTATGCTGGAATATTATACACCAAAGATATTTATAAAACTAAATAAGTTTTGTATACTCTTTATAGTATGAAAGTCAAAGAATGGTTTAGAAGGCTTGTTGCTGGTTTAGCGATTGGCGCTGGAGCGGCAATACCTGGAGTAAGCGGGGCTGCTATCGCTGTCATCTTTAGAGTTTATGAAGATATCATCGGTGCCGTTAATAACTTTAGAAAGAAATTTGGCTGGGCCATTAAAGTATTAATCCCTATCCTATTAGGAATTATGCTTGCAGTTATTGCTTGCATTATTATTTTCTCTTATGCCTTTGAATATATGATGTTTGTCTTAATCTGTGTATTTGCCGGGTTCCTAATCGGTTCATTCCCTGGCATCACTGATGAAGTAAAAGGTGAAAAGATTAGTAGAAAATATGCTTTGTTAATAGCCGCAGGTGCGCTATTTGTTATTGCGCTAGGCGTATTAAATGTTATTGCTGGATTAAACGACTTCAGTGTTGAATCATTATTTGTCAGTTTACCTTGGTGGTTATATCTAGTTTTAATTCCAGTAGGTGCGGTTGCCGCGGTCGCTTTGACTGTTCCAGGATTATCAGGTTCGTTAATATTATTGATTCTTGGTTTTTATAGACCACTTGTGGACTATGTCAAACTATGGGCTAAACAAATGTTAACTGGTGATTTTACATACACCGGTGCCTTATTTGGTGTCTTAGGATGTTTCGCTGTTGGTTGTTTAATTGGTGTGGTTTTAGTTAGTAAAATCATGAATATCTTATTAGCCAAATGGAGAAAAGAAACATTCTTTGCGATTATCGGTTTTATTGCTGGATCAATATTAGTTTTATTCTGCAATTCCAATATTGTTAGTTACTATCGAGTCTGGGCTAACGCCTCTTTAGGCGATGCCTTTAAGATTCATCCAGTATTACCGATGTGGTTAGAAATTATTATTGGTATTTTAGTGTTAGCACTATGTGCTTTCTTAAGTTATAGATTAGTAGTTACTCAAAGAAAAAGAGCAGAGTTGGAGCAAAAAGAAGATGGAAATGAAGCAATACCTGAATGAGATGTTTTCCACGACTTTTCAAGTTAGTCCAGAAAAGTATTATAGTTGTGGCGGTAGATTTGAAGTATTAGGCAATCATACAGACCATAACCATGGTTTATGTATCGCTGCGACATGCAATTTATCTGTTTATGCAGCAATCAAGAAAAGAAACGATAAAATTGTAAAGATTCTCTCTGAAGGCTATGGTTATTATGAAATCGATTTAACAACTCTAAATAAGCTTAATGAAGAGATTGGTCGACCAACCGCTTTAATTAGAGGTATCGCTAAATATTTAGCTGATGCTAATTATAAGATTCTTGGTTTTGATGCCTATATAAAAACAGAAATTCCTAAAGGTGCAGGTGTCTCTAGTAGCGCTGCTTTTGAATTATTAATCGCTGAATTATTTAATGCATTACATAACAATAACAAGATTCCTTTACTTGAACTATGTAAAGCTGGCCAACACGCAGAAAACAATTACTACGGCAAGATGAGTGGTCTTTTAGACCAAATTGGTGTTGGCTTTGGTGGACTTAGTTATATCGACTTCGCGGAATTTACTCATCCAATCGTTGAAACATTAGATGTTAACTTTAGTGATTACCAATTCATTATTGTTAATACTGGTGGTAGTCACGCTGCACTATCAGATTTATATGACTCCATTCCAAAAGATATGTTTAAAGTAGCGGATTATTTCTCTAAGGGTTTCTTAAGAGAAGTTTACTATAAAGACATTTTAGATAATAAAGAAAAGATTATTGAGCAATGTGGTGAATTACCATATCTAAGAGCGGAACATTTCTTACTTGAAAACGAAAGAGTGCATAAAGCCTATGAAGCACTTAAACTTCATAACATTCCAATGCTCATTAAGATGATGAATGAATCCAGAGAATCATCCACGAAGTTATTACAAAATATGTATGTAGATAAAAAGGCTGGTTCACCATTAGAAGCATGTGAATTAATTTATAAAGCATCCGA
>JAEEGL013509246.1_pt1 | contig 14435 bp, 14 predicted proteins | sample 9134231 | NCBI WGS metagenome assembly JAEEGL01 (sample SAMN16246548, study PRJNA631951) | gut metagenome | biome: gut microbiome; feature: rumen; material: fiber-attached | host: Bos | place: Iran: Karaj | collected 2018-10
ATATTACAATAAAATTAAAAGCCATGGAATTAACCATGGTTTTAATAATAGGGAGGGTATCAAATGAATTCCGTTGCAAATTCATTCTTAATACACCTACATTATAATTTATAATTGTAGACAAATGTAGGACAAGGAGAAATAATACTAAATTAGTATTTATATATGTTGTTAAAAATATTAGTCAAGCAATGCAAAGATTATCATTTTCATTTACATTGATGCAAAGAATTGTAAAATATTTTTTTTATAAATTTCTGTTCATGTGAAACTTGGGCCATCTTAAACAATTTTGCCCAACTTCACCAACATTTTTCCTTTCTTTTAATTCTAAATTTTTGTCTTCACTCCCAATCTACATTTATTAATTGACATTTACAAAAAATTCATTGATTATAATAATTTTTTTTATATAAAACCTCTTATATTAAAACTTAGAATCTAGTTCTTCCATTTCTAATCTAAATCTTTTTATATCCTTTACATTAGTAGCTATATAAGGCGGAAACATTTGCTCGAGAGCATGATCAAACAGATTAAATAATAGCTTATTACTTTCATACACTTTTAAATACTCTTCTATATAAATATCCGCACCTCGTGAAGAAAGTGTATTAATTTCAGATGCTTTATTTATTTTTTTCCCTAGTGAATTTACATTGCATATATCATCCAATTCCGTAGGTGAAAAGCCAAAAACATTTTTTAATTTTATTATTAATTGCTTTTCAAATTCATATTTTAAATATGAAACAATACAAATTTTAATAAAAATTAAATTAATTATTTTAGAACCAGTCAACAATGCAAATGGTCTTTTAGCAACATTTTCTCTCATTGAACAAAGAGAACCATTATCTCCAGAATATCTAGTCATTATTACATTATTTACCTTACAAACTCTATCATATAAATCGACAATACGTTTAACTTCAATTGAATTAGAGTTTATACCAGTTGTCACATCATTTTTTTCATCATAATGCATATAATAGTGTTCAATATACTTCTTAACATCGGACATATAATCTTCATCTATATAATACTTTGGTGGAGTTCCAGTTTTTATTCCTTTTTTCACAAATACTCTATCATAATTATTTAAAATTAATGTTTTAAAATTACGCAAAGTAACAATCAAAGACACATAAGATAATTCATCATCCGCACCTAATCTACCCCTTAAATACTGATGCAACAATTGCAATTCACTTTTTGATACAGTATCTATTTCTTTATATGTAGCATCAAAAGATGAAATAACAAAATTATTATTTGTAAAAATATCATCAGGATTATAATAATATATAATTGAATCACATTTTAAAACACCTGAAATATTTAAAAGCGCATTAAAATTATTAGTCAAAATATACCAATTATTTAGTTTCACTTCCTTAACAATATTTTTCACATAATCGCATGCAATCAGCAAATAATAGTCATCATAACTATCAATAGGATCATCTAATATTAATGAATCATACTTCCCATATCTAATTAACGCTCTTAAAACAACTAGGGAGAATCGCTTTATCTCACTTTCAGATAACACATCATACAATGAGACAATATGGTTTTCAGCTATATTTGTAATAGTCACCTCAAGCTTATTTGGTACAGGCTTAAATTCTACATTATTATCGATTGAAATTATATTATGCAATTCATTTATTATAAAACTGGTGAAGCGATTAATATTTGTTATATTATTTTTTTCACCGTCAATTTTTTTACGATTATCATCATATTTTTTCTTTAATTCTTTTATTGTTTTTTCACCGTCAATTTTTATATCTCCAAAATATTTGGACATAGATTGGAATGCCTTATCGCAAAGAACTGTTCGTGTGGATTTTGGTCCCTCTTAACAGTTTTTGCCTTAAAACATATATGATTTTCCTTGATTTTAAGCCATTTTTTGATAATTTTAGTATTTCTAATATATATGGCCTATATTTGGGTTGTTTGCGTATTTTTCTAGCCCATCCACACGAACTTATCATTTTTTCCTTAATTTTTAGGTTTTATAAGTATAGTAGGAAAGACCATCAACATGAGTTGATATTTTTTATGTTCACACTAGACAAACAAAAATCCATCACTTAGGATGGATTTGGTATATAGCCATTAAGGCTGATGCAGATAAATCTGCCGGCGGGACTTTGGTAGTTGCAACTTGAATTCCAGTATCAGGACTATAGTTGGTTCAAACTTTCGGGTAAAGAAAAAAGCATTAGCTTCTACTTTTAGTTTGGTAGAGTTAATGCTCGAATAACATCTCGATTCCTTTTTCAGATGTTTTGATTTTTTGAAATTTAGTTTTGGGTTTATCAGGATATAGATATTCCAGTAATCCATTATCGATTAATGGCTCAATATATTTTGAAAAGAAATAACCATAATCTTTTTTGTTCATATCAAAAAAATGATTATATAATTCAATCTTAGTTTTAGGTTCCATACAATATGATCCTATAGCTTCTATTGTATATGGTTCTTTATATATAGATTCTTCTTGCATGCTAAAAATAGTAGCGACAAAAAGTCCCTCTTGGTTATAGAGTCGTGGTTCTTTACATTTATAAATATGTGATAGTCTCCTCATATATTTAAAGCCATGCTTCTTACTTTTAATTAAAGCATCCAATATTATTTTTACAGATGGATTTCTAGCATATTTAAAATTTGAGTATAAATAGTTAGAGTTATCTGAATGATAATAACCTGGATTAGTTATAGTAATCTTATCCTTATAAATATATATGTTTATAGGTTCACCTTGATATTTGGGTGAATAGTCTCTATGAATTAGGGCATTATAAAGAAGCTCATATAAGATTTCAAATATGTAGGTCGTCTTTGATATTAAATTGCCTTTTTTATCTACTGATAGAGTTGCTTTAAGAAGCTTTTTAATTTGTAACATAGACATTTTTAGCATATGAAATAAGGATCCTGTTATTTTATAGTCTTTAATGTCTTTTCTTCTATCTGATATATTTATATATAAATAGGGAAAATAATGTTGGGGAAGATATGAGAATGATAATATATAATATATAGATATTATGTATGATGGTAATAAGCTTCGTAGCAAATCTGAATCTGGTAGATTATATTTATTTGTATACTCCTTTCTATAGTTTTCTATGAATTTATGTTTTAAATCAACATCATCGTATTTTGTTTTATATGTTGGTTCTGTGCTTTCTCTTTGAGGTGTGTGATTAATAGCAAGTATTGAGTTTAATATGTAGGTTGGGATTATTTCTATTTGTTTATTTTTTATATAGTAGCTAACCGAGTCTATGTTATAGTCTTTTCTTATAGGTTGTAGTTCTATTGGAGCTTTTGGTATTTCATGTATTATTATTGGATATGTTTTATAATTAGTTATTGTAAATATAGTAGCAAGGTCATGGTTTAGTCCTTGCATTTTTTCTTTTATTTTATTTATAAATGATTCAGAATCATGTATTCTTTTTAATTCATAATTATGATTTATTCCATATATTATTAAGCCACCATTTGTATTATGGAGTGCTGATTGATTAATTAATGGTTTATATAATGATATTCCTGATAATATTATGTCTATATCATCTGGTAATGTTTTAGTTTCAATTATTTCTTTTATTAGCTTTTTAGCTGTTGTTGGTTTTATTATTAGCACCTTCTTTTCTCTTTCCAATTTGATTATAATATAGAAATTTATATTTACAATATAGGCTAAGTAGGCTTTTTGGACTTTGTTAGGCAAGTCCAATTTTGTGGTGTAAGTGAGTGATATTTTATGTTAGTAATTTTGGGTTAAAAAGAAAAAAGGCAGTGTTAGTGCCTTCTTGGAGTGTAGTGAACTAACGGGCTTTCGGCTTCAGATAAACTGCGTACTTGCCTCTATCCCTCACTCGAGTTATTTTATTTTATTAAGATCAACATTAATATTAGCAGCAATCATCTCTTTCGCGATAGCATATTTCCAAAGTCCTGATTCATCAAATGTTTTATAAATAACACCAGATATGTCCCCAGGATATTCAATGCTATTATCTTCTAAAATTGCGCATACATTACTTCTCCCTAATTTAGCCATTAAATATCCGTGTTCAAACACAACATTTTGACGAGCTCTATATTTTTTCTCTTCGGGATGGTTAGCCAAATAACCTTCATCACATTTTGTATATAAAACAATAGCATAAATAGATTCAGACGTATACTTTTCAATTTTTTCTATTATCGTTAAACCTTTATCTGCTTCTTTAAATAAAACTATAGGTTCATAGCCTATACATCTAACAAAGTTTTCAATCTCAGTAACTTTATTATGATCACGTCCATGAACAATAAAAACATATTTTTTATTAACTACTTTTTGTGCTATTTTATTAACATTATAATTTTTTAAAATATTATTAGTTTCATCTTTCGAATATGTATCTGAGTCAACAATATTTTCCTTATTAAACATGATTGAAAATCTTTTGTTTTGTGCACGTATTTTGCTTATTTCATCCAAAACCATATTTTCTGTAGATACTATTTTAAACCTTGAAATTGTTGTTTTATCTAAATTATAACCATCTACGATAAAACATTTTCCAGAAGAATAAGGCTCCACATAATCATTTATTAATTGTTCTTCACTTAAATCATAAACATATATCTTTTCAGAATTCTTTATAGTTTGTTCTATTATTAAATGGTAATACATAATAATCCTCCTTAATCTAAATCAATAACATAAGATAAATATTTATTCTTATTTATTTCTCCAGGTATTATTTCTCTTAATTTTGATACTAAATTAAACATTGTTTTCTTTGTAAAATTAGGAAATATAGATATTAAATAATTAGTTGTTATATATTGTTTATTACGCAACATTAGATAGACGATAGTCATGGAATATTTTATAAGACTTTCATCATCAAGATGTTCATATTCAAAATGATTATCTACGCCTAATGAATTTAAGTAATATGTTACTTTACCATATTGAGCTTTATTCTCAGGATTAATTGATTCTTCTTTTACTAATTCATATCTTAATCTTAAATCTGATAACATATGTTTGAAATCATTTATGAATAATGTAAATTCTGAATTATAGATATCCATTAATTCAGAAAATTCTTCATATGAAGCCTTACCTTCATCAATTAAATATATTAAAAATTGAGTTAAAAATACTTGTCTTTTAGAATTATACTTCGTCTGGAATGTCATCGTATTTTACCTTCCAAATAAGATTAATTGTTTCATAGTATTTTAGTTCTAATACATTTTCTGTTAAATTTAAGAATTCTCTTATTAATGATCTATCTATTTGTTTACCATTATTATTCGTTATGTAAGTTAAATCCTTATCCATCATTTCATCATATGATTCTTCTGTTATTCCTAACATTTTGCATAATGAACTCTTAGACTTGTTAGTTAGCATCATAGCAATATTAAATGTTACTGCTTGTTTAGACTTTATATATTTGTAATCTTTTTTAGATAATTCTAAGAATGTTAAATATTTAATTGGAGTAGTTCCTTTAAAACTAACTTTATTTAGAATATCTTTTAATAAATAGAAATCAGATTTAGTACCACCAATTGTAAATGGTAGGTCAGGTTCAGTTACCATAAATGCTAAATAGAATTCAGAATTTAAATCTCTTCTTTGAGATATTTCATAACATATTTTACCCATTAGGTCATTCATATTGAATGAACCAATTCTAAAATAATATTTACGTAATATATCTTTATCATCTTTAACATAATATAAAATATTATCTAATGAATAAACTGCCTTAACTACTTTATGAGGATTAAAATATTTGCGTAAACCTTTTGAATATTTAGAAATGGTATATCTAATATCATCATATTTAGGATCAATAATTGGAATGAATGAAAATAAAGATAAATCATTTCTTATTTCATGATAAATATCATAATATTCATCATATGAATCATAGATAGAGCATGCAGCTTGTTCTATTGTATCATATGTAATTCCATCTATTTCAATATCACGTAAAGAACCACGAGATGTAATACGAACTTTTTTACCAGCTTTAAGCACTACTTCATGTGTTTCATTTTTACGCATGTATGGTTTATCACGATAAGCATCTAATACATCTTTAATATTATTAGATAAAGATTCATCAGGTATTAATAATAATCCTTCTTTTATTAAATTTATGTACTTGTTATAGGTTTTCAAATTTAATATATTTTCCATAATTAGATACCAAGTTGTTTATACAAATCTTTATTATTATTTTTGCCAAAAATAAATCTTATTCCAGCTTTTAGTTTATGTGTCAACAAATAAATCCAATGCCAAATTAAACATACAGGATACAAATACCAATGCGCTCCTAATTTAGGATATCTTGCAGTTCTATAAGGTTTATTTGTAAGAAATACTCTACTAAAAAAGAATTTTATTTTATTATGATGGACTGACGATTCAAATGCAGTTTCATTATTAGAATGGCCATGGATTCCATAACTTAATAAATAATTGATAAAGAAAGTTACATCTTCTTTTGATATTGATGAATCAAAATCAACTTCAAATATATTTCGTAAAGCATTTATTATATTTGAATATAATCTATTTAATTTACATTCACTTAATTTAGAATGTAATAATTCAAATTCTATATTAGTCTTTTTAAACATATAATAGAAATCCATTAAATATCTAATACCAGCACCATGACGCAAATGATGAGCAAAATGCATTATACAATAAATTAAATGATATGTAGGTGTAAACTCATATAACGATGAATTAACATTATTTGATAATTCAAACGGATTATTAAACAATTTAGTCCATGATTTATCGCAATCAGGATCTAACATATTAAAATGTAATTCTACTTCAATATTATTTTTCTTTAAGCCTATATGATGGGTATTATCTTCTATTACATTATCTAATTCAAACCCATTATCAATAAGTAATTGTTTTGCTTTATTTAAATTATTAGGTGAAACGTATAAATCAATGTCACCTCGAGTTCTAACACTAGAATCATCAAATAATTTAGCTAAGACAGCTCCTTTAAAATATATATGATTTATATTGTTAGCATTAAATAAATTTGTAATTTCTTCTTGTAAATTAAAGAATAATTCTTGTTTTAAAACCCAACTAACATAATAATTTTTATATAATTTATTATTAGTTACAGGATATATTAATGTTTGAAGCGATTGTTCTTTTAATAGTTTTAAATCATCATCTGTTAAATCTATATTAAGTTTTTCTTTATTAACATATGCTTTTAATATAGATAAAACATTCATGATATATCTCCAATTTAATATAATTATCTATTAAGAATTTTTTCATATAGACTGCAAACAACATTTGCTTCAGTTTTTAAATCATATTTAGTGCCAGCTAAAGTACTTTCTCCTCTATCAGGATTAACAGATACTTTTTCATTAATGAACTCAGCCCATTTCTTAGGTTCATCTTTAATAGATAATGAATATACATTATCATTTAACATACATTCTTTAGTAATTGTATCAGACATAAAGAACGGTAAGTTAGATGCCTGTACCTCAATACCAACAACTGGTAAACCTTCATATAAACTTGGCAATACAAAGCAATCCATTGCTGAATAATAATCTTCAGGATTAGTTTTTACACCTGCAAATATTACTTTATCATTAAGATTTAATCTAGCAGTTTTCTCCTTTAATTCTTCTCTTAAAGGACCATCACCTAAAATTAATAATTTAGAGTTTGGATTAATTTTTTGATATTCATTATAAATATCTAATAAATATGTTTGATTCTTTTGGGCTTGGAATCTACCAACATTTCCAACTACAACCATATCATCAGATATTCCTAATTCTTTTCTAATACTGTTTCTAGATTCTTTATTAAATTTAAATCTATTAATATCAATAGCATTATTAATTATTGTTACTTGTCCTTTATCAACAGTTTTATCACCAAATAGATATCTACCAGCAAGTTCAGAACATGTAAAATAATGTGTTGAATATTTTTTAGAGAATGGACGTAACATATTCTTTAAAATGTTTTTCTTCCATTCTTTTTTGTTTGATGTTGAATGCGAATGAGCTATTCTTACCTTTATTCCTGCTTTTTTAGCAGCACGTAATGTAAACACACTCATTGTAGACATATTAGAATGTACAATATCATATTGATTCTCTTTAAATATCTTCTTTAAGGTTTTCATATATTTGAAGACATTCTTATAAGGTGGAATAATTACTACATGTCCACCTAAACTTTCTATTTCTTCTTTATTTATAATCTTAGATTCAGATTCTACTAAGAAATCAAATTGAACTTTCGTTCTATCAATGTTCCTATAATAGTTCATCCATAAAGTTTCAGTACCACCATTAATAGCCATACCAATAACTTGTGCAATTTTAATAGGCTTATTATTTTGTTCCATAAAATATATCCGTATGAATAAATTCATACGCCTTTCGTTGAATATATGTTTTAATTATACATTTTTTTTCAATATTAGACAACGTTTATTTAATAGTATAAAAAAAGGATACAATTAAGCATCCTCTTCCTTCTTATAGCTTATAGTTACTTTATAAGCTATTTTTTTATTTTTATATTTTACTTCTAAATCTTCAAATAATAAATCTTTAGCATCTATACTATAGGCTTCAGCTATTTTAGTAATAGTTGATAATCTTACATCTGCGTTTTTATTTAATAAATTATGTACAGCTTGTCTAGATACACCTAATATTCTAGATAATTCAGATTGAGTGATTATAGTATTAGATGTTAAATATTTTAAATTCTTGTTAAAATATATTTCTTGTTTCATTTAATGCTCACCTGGACTCCATGAGTATCCATCATCACCAGGATTATCTTTAACATCGACATTAGAATTTTCAGTTTCATTATCAGTTGATTTTTCATCATCAGTTATTTCTTCTGATTCATTTTGCTTGTCATCTGAATTAGTATTACTATTTTCTACTAGATTACCACTTTCATTAGAATTTGATGTAATATCTGGAGTTTTATTACATGATGTAAAACAAAATAATACTAATAATGAAGTAAACATAAATAATACTTTTTTTATATTTTTAAATGAAGATATCATCAACATCATGCTCATCTTCAAATGCATCAGCAGTTCCTTTATTTGACATAGCACAAATGTCTTCGATTTCAATATCTTCTTCTTCGATATATGGTTTTTGATATTCTCTCATTATTATCACCCCTACTATGCATTTGTCCATGTTGTAGTACTATAGCCTTTTGAAGTACCCATAACAATTGTTGCCGTACCTTTAATTGTACATCCTTCGAATCCTGTCTTTTCTAATCCAGTAATTACATAATAGAAATATAAAGTACCTTCTTCAACATCATATCCTGGAAGTCCTGTGTATACTGATGTAATTGTTATACTTGCATTCTTAGGATCCGCTTCAGACTTTGTTAATGTTAAATCAAGTGTAATTGAAGTAATATCATCAGCGTCAACATTCTTTAAAACACCTACAAATCTAGCTGCAGTACCTGTTCCAGATAATGCTGTACCTGTAGAATGTTCTAGAATTAATGTAGTATTAGCAGTATCTAATGTTGCTGAATCAGTATAGTCAATGATGATATCATAGAAATTGAATCCACCATCAGTACTATGAGAATTATAAGTTCCAGCAGGTAAATTAACACTAAATGCCTTCTTTGTTGCTGCACTAGAACTAGATATTGTAAAGTTCATCTCTGAAACAATACAATTATCATCTTCATCTTCAAAATACATATATCTTATATCGTGTTTACCTGCAGTACCACCAGTTTGAGTAGCATGGAATGTTATTCTAGCTGCTTTAGCTAATGTAATTGTTAAAGTGCTACCTTGTAAACCATTTGTATTATGAGTCACTCCATCATCCCAAGTATAAGTACTTGTATTTGCATACCTCTTAAATGTATTAAAAGTAATTACATTATCATCAGTAGTATAATTATGATTGTTTGTATCATTTACAAAAGTTTCTGTTAATGATATTTCATTACAATCATATGTAAACTTGGCTTGTTCACCAACAGAGAATGTATCACTTGTTACACTCTTAGTGGTATCTTCTGTTGAAGTTGCAACAACATAATATCCATCTCCTGCTGTTGAAAATGCACCAGTTACTTCATTATCACTTGAATCATATACTTTGAATGTATATTTGCTTATTTCTGCTGATGATTCACCATCATATGTTGCCATAACAACTAAATCATCTTTTGAAACTGTATCACCAACACTAAAAGCTTTATTAGATACAAATGTGACAGAATCCATTGATTTAAATGAACTAGTCGAATATGACTCTGTTACAACGAACGAATATAATTTAAAATTCGAAGATGATGAAGTAGTTCCTGTAAATGTCAACTCATGATCTCCAGCTGATAAATTTTCTATATTCTTTGTACCAGTGCCACCATTTGCAATTTGTGTAGCTGTGCCACCATCTACAGATAAATTAACGTATTTACTTCCACCACCTGTATTATATGTAAAAGTTGCATCACCAGACCCTTGCATAGTAAATGATAATGAAAATTCAGCACTTTCTCCATCACTCTTGATACCAACAATATAACAACTATTACTAGAATCCCACTTTGAATCTGAGCCAGTTAACGCAGTTGGAATATCTAAAGTCAAAGTCATTGTATCACTAGAAGTTGAATCTGTGGCTGTAGTTGATGTAGTACCGGTTGTGTTCTTTGTTATTTTGGCAAATTGTGATAAATCAAAAGTAAATGAATTATTAACAGTTGCCGCATTAACCTTAGTACCAGTAACAACAAATAAACCTAATGTTAGAACAGATAATGCTCCTAACATAATCTTTTTAAATTTGTTCATTTAATAATCTCCTCCTTTTTAAAAAGATATGAATTTGTTTGCGTTGTAAAACGCTTTCCGAAATAAATTTTAGCATATATATATATATATCAAGTGCAAAATGAAACTTTAGTTGCAATTTTGTCAATTTTTTTATTTATAAAGTGTTAAAAGACAAAAAATCCAGTAAACGGCTTACCTACAACGTTATACTGGATTTATGTTTTTAATCAATTTCTTATTTCAGATATAAATAGACTAGGCTGAAGTCTCTTTCTTATACCATTAATAATATGGTATTCAGATGATGATAAATATAAGAATTCTTTGGCTCTTGTTATACCTACATAACAGAGTCTTCTTTCTTCTTCTAATAGATCATTATTTTTAATATTTGAAGGTAAGATTCCATCATTTAATGATATTAGAAATACACATTTAAATTCTAATCCTTTTGCTTTATGAATTGTCATGAGATTAACTCCCATAATTTTATCATTAGGATCTTCTAGCATTAGATTATTAATTATTTCTAATTCATCCTCCTCTTCACTATTTATAATAATATCCTTTAATGCTCTTAATCTTTCTAATGATTTAAATGATGCTTCTTTAAAGATGATATTTATTAATTCTTCAAATAATTGCTTCTTATCATATAAAGATTTATTTTGTATTATGTTTTTAATAGATAAAGCATAATTAGATACATTCTCTATATCCATATCTATTATTAAATCTAGAAGATTCGTATTTGAATGTTTATATGTATCTACTATTTTGTCATATATTATTTGATCTATTAATACTGCTTTTCTAAATAATATATAATTTTCTTTATTTTCTAGAAACTGATATAGAGCAATCATTCTTTTAGTTTCTTCATAATCAAAGAATTTACATTTACCATAGGTAGTAAATGGTATGTTTAATTTTTTAAATTCATATTCTATTTGATTTGATTGATAATTATTTCTAAATAATACCGCTATCTCATTTGGATTATAATTACCATCTGTTATTAGCTTATTTATTATGAATGCACAATTCCATGCTTCATATAAAGTATTAGGGCATTCTCTATATGTTATTTTGAATTTATCTGGGATATCAGATATTAAATCATTCCTAATTGTATTATGATTATGTATTATTAATTTATTTGCTTTAGAAAGAATATTTTGTGACGAACGATAATTCTTATTTAAGAATATTACTTCATCAGCATCACTCATAAAATCATTTATTATTTTTATATCTGATGATCTAAATGAATATATTAATTGATTTTGGTCTCCTACACAAAATATATTGTTATATTTATATGCTAGCTTTTTAATTAAATCTAATTGAATTTGATTTGTATCTTGGAATTCATCTACTAGAATATATTTACATTCATCATATATATCATCTTTAAATGATAATTTTTCTAGATTATTTACTGTTAAAGATATCATATCATCAAAATCTAATTCACCTCGTGATTGTAGGTATTCTTGAAATTTATAATAAACTTGATTAAATATACGAGCTTCATCAATAGATTTAAATTCATATACTAGGTTATTCTTTCTTTTAGTAATATATTCTCTTAATGCTTTAGGATTATAATCAATATTTAAATCTTTTTTTATTTCTTCTATGATTAATAATTCATATTCATCATCAACTATTCTTAGATGTTTAAATTTCTGATATCCTAATTCATTCTTTCCAAATTCTAATATTCTGTAGCAATATGAATGAAATGTATATACATTATAGAATTTATATTCTTTTAATCTATACATCATTTCTTTAGCTGCACGATTAGTAAATGTGAATGCTACTATATTATTAGGATTTATTCCTTTATCAAGCAGATATTGAATTCTTGTTGTTAATACTCTTGTCTTACCAGAGCCTGCACCTGCAACAACTAATACTTTTTTAGAGGTTGTTGTTACTGCTTGTAATTGTTCATTATTAAGATTTTCTAAATATTCCATGTTTCATTTCTATATATCTAATGGTTAATTCTAATAATTCATAATCTGTTTTAAATTCCTTATTTTTTAAAAAATATAAGATATCATTTATGTTTATATATTTAGATTCTATTAAATCTAGATAATTTAAATGATTATCATTTAAGAAATTAATTATTAGAACTGGTAATTTTGGAAATATTAAATTGTTATATTTATTTCTTATTCTCCAAATTGTACATTCATCCATTAGAATGGTAATTCTCCTTCTTCAATTATTTTTGATATTTCCTTTAAATAGTTTTCAAATCCTGTTTGATCTATTGTCTTCATTTTCTTTTCTGCTAAGAATTGATTAAATCTTTTTAGCTGCATACGTGATGTATCTAAAAGTAATTCATATAATTCATGATATAATCTTTCTTCAAATAGCTTTTTATTACAGCCTGCTTCAACAAACCATAAGAGTAATATCATTTTAGCTTTAGGCATTATATAATTTGTGCTTGAAGTTATTGTTAGTTCTCTAGCATCGGCTTTAGGTAGGATTCCTTTTTCTGTATTTTCTAAGAAGGATAACCATTTAGGGTCTGTTTCTTCTCTACATAGATGCTTCATATCATCTCGTAGTTTTTCTTTAATATCTAGGATTCCATATAGAGATTTAATAGCGAATTCCTTTAGTTTCATTCCATAAACCAAATCTTCCAAATTTTGAAACATTTGAATTAATTCCATTACTACGCTATCAGCCTTCTTTTGTCTAAATCTCATTTCATATCTAGTCCAGTAATTATAATCCACATCATTGCCTAATGATTTTTGTTGGCGATATTTATCATATATACATAGCTCAATCATTGATGTTCTACTTCCCATATCAATTGTTAAACCTCTAGATAATGTTCCATGTATTTTAGGTTCTGATTTAAATACTGATGTATAACAGCCTGTATCTATTTTTTGAAATAGATAATCAAGTGTTATTTCTTCACCCGAAAAATCATCTATTGTTACATCTATTCTTTTAAATGATGGATTAAGTTTCATTAAGAATACTAAGAATCCATACCAGGTATCCTTTCCATCTTTAAGTCGCTCAAATTCTCTACAGCCTTCACCTTTAAGCTCTAGCTGACAGGTTCTATACCCAAAATCATTTTCTGGTCCAGCACATCTTAGGATTATGTACTTGCTTAATACAAATTGATATCTATAATTATTTTGAGTTCGACTTGGTTCATCTATTTCATGTCCTTCCAATTTAAAATATTCTTTAAATATATTTACTACTTTATACACTTCATCTCTTTCTGAGTCATCAGTTATTTTAAGTGGGAATGTTAATGATAAGTAATCAATAATTATTTTCTTATTATTCATAAGATATTCCTTTCAATTTCAAATTTATTTGTAATTAATTTATAACGGTTTAAAGTATCCAGAAGGGCGGCAAGTGGAGTGAAAATGGGGGTATTACTATACCCGCCATTTTCACTGGCCCACTTTGCCTTGAAACCTTCTTAGATTACTATTTAAGAACCAT
>JAEEGL014737567.1_pt1 | contig 14435 bp, 11 predicted proteins | sample 9134231 | NCBI WGS metagenome assembly JAEEGL01 (sample SAMN16246548, study PRJNA631951) | gut metagenome | biome: gut microbiome; feature: rumen; material: fiber-attached | host: Bos | place: Iran: Karaj | collected 2018-10
CCCATGAACATGGGAAGTCCGGCGCCGGAGCCGATGAATACGGCCTCGTAACCCGCTTCAAAGAGCTCGTCCACGGATACGGTCTTGCCGATGACCATATTGGTCTCGATGTCCACTCCAAGCTTTTCCAGGTTGGCAACTTCCTTCTTCACTATATCCTTGGGCAGTCTGAACTCGGGGATGCCGTAGGTCAGAACGCCGCCGGCGGCGTGAAGCGACTCGTATATGGTAACGGCGTAACCGGCCCTCGCCAGCTCGCCGGCGCAGGTCAGGCCCGCGGGGCCGGAGCCCACCACGGCCACCTTATGGCCGTTAGGCACAGGCTTTTCTGCCTTGGCGGCATTGTTCTCGAGGGCCCAGTCGGCTACGAAACGCTCAAGACGTCCTATGCCCACGCTCTCGCCCTTTATGCCGCGGATGCACTTGCCCTCGCACTGGCTCTCCTGGGGGCACACACGGCCGCACACGGCGGGCAGGGCGTTCGCGCTGCTGAGTATATCGTAGGCGCTCTGCATATCCCCCTCACGGACCTTGCCGATGAAGGCGGGGATGGGCACGTTCACGGGGCAGCCCTCCACACAGCGGGGGTTCTTGCAGTCAAGGCAGCGGTTCGATTCCTTGAGAGCCTCCTCCATGGTGTAGCCCAGGGCCACCTCCAGGAAGTTCTTGTTGCGCACGTCGGGGGCCTGCTCGGCCATTTTCGTCTTCTCAAGAGTCATGTCAGCCATTGCGCACACCTCCCGTAAGATTGCAGATATGGGCTTCCTTCGCCTTCTGCTCAAAGTCTTTGTAAGTGGTCAGTCGGCTGATGGCCTCGTCAAAATCCACTTGATGGCCGTCAAAATCCGGGCCGTCGACGCAGGCGAACATCACCTTGCCGCCCACGGTGACGCGGCAGCAGCCGCACATGCCGGTGCCGTCTATCATAATGGGGTTCATGCTGACGGTGGCGGGCACGCCGTACTTCGCGGCCACCCGGCAGCAGAATTTCATCATCGCGAGAGGGCCGATGGCGAACATCATGGCGCACTCCGGTCCGTCCTTCAGCAGCTCCTCCAGCTTGACGGTGGTGAAGCCGGCAAAGCCGTAGCTGCCGTCGTCGGTGCAGACGTACAGTTCGTCGGAAGCGGCGCGCATCTCGTCCTCAAGGATGACGATGTCCTTCGTGCGGAAGCCCACGACGGTCTCCACCTTTGCGCCGGCATCCTTCAGAGCCTTCGCCACGGGAAGCGCGATGGCGCTGCCCAGACCGCCGCCCACGACGATCACGCGTTTGCCCTCGTATCCCTCCACCTCGGTGGGTTTGCCCAGAGGGCCGACAAAGTCGGAAAGGCACTGGCCCACCTCGAGCTCCTCAAGGCACATGGTGGTGGCGCCTATGGCCTGGAAAATGACGGTAACGCTGCCGTCCTCTCCGCAGCTGGACACGGTGAGAGGTATCCTCTCCCCCTCTTCATCGACGCGCAGTATGACGAACTGACCGGCTTTGGCCTTCTTCGCACAGGCGGGAGCGTAGACGGCTATGCGGGTGGTGCCGGGCGTAAGCGTCTCCTTGCGCATCAGCTCATATTTCCGGGGCACGTATATCACCTCTTTCGAGTTTAATAATTCAAATATAAAGTTAATCCGAGTCGAAACCGACCCGGATTAACATCAATACGATACAAAATCAGGAATATCTCTTATTCTTGTTTTTCCTGGCCGCCTCAGACTTTTTGCGACGCTTTACACTGGGGCTCTGATAATACTCCTTCTTCCGGAAGTCGGCAAGAACGCCTGATTTTGCGCAAGTCCTCTTAAATCTCTTAAGAGCGTTATCCAAAGACTCGCCTTCCTTGACATGGATCTCTGACATCTGTTTCCCTCCCTCCGGCTGCTGATTTCTTCGATATTATAATTTGATTGAAGATGAATGTCAATAAAAATTATTCGTTTATTTGACGGTTTTTCTTAATTGTTCCATTTACCGTGCGGGCTTTACGATGAGATTGACCAGCCTGTTCTTCACGACTATGGTCTTGACTATCTCCATGCCCTCTATCTGGCGCTTCACCTTCTCGTTGTCCTTCACCGCGGCGATAACGGTATCGTCGTCGCTGTCGGCGGGTACGGTGACGGTGGCCCGGAGCTTGCCGTTTATCTGCACGGCCAGTTCCCGCTCGCTCTCGACCATGGCCTTCTCGTCGAACTCAGGCCATTTTGACGCGGCGGCGTAGCCCTTGAAGCCCTGCATCTGCCACAGCTCCTCCACTATGTGGGGGGCAAAGGGGGACAGCATCTGCAGCAGGGCCTTGATATCTCCCCGGCTGGGCTTGTTGTCGGAGTAGGCGTTCACCAGAGCCATCAGCGCGGCGATGGCGGTGTTGAACTTCATCTGCTCGATGTCCTCCCCCACCTTCTTTATGGTGCGGTGGACGATGGCGGAGTTGGCGGCGGAATAGCTCTCGTCGCCGGGTATCTGCTTCTCGGCCAGGTTCCAGACCTTGTCGAGGAAGCGCTTACAGCCCTTCACGGCGGTGGAGGACCAGGTGGCGGTCTTCTCGAAATCGCCGATGAACATGATGTAAAGGCGCAGGGTGTCGGCGCCGAACTCCTTGACCACGTCGTCGGGATTGACCACGTTGCCCAGGGATTTGGACATCTTTACGCTGGGGCGAAGGGCGAGATTGCCGTACTTGTCGATGAGCGCCTGCTTCTCGGCCTCGGACTCCACGTTGCCCACGTAGTGGGGGTTCTGGCCCAGTATCATGCCGTGGCTGGTGCGCTTTGCGTAAGGCTCCTTGGTGTGCACCACGCCGATATCATAAAGGAACTTGTGCCAGAAGCGGGAGTAGAGCAGGTGGAGCGTGGTGTGCTCCATGCCGCCGTTATACCAGTCCACAGGGCCCCAGTATTCCTCGGCGGATTTGCTGACGGCCTCGCTGTCGTTGTGGGGATCCATATAGCGCAGGAAGTACCAGCTGGAACCGGCCCAGTTGGGCATGGTGTCAGTCTCCCGGCGGGCGGGGCCTCCGCAGCAGGGGCAGGTGGTGTTGACCCAGTCGGTCATCTTGGCGAGGGGGCTCTCACCGTCGTCCGTGGGCTCGTAGCTCTCCACGTTGGGCAGTTTGAGGGGCAGCTCGCTCTCGGGGATGGCCTGCCAGCCGCATTTGTCGCAGTACACCAGGGGGATGGGCTCGCCCCAGTAGCGCTGACGGGAGAACACCCAGTCACGGAGCTTGAAATTGACCTTCTGCTCCCCCAGGCCCTTGTCGGTGAGCCACTGGATTATCTTCTTCTTGGCCTCCTCCACGGGCAGTCCGTTGAGGAAACCGGAGTTGACGAGTATGCCCGTGTCGCAGTCGGTGAAGGCGGCCTCTTCCACGTTGCCGCCGGCCACCACCTCAATGATGGGCAGGTTGAATTTCTTGGCGAACTCCCAGTCGCGCTCGTCGTGGCCGGGAACGGCCATTATAGCGCCGGTGCCATAGGTGGCCAGCACGTAGTCGGAGATAAAGATGGGTATCTCGTCGCCGGTGACGGGGTTGATGGCCCGGACGCCCTTTATCTCAACGCCGGTCTTGTCCTTGTTTATCTCGGTGCGCTCAAAATCGCTCTTCTTTGCCGCCGCGGCCTGATATTCCCTCACCTCGTCCAGGTTGGAGATGGCGTCGGCCCAGCTGTCGAGGATGGGGTGCTCCGGGGAGATGACCATGTAGGTCACGCCGAAAAGGGTGTCGGCACGGGTGGTGAATACCCGCAGCTTGTCGCCCTTTGTGGTGCCGAAATCCACCTCCGCGCCGTAGGAACGGCCTATCCAGTTGCGCTGCTGTGTCTTGACGCGGTCGATGAAGTCAAGGTCGTCCAGATCGTCGATGAGGCGGTCGGCGTACTTGGTGATGGCCAGCATCCACTGGCTCTTCTCCTTGCGCACCACCTCGCTGCCGCAACGCTCGCACACGCCCTCCACGACCTCTTCATTGGCCAGCACCACTTTGCAGGAGGTGCACCAGTTGACGGACATGGTGGCCTTGTACGCAAGGCCGCGCTTGAACATCTGCAGGAATATCCACTGGGTCCACTTGTAATAGTCCGGGTCGGAGGTGTTCACCACCCGGTCCCAGTCGAAGCCGTAGCCCAGCATCTTAAGCTGGTTGGTGAAGTTGGCGATATTGTCGTGAGTGACCACAGCCGGATGGATGTGGTTTTTGATGGCGTAGTTCTCCGTGGGCAGGCCGAAGGCGTCGTAGCCGATGGGGAAAAGCACGTTGTAGCCGTCCATCCTCTTTTTGCGGGTAATGACGTCCATGGCGGTATAGGGCCGGGGATGACCCACGTGAAGGCCCTGCCCGGAGGGGTACGGGAACTCAATAAGACCGTAGAATTTGGGCTTTTTGGAATCGTTCTCGGCGCGATAGGGCTTCTCCCGCTCCCATATCTCCTGCCACTTCTTCTCTATTCTGGCAAAATCGTAGTTCATATCGACTCATTTCCTCCTGACACCGGGTCACTTCAGCATTTCTGCCGTATCCACAACAGGAGCGTCTGACCACAGGTGCTCCAGATTGTAAAAGTTTCTGACTTCCTCAAGGAATATGTGGACCACCACGCAGCCGAAGTCCACCAGGACCCAGCCGCCGTCACGATAGCCCTCCTTGCGCAGGGGCGGCTCCTCCTGCTCGGACAGCGCCTTGTCCACTGCGTCGGTAAGGGTCTTTATCATGGTGGTGGACGAGGCGGTGCATATGATGAAGTAATCCGCCAGGACGGTGAGCTCTCTGGTAGCCAGCACCTTTATATCCCTGGCCATCTTGTCGTCGAGGGCTTTTACTGCTATGCACGCGACTTCATAGGGGGTAAGCATCAATAATCCATTCCTTTCATTGTGCCGGCGCTTCTCGGCCGGTAAGGCACGTTATACTCCGTCAGTTGCCCCAGGAGGGGTTGCCCGCGTATACGCCGCTGGTGGAGTATATCTTCCGGGTCTCCGGGTCTCTCGTGAGTATGTTCAGGTCCTCCAGAAGAATGTCCTCATAGAAGGGGTTCAGGGTGGCGTTGAGCATCTGCACCCACTCCTCGGGGTAGATGGACACGTAGGAGACCCACTGGCCGCCGTGCTTCACCACGTCCTCATAATTGCCGGGCACGGTGTAGAAGTTGATGTTCTCCACGTCCATCTTGAAGAACTCCTTGGCAAACCAGATAAGGTTGCCGGTGGTCAGGTCGGTGTCAACGTAATTGACGAAGAGGTCCACGAGAGTATTGAGGTTGAGCTTGTCCGCCTTGGCGATGATCTGTGCGGCGGCGGCCTTCAAAAAGTCCTGCTGGGTGCCGATACGGCCGATATCCTGATCTTCGTATCCGCTGCGGAAGCGCATGACCTGCACCGCCGTGGCGCCGTCAAGATGCTGCTGGCCCTTGGACACGTGGATATAAAGGCCCTGCTCCGGATCCTCGTAATTCATGCTTCTGGGCACGTAGTAATCAATGCCGCCCACGGCGTCAACCAGCTTGACGAAGGCGCTGAGCTTGACCCGGGCGTAGAAATCCACCTCGTAGCCCAGGATGTCGGCCAGCGTCTCCACCGCGCCGGGCATTCCGCCGCCGTAGCAGTAGATGGAGTTGGCCTTCTTAACGCTCCAGGACACGTTCACCATGGTGTCTCTGGGGATGCTCACCACGTTGAGCGTGTAGTTTTCAACGTCAAAGGTGGCCACCATTATGGTATCGGTATTGCCGTAGCCGTTGTCCATGCCCATGAGAAGGAAGCTGTACTTGTTCTGATTGCGTCCCGTCAGCGGGGCTGGCTCGACAGGGGTGTCTTCGGTTTTGCTGCCGGAATTGCTGGGCGTGGCGGCGGCCGTGCCCGTGGACTGTGCCGGCTGCGTCGGCGCAGTCTGTCCGGTACCGGCGGAGGTCGAGGCGGAGGTGCGGCGGTTGTTGTTTATCTCCGGGGGCTTGACCATGACTCTCCATGCTATGAGGAGGCCGACTGCCGTCACGATGAGCAGGCTCACCAGGGCGATGACGACCCTCCACGGGAAGGCCGCGGCCCGCCGGGCCATGATCTCCTCAAACTCTTCTTCCTCGTCCATCTCCTCGGCTTCGTCCAGCTCGTCGGAGAAAAGATCGTAGGTCCGGGCACTGCCGCTGTCCCGCCCGGGCTCCTGGATGCTGATATTATCGGTCCTGACGGGCGCGGCGCGGCGGATGACGACTCCCTCGGCCAGCAGGTCCAGCGGTCCGGTGTTATCGTCCTGCTTCTCCTGCTCCTGCTCCGGATCACTGAACACGATGTTCTCCGGCTCCACGGGCGCCGGGCGGTCCGCCTCCGGCACTCCCCTGACGGCGCCGAAGCCGCCCATAAACTCTTCGTCGTTCAGGATATCATCCAAACCGCTGACGTCGCCTATATCGAAACCGTTATCAGCGTCGTTCCTTATTATCTCGTTGTCCGCGCTGCCGCGCCGGGGTCTTCTGCTGTTGCCAAATAACTTCATCTCAACCTTGCCCTTTATTCAGCTCCAGCCATCTCATGGCCAGAACCGTTCTTTCATGGGGGACGATCCCCCGCCGTGTCATATCCTCGATGCTCATGGCGTAGCCCAGAAGCATCGCCTCGTCAAGATCCTCAAAGGCCAGACTCCGCAGACGCTCGACGCCGGGAAAATCCCGCGTAGGCTCCACGTAGTCGGCCATATAGATTATCTTCTCCAGCAGCGACATATCCTCTTTGCCGGTGGTGTGGTAATTTATGGCTGAGCACACCGCCTCGCTGCAGCCGAATTCCGCCGCGGCAATAGCCGCCGCAGTCTTCGAGTGGAGGAGATTTGCCGACTGCTTTTCCATTTTGTCAGCTATAATACCATATCTTTCACACATTATCAACTGTTCGTCGAGGGACAGTTTTTTCGTTATATCGTGGAGTATGGCGGCCTCCCTGGCGTCCTCCTCATCTGCGCCCCAGCGCCGCGCAAGCATGACGGCCGTCTCCTCGCAGCCCTGTACGTGGGGGATGCGGGTGGGCTTGAGCATGGCGAAGGCCCTGCGGCGAAGGAAGTCGAAGCTCGGTTTAACGCCGTAGAGTCTGTGCCTGACGATGAAGGAGTAAACGTTTTCGTCCAGATATTCCTCGCCCATTCTTCGCGGAAGAGCCTCGCGCACCTGGGTGGAGGACACCTCGAAGGGCCTGTTCTTCACCACCCGGCACCGGGCTGAGTACGTCTTTTCAAGATACCCGGCGAAGCGCTCTATGTCCGCCCCGTCCCCCTCACGGGAGAGGGCGCACAGCGTGCAGGAGGACAGAATATCCTTAAATCTGTACCATTTCTCTATACCCAGGAACATATCGGTACCCATGATAAGATAGACGGTATCCGTCGGGTAAATGTTCCGGATCTGGGAAAGAGTATCTACGGTATAGCTCCTGCCGCCCCGGGTTATCTCCATATCGGAGATCTCGGCGCAGGGAACGCCAGCCATGGCAAGGCGGGTCATCTCCAGGCGCTGCTGCGCGTCGGCGGACCCCGCCTTCAGTTCCTTGTGCGGAGGCTGCGCGGTCGGTATCACCAGCAGGCGGTCCAGCCCGAGAGCCCCTGCCGCGTCAGAAGCGGCAAGGGTATGCCCTTTATGGGGCGGGTCGAAGGTCCCGCCGTAGATACCGATCTTCATGGGATCAGCCCCTTTATTTCGGAAGTACGATCCGCTTTTCCGCGGGGATATCCCTGTTGGGCTTATACAGCACGAAGCGTCTGCCGATGGCCTGCACCGTCTCGGCGCCGAGCTGCTCCGCCAGCGCATCGCAGGCCTCTCTGGCCGTGAGCGGGCAGGTCTCCTGCACCGCGCACTTAATGAGTTCTCTGTTGGAGAACGCTTTTCCCGCCTCGTCCGCGACGCTGTCGGTCAGGCCGTTCCTGCCCACGAAGAGGATCACCTCCAGGTTGGAGGCAAGGCCCTTCAGATATGCTCTTTGTCTGCTGTTAAGCATGGTATTTCCCCGTTTCAAGGTATTTTTTCAGCTCTCCCCGGAATTTCACGAGAGCCTGTGCCCGGTGGGACACCCTGTTTTTGTCCTCGGGAGCCATCTGCGCGGAGGAGATATCAAGCCCCTCCGGACGGAAAACGCTGTCGTAGCCGAAGCCGTTGTCGCCTATCATAGCGTAAAGGATGGTGCCGTGCCATCTGGCGGAGGCTGTGACGGTGTCGCCGTTGGGGAAAACGCAGCAGATCGCGCTTTCAAAATAGGCTCTTCTGTCCGTCACGCCCTCCATCTTTTCAAGCAGGTACAGATTTCTCTGCTCGTCGGTATCGTCGTGGCTGCCGGTGTAGCGGGCGCTGTGGATGCCCGGCTCCCCGTTCAGCGCCTCGACGCAAAGGCCGGAATCGTCCGCTATGGCGGGCAGACCGGTGGCGGCGCAGGCCGCCGCCGCCTTTATATAGGCGTTTTCCGCAAAGGTGGAGCCGGTCTCCTCCACGTCAAGGTCCGCTCCGGCCTCCGCCTGGGTCATTATCTCCACGTCGGACAAAATGGCCCGGAACTCGCGTATCTTTCCCTTATTGTTTGACGCCAGCACAAGCTTCATGACAGCAGCGCCTCCAGGAATTCTCCGCTGTCGAAGGGGACGAGGTCGTCAGCCTGCTCGCCCACGCCCACGTACCGCACCGGCACGCCCAGCTGGGAGACGATGGCGAACACTATGCCGCCCTTGGCGGTGCCGTCCAGCTTCGTAAGGACTATACCGGTGAGGCCAACGGTCTTCTTGAACTCCATGGCCTGATTCAGACCGTTCTGACCGGTGGTGGCATCCAGCACCAGAAGCGTCTCCACGCTGGCGCCGGGAGCCTCACGGGTTATGACGCGGCCTATCTTGGCCAGCTCGTTCATAAGATTGGACTTGTTGTGGAGCCGTCCGGCGGTATCCACGATGACCACGTCGGTGCCCCGGGCCTTGGCGGCGTTGAGCGCGTCGAACACCACTGCCGCGGGGTCGGAGCCCTCCTCGTGGCGCACGAAATCGGCTCCGGTGCGGTCGGCCCATATCTTAAGCTGGTCGGCAGCGGCGGCACGGAACGTGTCCCCCGCGGCCAGCAGCACCTTTTTGCCCTCGTCTGTAAGGCGGTTCGCCAGCTTGCCGATGGTGGTGGTCTTGCCCACGCCGTTGACGCCCACCACGAGTATCACGGAGGGCTTCGTGTCGAGCTTCAATTCTCCGCCGGAACCGGCAAGCATCTCCGTGAGGATCTCTGCAAGCGCCCCCCGGACCTCCTCGCTGCCGCGGTACCCGCGCTGCTTCACCAGGTCCCGCAGACGCTCCACCGCCTCCATGGAGGTCTCCGCCCCCACGTCTGAGGTGATGAGCAGTTCCTCCAGTTCGTCGAAGAACTCCTCGTTCTCGCCGGTAAAACCGGCCACCACGCTGTTGAGCCTGGTGGAAAAGCTCTTTTTCGTCTTTTCAAGGCCGCTTTTTATCTTGTCAAAAAAGCCCATTTGCGTTCATTCCTTTGCAAGTGATTTTTCCGCCTCTTCAATATCCATCTTCAGGATGCGGGATACGCCCTTTTCCTGCATGGTCACGCCGTACAGCACGTCGGCGCTCTCCATGGTGGAGCGGCGGTGGGTGACCACGAAGAACTGGGTCCCGTCCAGATTGCCCCGCATGTAGTTGGCAAATTTCAGGGCGTTGGCCTCGTCCAGCGCGGCGTCTATCTCGTCCATGATGACGAAGGGCGTGGGACGCACCTTCAGCACCGCGAAGTAGAGGGCTATCGCCACGAAGGCCTTCTCGCCGCCGGACAGCAGCGTTATGGTCTTGAGCGCCTTGCCCGGGGGCTGAACCTTGATCTCGATGCCGCTTTCCAGCACGTTCTCCGGTTCCTCAAGCTCGAGAGACGCCCGTCCGCCCCCGAAGAGTTCCAGGAACGTCTGGGAGAATATCTCCTGCACCCTGCCGAACTCCCGGACGAAGATGCCGCTCATCTGCCGGGTTATCTCGTCGATTATGCCGGTTATCTCCTCTTTTGAGGCGGTTATGTCGTCCCGCTGGTCGGTAAGGAAGGTATATCGCTCGTTCACCCGCTGGTACTCGTCTATGGCGCCGATGTTGGGGGTACCCAGCTTCGACATGTCCCGGCGGATCTCAGCGGCGCGGCGGCGGGCTTCGGTGACGTTCTCCAGCTCAATGCGCACGTTAAGCGCGTCGGTGTGGGTCAGCTCGTAATTGTCCCACAGTCTGTCAATTATCTGCTTTTCCTCCATGGAGAGGGCCTGCAGGCGCTGCTCACAGCGTCCGTTCTCCCGCTCAAGCTCCAGCAGGCGGCGGTTAACGTCCTGATAAGAGCGGTCCTGCTTCGTGCGCTCCGTCTCCACCTCCATGCGGCGGCGGGTCACGTCGGCCACGTTCTGGCGGCACTGCTCTGCCATGGCCCGCATGGCGGCGATCTCCGAGGTGCGCTGTTCCAGCTCCGCGGTGATCTCCACGGTCCTGCGCCGCAGCTGCTCCGCAGTCTCGTTCTGCTTTTCTCTGTTGCCTGTCAGATCCCTGATGAGCGCGTCAAGCTCGCTGACGGACTGGGCCGCCGCGGCCTTCTCCGCCTCCAGCGACGCTCTTTCGGCCCGAAGCTGACCTATCCGCTCCATTACGCCGGCCCGGTCCTCCTGCCGGCGCTGTCTGTCACCCTCCAGAGCGGCAATCTGCTCCTTAAGGGCGCCATTTTCATTCTCAAGTTCCGCGATGGTCCGCTTTTTCTCATCGATCATGGCGGTGATGCGTCCCACCCGCTCTCCGATGGACTCAGACTCGCTGCGCAGGGCGTCGTAAGCCTCCTGCAGGGAGGCGACGAGATATTCCCTTCTCTCAAGCTCGGCGGAAAGGCGCACCACGGCGTCCTCGGCCTGCCTGAGCTGGGCGGAAGCCGTCTGCGTCTCGTACTCGGCGGCGTCGAAGGCGCGCTTCGTGTCGGCGGCGGCGCGCTGAGCCTCGTCGAATCTGGCGGAAGCTCTCTTCTCCTGACCGTCCAGCGCGCGCAGCTCGTTGGCCCGGGACAGTATGCCCGTGTTCCTGGACACGCTTCCTCCGGTCATGCTGCCGCCGGCGTTCATCACCTGGCCGTCCAGCGTGACGATGCGGAAACGGTGTCCATACTTTCCCGCTATCCTTATGGCGCAGTCCAGATCCTCCGCCACGGCGATGCGGCCCAGAAGATTCAGATATATGCCGGAAAACTTATCGTCGTACTCCACCAGATCGCTGGCTATGCCGATGAAGCCCTCTTCCCTGTCCAGGCCCCGTTCCTCAAGGCGGCGGCCGGTTATGACCGACACGGGAAGGCAGGTGGCGCGGCCAGCGTCAAGGCGCTTGAGGAGTTCGATGACCGCTTTGCCGCTGGACTCGTTGGCCACGATCATATTCTGCATGGCTCCGCCCAGAGCCGTCTCGATGGCCAGGGCGTACTCCTCCTTCGCCTTCACCAGCTCCGCCACGGGACCGAAAACGCCCCGCACAGTGCCCCGTCCGGCCTCCCGCATGACGGTCCGCACGGCCTTGGAGTAGCCCTCGTACTCCTTTTCCATCTGGGAAAGGAGCTTGATGCGGGAGCGAAGGGCCTCCAGATCCATGGTCCGACGCACCACGTCGGCGGCGGCGTCCTCCATCTTCTTGCGGCTGGAATCCCGCCGGAGCTCATAGCCCCGGAGCATATTCGTGGATGAGGTGACCTCATCGTTAGCTTTTTTCAGTTCGTCGGCACACTGGGCCGCCTCGTTTTTTGCCTGCTCAAGACGCTGTGCGGCTGCGCCTGTGTCTGCCAGGAGCGTGGTGCTCCTGTCGTCGTTCTCCTGCAGCATCGCCGCAAGGGACGACAGTTCCTGCCTTGCGTCCGCCAGGCTTTCGGCCGTCTTTTCCGCGGCGGCGGACAGCTCCGCGCCGTGCTCGTCGGCCCGGGTCTGCCCTCTGTCTATTTCGTCCGCGGCGGACTGGGCGGAGGCGATATCGCCGTCAAGGCGGGACGTCTGTGCGTCTATCTCGTCCATTCTCCGGCGGCGCGTATCGATCTGCGACTGTATGGAGGAGCTTCTCCCCTCCTGCTGCTGCATCTCCTCGTCTATGCGGACCACGTTTTCGTTGGTGTGGGCCAGGTCCGCGTTGAGAAGCTCCATCTGCGACTTCAGCTCCGCCACCTTGCCATCCACCTCGGATGCAAGGTTACGGGCATTTTCCGCCTCGGCGTCCAGCGTGCGCAGCTGTTCTATGAGCTCCTCGCCCCGGCGGTACATCTGCTCCAGGCTGTCCTTGGTCTCCTGCAGCTCCTGGGCGACGGCTTTCCCGTTCGCCTCCAGCCTTTCGCGCTGGGCGGTGATGTTCTCCATATCCCGCAGCCACAGCGAAACCTCCGTCTGTCGGAGGGAATCGCGCAGGGAGAGGTACTTTTTCGCCTTTTCGGACTGTTCCTTCAAAGGCCCAACCTGCAGCTCCAGCTCGGATATCTTGTCGTTTACGCGCAGGAGGTTCTCCTCGGCTCTGTCCAGCTTTCGCTGGGCTTCCTCCTTGCGGCTGCGGTAACGGGATATGCCCGCCGCCTCCTCGAACAGTTCACGCCTGTCGGTGGAGCGCAGGGAGAGTATCTCGTCTATTCTGCCCTGACCGATGACGCTGTAACCGTCCCGGCCAAGGCCCGTGTCCATGAAAAGTTCCTGTATGTCCCTAAGACGGACGGGGCGGCGGTTTATGCTGTACTCGCTCTCCCCGACCCGGTAATATCTGCGGGTGACCTCCACCTCGTCGGCGTCCACGTCCAGCTCACGGGCGGAGTTGTCCAGGATCATGGTGACCTCGCAGTAGCCGGTCTGGCGGCGGGTCTGGGTACCGCCGAATATCACGTCCTCCATCCTGCCGCCGCGAAGGCTGCGGGAGGACTGTTCGCCCATGACCCACATGAGGGCGTCGGCGATGTTGGACTTGCCGGAGCCGTTGGGGCCGACGATGGCGGTTATCTTTTTTTCAAACGTAAGGCGTGTTTTTTCCGGGAATGACTTGAATCCCTGGATCTCCAGAGCCTTCAGATACAAATACACCAACTCCGCAACATAAAAGTTTATAAGAAGACAAGATATTATACTATGTTTGGCAATCCTTGGCAACTATATATTGTGCAAAAAGGGACCGAAAACGGCAAAAAGAGTGTATATATTGCCGATGGCGCCAAGCAGAAAGGGACACGCCCCCAGGCGTGTCCCCAACCGTATTTTGCGTCGGCGCTATTTTATCCGCACTACCTCCATGCCTTCCGCTTCGCATTCGGCAAAACGCACGGAGCCAAGGCCGAACTCGTCCTTCAGCGCCGCGGCGTTGCACCTGTGCTGGCCCACCGCGGCGGATATCTTTCCCGGGGCAACTCCGAAAACCACGTCAGCCCCTCTGTCGTTTTCCGACAGGAGCGCCCGTTCCCTTTTCAGGTATCTTTGTCCCTCCGCCAGCTCCCGCAGGGCAGGATGGTAGGCGCCGGCCGCCGCCTCGCCGCCGGACAGGTCCTCCGTTGGGTTCAGGCCGAAACGGATGACGGGGATGCCGGCCTCGTCGAACATGTCGAGCAGCACCGCTCCAAGCCGCGTCGCGTCCTCCACCGTGTGCTCCGCGTACGTCCCGGAGCGCCACATGTCGTAAAGGGTGGTCCCCTTCACCACCACGGTGGGGTAAATGCGCACGCCGTCGGGCTTCATTTCTATGAGCCGCCGGGCGGTATAGATCGACCTTTCCGGCGTATCTCCCGGAAGGCCGGTCATCATCTGCAGTATAAGCTCGAAGCCCGCGTCCTTCACCATTTTCGCGGCGGAGACGACGTCCGCGGCGGTGTGGCCTCTGCCGGAGGCCTCCAGCACCTCGGGGCACATGGACTGAACGCCCAGCTCCACCGTCCTCACGCCGCTGCGGCGCAGCAGCGCCAGCTTTTCACCGTCGATACAGTCGGGCCGGGTGGAAAGGCGTATGCTCTCAAGTCTGCCGTCGGCCAGATAGGGGGCGGCGGCGTCAAGCAGGGCGCGCTGTTCGTTTTCCGGGATGGCTGTGAAGCTGCCGCCGTAGAAGGCAAGGCACGCCGCCGTGCCGTCAGGCAGCTTTGCAAGGCCCTCGTCGAGGGCGGCGCGGACCGTGTCGGCCGTGGCGGGGCGGAGACTTCCGGATATGCGGTTCTGGTCGCAGAAAACGCACAGATACGGGCACCCAAGATGGGGCACGAATACGGGGATTATGCTTCTTTTCGCCGCCATTTTCTCACCTCCCGGTATCTTTTCGGATTCCGTATTGAAAAACGCGAGGCGGACCGTGCCTGCCTCGCGCTGCGTGTTCATTTTTCGGCGTCCCGGAGGCGCTCGATGCCCTCCTTGGCCGCCCGCTGCTCGGCGTCCTTCTTGCTGCGGCCGGAACCGGAGCCGATCACCTCGCCGTTGAGGCGCACCTCCACGG
>JAEEGL015162731.1_pt1 | contig 14435 bp, 12 predicted proteins | sample 9134231 | NCBI WGS metagenome assembly JAEEGL01 (sample SAMN16246548, study PRJNA631951) | gut metagenome | biome: gut microbiome; feature: rumen; material: fiber-attached | host: Bos | place: Iran: Karaj | collected 2018-10
ATATAGACAGGGTCAGGGCGCTCGTGATCACGCACGGACACGAGGATCACATAGGTGCCATACCTTATGTCCTTCAAAAACTTCCGATCCCGATATATGCGAGCAGGCTGACGATGGCGCTCATCGACAACAAGCTCGGAGAGCATGAACTGCTTGAGGTTACCAAAAAGCATCTTGTATCTTTCGGGGACAGAGTTAAGTTCGGAAAGATCGAAGTCGAGTTTATAAGGACAAACCACAGCATCACGGATGCGTGTGCGCTTGCGATATCCACACCGGTCGGAACTGTAGTACATACGGGTGATTTTAAGATCGATTATACGCCGGTGTTCGGCGATCCGATCGACCTGGCAAGATTTGCGGAGCTGGGCAAACAGGGTGTGCTCGCGCTTTTATGCGACTCGACAAACGCCGAAAGACCCGGATTTACCAATTCGGAAAAAACGGTAGGCCGTGCGCTTGACGGTATATTCTCCGATCATTCTTCATCGAGGATACTTGTTGCCACGTTCTCTTCGAACGTGGACAGAGTCCAGCAGATCATAAATACGGCAAGCCGCTACGGAAGAAAAGTCGTTCTTGAAGGCCGGAGCATGGTCGCCATCATCAAAACGGCCATAGACATAGGATATGTCAAGATTCCCGAAGGTGTGCTCATCGATATATCCCAGCTGGGTGACTATCCCGATGAGAAGACGGTCATCATCACGACCGGAAGCCAGGGTGAGTCGATGGCAGCCCTGTCGAGAATAGCAACGAACATGCACAAGAGCCTTTCGGTCAAGCAGGGAGACGTTGTCGTGTTCTCCTCGAATCCGATACCCGGAAACGAGAAGGCCGTGTTCAAAGTCATAAACGAACTTAGCATCAAAGGTGCCGAGGTCATTTTCCAGGATGCGCATGTCAGCGGACACGCATGCCAGGAAGAGATCAAGCTCATATATACGCTTACGAAACCGCAATATGCCATTCCCGTTCACGGAGAGCACAGGCATCTGATGGCACAGAGAAATACCGCCATCGAGGTAGGAGTGAAGAAAGAAAATATCTTCATTCTTTCAAACGGATCGGTGCTTGAACTTGACAGGGACGGAGCAGCGGTTACGGGAGAAGTGCCGAGCGGTGCGGTATTCGTAGACGGACTCGGGGTCGGTGATGTCGGAAACGTCGTTCTTCGCGACAGACAGAGGCTTGCGGATGACGGTATCGTGATCGTGTGCATGACGGTCGTACCGGGTACCAATGCAGTGGTCGCAGGTCCGTTCGTAATGTCGAGAGGATTCGTATATATCAAGGAATCCGACGACTTCATGGAAGAGGCGAGGGAAGTTGTCCTGGAGGCCATTGAGAAGATACAGGACAAGGGCATCACAAGCCGGAACAAGATAAGGGATAACATCAAGGATGCTCTTTCGGGATTCATCTGGAAGCGCATAAAGAGAAGCCCGATGATATTATCGATCATTATGGAATTGTCATAGAAAAGCTTTCAATAAACAACGAGGGGTGAGGGACAAACGTGTTAAACGATAAGCTTTCAAAAGCCGTTGAATCGGTGATCGAGCTGATAAAGGATACACCGGAATACAAAGAGTTTAAAGAGAGAAAGCAGCAGGCCCGTGCTGACCGTGAGACGGCGGCACTTATCGAGAAGGCCATGAGTCTTCAGAAAAGGCTGATGGAAATACCCGAGGATGAGCGTAACAGCGATTACGCGGATTCCCTTCGGGATGAGTACGAGGAGATATCGGAAAATACGGCGGTTTATGATTACTCGAGAGCGGAAGCGATCTATATGACGATGCTTCAGGAAGTTCTCGGCAGTATCGTGGAGTGTGCCGACATAGATGTCAGATGAGGAAATAAGATGAATATCAAATCGATCGCCCTTGGATTTATGGGCTTTATAGTAAGAGCATCAATACTTGCGGTGCTGATAATGATCATCGCAAAGGTAGGACACGAGGCATATGATTTTGGCTTCAGGATATTTACGGAAGAAGCCATGAGCCCCGCTCCGGGCCGCGATGTCGCGGTTACGATCGTGCAGGGAGATTCGACGACGGACGTCGGAAAGATGCTCGAGGAAAAGGGACTTATAAGGGATTACAAGCTCTTCTATGTCCAGAAAAAATGCTCTGTATACGATGATGACATCAAGCCCGGCTTCTACACGCTCAATACGTCGATGACCGCCGATGACATGTTTGCGATCATCGCAGGCAAAAAAGAGGATACGGAGAGCGAGGAAGAAGACGAGGATCTGGCCGATGAAGGCATAATGCCCGCACAGCCCGGAGAAGAAGGCGAGAGCGCGCTTGATAAGGTTTCGGGCGAGTGGGAAGGTACCGAAGAAAATCAGGACGAGGCAGCACACGATCCTTACGATGAAGGCGGCACCGATGACGGCGACGGTGAAGAAGCACCGGCAGAGGACGGTGGAGATCAGTGATAACCGACGAAAGGACCGCCGCTTATATCGATTCCCTGTCGGGAGCCAATACTCCTTTTCTTGAAGAACTCGAGAAAAGATCCCTCGCCGACGGGATACCGATCATCCGCAGCAGCACGCAGGCGGTACTGAAGTATGTACTCGCATCGTCCGCTCCGGAGAAGATACTCGAGATAGGCGCCGCGGTAGGATTTTCGTCGATATTCATGGCAACCTACGGCGGAGACGGTCTTCGCATAGATACGATAGAAAACTATGAAAAACGCATAGTGCCCGCAAGGCAGAACATAAAGGATGCGGGCATGGAAGATAAGATAAACCTCATCGAAGGTGATGCGACAGAGGTGATAGAAAAACTTGCCGAAGAGGGCAGATCGTATGACATGATATTCATCGATGCAGCCAAGGCACAGTACATAAGTTATCTTCCGGTATGCAAGAAAATGCTCCGCACAGGCGGGATACTTGTTTCGGATAACGTTCTGTTTGACGGTGATATAGTCCAGTCGAGGTTTGCAGTAAGAAGACGCGACCGGACGATACATTCAAGGATGAGGGAATTCCTTCGCGCCATATCGGAAGACGAAGAACTCGTTACAACGATACTTCCGGTCGGCGACGGGATGACTCTTTCCGTAAAGGTAGATAAACAATGAACACTAACAGCAGACCGGAGCTGCTCGTTCCGGCAGGCAGCCTTGAAGTTTTAAAGACTGCGGTCAGGTACGGCGCCGATGCCGTATATATAGGCGGAGAAGAATTCTCGCTCCGCGCAAAGGCCAAGAACTTCTCTGCGCAGGAGATGGCCGAAGGGATCAGATACGCACATGAACACAACGTGAATGTGTATGTCACCGCCAACATCTATGCGCACAATGACGACATGGACAAGGCGGAGGAATACTTCGGCGAGCTGGCAAAAGCAGGTCCCGATGCGATACTGATCTCCGATCCGGGACTGTTTTTGACAGAGCGGGAAGTGTGTCCGGAAATACCCGTGCACATAAGCACGCAGGCAAACAATACGAACTGGCGGACGTTTGAGTTCTGGCATAAGCAGGGAGCCGAGAGAGTCGTATGCGCAAGGGAGCTGTCGCTTTCCGAGATCAGACAACTCAGAAATAAGATACCCGAAGGCATGGAGATTGAGTGCTTCGTTCACGGGGCGATGTGCATCTCATATTCGGGAAGGTGTCTTTTGTCCGCATATATGACGGGCAGGAGCGCGAACATGGGTGAGTGTACGCATCCGTGCAGATGGAAATACGCAGTGGTCGAAGAACAGCGTCCCGGAGAGTACATGCCTGTTGAAGAAAACGACAGAGGAACGTTCATCTTCAATTCCAAAGATCTTTGCATGATAGAGCATATACCCGAGATGATCGAGGCCGGCATCAACAGCTTCAAGATCGAAGGACGTATGAAGACAGCGCTGTATGTTGCAACAGTGGCAAGGACATACAAAAGAGCGATAGATGATTTCTGCGAGGATCCCGAAAAGTACCGTGCCAATCTCGACCGGTACAAAAGCGAGATCGGAAAGTGTACATACAGGCAGTTCACGACGGGCTGTTATTTCGGCAAGCCCGATCAGAATACACAGATATATGACAACAGTACATACATAGTCGAGAGCGTGTTCCTCGGTACCATCGAGCAGGTTCTGCCCGACGGCAGGATAAGGCTCACACAGAAGAACAAGTTCTGTGTCGGCGATACGATAGAGGTAATGAAGCCGGACTATTCCAACATCCCCGTGAAAGTTGCGAAGATAGAGGGTGAAGACGGAGTCAGTCAGGACAGTGCAAACCACGCATGCCAGGTCATATATGTTACGCTTGAGAGGCCGGAAGGCAGTCAGGCATGGAGTGAGGGAGACCTCCTCAGAGTGGATAAGGCATGAACCAATAAGGAGATGGATCAATGAGTCTGTTATCGGTCATAATCCCATGCTATAACGAAGAAGCCGCGATCCCGTTCTTCTATGATGAGATGAAGAAGACGGAAGGAGATTTCGCGGCAAGATTCCCCGATGTTGAATTCGAATACATATTTATTGATGACGGATCAAAAGACAAGACTGTGGAAGTCATCAAAAAGATAAGGGAGAACGATAAGCGCATACATTTTACGTCTTTCTCGAGAAACTTCGGTAAGGAAGCTGCACTCTACGCAGGCTTTACGAAGGCAGCGGGCGACTATGTTGTATGTATGGATGCGGATCTTCAGGATCCCCCGCATCTTCTTGCCGATATGTATGCGGCCGTGACGGAAGAAGGATACGATTCCGCGGCTACAAGGAGAGTAACGAGAAAAGGCGAGCCTAAGATCAGGTCGTTTTTTGCAAGGATGTTCTACAGGCTCATGAACAGGATAAGCGATATTGAATTCGTGGACGGTGCAAGGGACTACCGCATCATGTCAAGAAAGATGGTCGATGCGATACTGGAGCTTGGCGAGAACAACCGCTTTACAAAGGGTATATACAGCTGGGTAGGATTTTCGACCAAATGGATCGAGTTTGAAAATGTTGAGAGAGTTGCGGGAGAGACAAAGTGGTCGTTCTTCGGACTTTTGAGATATTCGTTTGAAGCTATCCTGGGCTTTTCCACAGCACCGCTCTCGTTTGTCATAACGCTCGGGTTCATCGTTACCGGACTTGCGTTCATACTGATCCTCTATGTCATCATCAAGACACTGCTTTACGGGGATCCCACAAACGGCTGGCCGTCGATGATATGTATCACGGTGTTCTTTGCGGGAACGCAGCTCTTGTGCACCGGTATCGTCGGAGCATACCTCGGTAAGACTTACCTTGAGACCAAGAACAGGCCTATATTCATAACCAGGGAAGAGGAATAGATGATATCAATAAACTTCTATGCCATAACGGCGCTTGTGAGCGCGATTGTCTGCGCCGCCATCCTAAGGTGTAACAACTCGATATATGAAAAAGATCATGTGATCAGGACTTACTTTTCGTATCTCCTGACCGTTTTTGTTCTTTGCGATCTGATAGACTGCACATGGGGATTGATGAGCACGAAGACCCTTAACCTTGGCAGGCTCGGATTTAATATCGTATCTTATCTGATCCATTTCACCATCATTTTTGCGGTCAGTTGCTGGTGCATATTCCTGACAAACTATTTCGGATTCCGTGAGAGCCGTACGGTCATGATCCTGCAGTGCATTCCACTCGTTGCCGCTGTAGGGATAATAGTGACGCAGATCATGAACCACACGGTCTTTTATATAGACGATGATTGTAACTATTATTCGGGACCGTTCCGTATATACCTGTTTGCGATCCAGTACAGTTATTACGTCATCGCTCTTGCAAAGATAATATATTTCCTTATAAAGCACAGGAAGGAGCATTCGCTCCGTTTCCGCCTGATCGTGTTTGAATGTGCCGTGATACCGCCGCTGTTCGGTATCCTTCAGTTCTTTAATTCCGATGCACCGTATTCGGCACTCGGTCTTATGCTTTCCGCCATCATAGTGTTCAACGGGATGATGGTCATTGAAAAGCACAGAAGATCCCACAAATATGAGACGATCTCTCTTGAAATGTTCAGTGCACTCGAAGCCCTGTCCGACAGTTATGTATCGGTTGTACTTCTCGATCTTGAGGAAGGGACGGATTCCGTTGTCAAGACAACTCCTTATGCCGACAGCATGCAGACTCCGATCATGGATCTTCGTGAGAAAGTCATTGCGCCGTTCTATGATTCCGCTACGCCGGAGTTTAAGGAAGAGATAAAGGAATTTGCGGATATAAACACTTTGCAGGAACGTATGTATGACCGCAGAAGCCTGTCCATGCAGTACTGTTCGCAGGGTATCGGATGGTGTGTTCTCTCGTTTATCGCTGCGGAGCGTGATGAAGAGAGAAACCTGAAAAAGGTCGTTCTTGCGGTACAGTCCGTGGATGAGACCAAGAAAAAGGAACAGAAATACGAAGAAGCGCTGTCGCGTGCATACAAGAATGAAAACGCTGTATTTGCAGAGCTTATAAAAATGGAATCGACGGCTGTTGTCGCTTCCGCGGATCGAAGGGTTCTCTTCGCAAACGATGCAGCACTTGAGGTATTCAACCGTGTCGGAACCGATCCGAAAGGTATGGAAGTATTCGAGTTCTGGAAGAATGCCCCGATCAGAACAACCGATGAGATCAAGAAGAAATTCTATGAGATCGAAGCGAACGGAGGAAGCTTTACATACCAGACGGTCGCATATGAAGACGGTCACGAAAACGAGATGCGGCATCTTCGTGCCGACGTAAAGAGGGTTGATCTTCTTGACGGAAGCCATGCAATGATCACGTGCTTTACCGATGTCACCGCAGGCAAGCTTCTTGAAGATAAGTTAAGACTTCTGTCGGAAACAGACGGTCTGACAAATATGGCGAACAGAAGGTGCGGCGAATCGCAGATAAGGCTTCTCTTAAGCGAAGGAGTTCCGGGTCTCTTCTGTCTGTTCGATGTTAACGGCTTCAAATCCATCAACGATACGTACGGCCACCAGACCGGTGACGATACTCTTGTCGCGGTTGCAAATGCGGTCAAGGCAAGCTTCAGAAACGATGACATTTTCATGCGTCTGGGCGGAGATGAGTTTGCCGTATATATGCGTAACGTTGCGACGATCGATCTTGCAAAGATAAGGATCGCAAGGCTGTTTGAAAACATCGCCAGGATAGAGCTTCCCAACATACCGAGAGGATCGGTAACGATCAGTCTCGGAGCGGTCATAGTACCGAGCCTTGAAGGCGCGGAAGAGGGGGCATACGATGATATATACAAACGCGCGGATGAACAGATGTACAGTTGCAAAGGAAGGTCCGGCAGCAACATGTCCATAGAAGAGATGAAAGAAAAAGCATTAACATCAGAGGAAGGATTAACAGATGAAAAACCCTAAAGCAGTGGTGAATTACATCAAGGAGAATCTGAATGAGATCAAGCATACAACGTTGAATCCCGAGGGACCCGGCGTTGTTCGCATTCATATGGTTCCTCCGAAGTACGACGGTCCCGAACCTACGGAGAGCGTTGTCATATTAAACGGTCAGGACATAATCCCTATCGGTGTTTCATGGGCAGTGCTTTTGTCCATGATGATCGATGCCGTAAACGAATACCACGGAAGACCGATAACGGACGAGGATACAAAGAAGATCGTCGAGAGCACGGTAATAGCTGCGCGCGGTGTTTACAAGTTCCTTCCCAAGTTCGTCATCCGTAAGGACATCTTCAGGATAATGAACACGTTCAAACAGATCGCCTACGGCGAAAAACCGGACGAGGAGATCAGATATATCAATATCGGAGAATATGCGGACAACATGCGTGCACCTCACCGTATGGACCTGATGGTATCCGCGATGACCAAAGAGAAAAAGTGGAACTGCAACCAGAACTGTGTACACTGCTACGCGGCAGGACAGGAGCAGGCCGATGAGGAAGAACTTTCCACCGAACAGTGGAAAGAGATACTCGATAAATGCAGAAAGGTATGCATTCCGCAGGTGACTTTCACCGGAGGTGAGCCTACGATGAGAGAGGATCTTATCGAGCTGATCGATCATGCGAGATGGTTCGTGACAAGGCTTAACACTAACGGTATCAAGCTTACGAAAGAGTACTGTGAGAAGTTGTTTGGGGCATCACTCGACAGCGTTCAGATCACGTTCTATTCGGATGATGAGGCAGTACATAACGAGCTTGTCGGCGCACCGATGTATGAGCGGACGGTTGAGGGAATAAAGAACGCTCTTGAAGCGGGACTTAACATCAGCATCAATACACCGCTTTGCATAAAGAACAAAGACTATGTAAAGACGCTTGAATTCCTGCATGGTCTCGGTGTTACTTACGTCACATGTTCGGGACTTATCACAACGGGAAATGCCGCGAAGGAAGCTTCGGAGAGTCTTCAGCTTTCACGCGAAGAGATAAAAGATATCCTGCAGAAGGCCGTCGACTACGCATATGCCAACGGCATGGAGATAAGCTTTACATCCCCGGGATGGATAGACGATGAAGAATTCTTTGAAAAGAACGGCATGGCAACACCGACGTGCGGAGCGTGCCTTTCGAACATGGCGATCACTCCGGGCGGAAACGTTGTTCCGTGCCAGAGCTGGCTTTCCGACGCAAACCTCGGAAACTTCCTTGATGATGACTGGGAGAAGATATGGTACAGCGGAAAGTGCGAGAACAGAAGATATTACTCGGCAATGATGACGGGACTGTGCCCGCTTCGCAAAGAGGAAGGAGGTTCATATGAGAAATAAGTTTACCGGATTTATAATCGCCCTCCTTACATTTGTGATGATGTTTGCAGTTCCGGTCATGGCGGATACTGACGAGATACTCAACTATACGATAATGGTCTCGGTCAATGAGGATGCGACCTTAAACCTTCAGTATCATATCGACTGGAAAGTCCTTGATTCGGGATCGGGCATTGGTCCCCTGTCGTGGATGAAGATAGGTATCCCGAACAGTCATGTCAAATCCTATGAAGGAGTGAGCTCGACCATCGACCATATCAGTAAGTCAGGCAATTATCTCGAGGTATACCTTGACAGGGATTACTACGAAGGCGAAGTTGCAAGTGTTGATTTCCTTGTGGTTCAGGATTATATGTATCAGGTCGACAAGCTCAAGGAAGGTGAGACCGTTTATTCGTTCACGCCGGGATGGTTTGATGATATCAAGGTCGATGAGCTGACCATACTTTGGGAAAATGATAAATGTATTGCGTTCACTCCCGAATGTCAGATCGAAGGAGACTATAACGTCTGGACGGACAGCCTCAGAAAGGGCGACAAGTTCACGGTTACGATGACCTATCCGAACGATGCATACGGATTCGATCTGTCAAAGAGTGAAGAAGCAAACGACGGCGGATCAAGTTTCGGTGATACGCTGGCCGAGATCATCGGGTCTCTTATGTGCGTTCTCATGACGGGAGGCTTCATTGCACTGCCTGTTCTTCTCGGATACGGACTTAACAGAGGATTCGGCAGCAACTCACCTACCATCAACAAGACGACGAGAACGAAGATCACATACTATGATTCGTGTCCTGCCTGCGGTGCACCGAGAAAGGAAGGCGCGAAGTTCTGTGAATACTGCGGAAAATCACTGGTCAAGAGTGAGGAGACCATAACCGAGGAACAGCTGAAGAAGGAAGAAAAGGCAGCGGCAGCGTTTACGAAGAACGGAGAATACAGATACGGTTCAAGCCCGAACACGTTTATCAGGGTCAACTCCGTAAGAGTTCCGAACCCGCATTACCGTAAACCGTCATCATACAGCGGCGGCGGACGCGGCGGCCACTCTTCATGTGCCCACAGTTCCTGTGCATGTGCATGTGCCTGTGCCTGTGCGGGCGGCGGAAGAGCCGGATGTACCACTAAGGACTTCTACAACACGAACCTTAAGCTTACCGCAATTGCAAAGGCAACTAAAAATGATATCTGAAGATATATGCAAAAAGGCAAAACAGATAGACGAGATCATAGAGTCGTACCTTCCGAAGGAAGAGGGTCTTGCAAATACCGTTATGGAAGCAATGAACTACAGTATCCATGCAGGAGGCAAGCGCCTTCGCCCGATGCTGATGATGGAGACTTTCGCCATGTTCGGCGGCAAGGATCCCGAAAAGATCCTGTATCCTTTCATGGCAGCTATAGAGATGATCCATACTTATTCGCTCTGTCACGACGATCTTCCCGCGATGGATAACGATGAATACCGCCGCGGCCAAAAGAGTACCCACGCGCAGTTCGGTGAAGCGATGGGGATACTGGCAGGCGATGCGTTGCTTAACTACGCGTTCGAAACGGCACTTGAGTCTACGCCTTCTGACTCCGTATTTAAGGCATTGAAGGTGCTTGCCCGAAAGGCCGGCATATACGGCATGATAGGCGGCCAGGTCGTTGATATCGAAAGTGAAGGAAAGCCCGACGATGTCACCATGGATACGATCAGGTTCATTCATGAGAACAAGACTGCGGCGATGATAGAGTCTTCTCTTATGATAGGTGCGATCCTTGCGGGGGCTGAGGACAGCGACGTACAAAAGCTTGAGAAGATAGGCTCCGATGTAGGTCTTGCATTTCAGATAATGGATGACATCCTTGATATCACTGGAGATTCGGAAACTCTGGGTAAGCCCGTGGGGAGCGACGAAGAGAACGGAAAAGTGACATATGTTTCTCTTGTCGGGCTTCGGCAGGCCAAAGAGGATGTTGCCACCATATCGTCACGTGCGCTCGATGAGCTTTTGGGTATAGTCGGAAGCACTAATGAACACGGTGTTTTCCTTAGAGATCTTATCGCCAGCCTTACATACAGGGACAGATAGAATTTATTGAGAGCAGGGCCTCTATATGATATAGTATGCAGGTAGGAACAACCTGCAATATGTATTAAACGGGGGATGACCTAAATGGCCAAGAAGATCGCATTATTCGCGTGCGGATGGGCCTTTGACCTTTTACATGATTATTCAAGGGGTGTAGTAAAGCGTATGCAGGGGACGGATACCGACCTGTATATATTTGTCTGCTACCCTCCGTATGTCGATGAAGAGAACTTAAAGATCGGCGAACTGAATATTTTCAATCTTCCGTATATAGAAGATTTTGACGGAGTCCTGATACTCGGAAACTCTATAGATCATCTGGGAGTATTCGATTCTCTTATAAAGAGATGCAATGATGCGAACGTCCCGGTCGTATCGACAGGTCGTAAGGATGAAGGAGCATATTTCGTCGGCAGTGACAACTACGGTGGCGCAAGGGACCTGTACACCCACCTGGTCGAAAAGCACGGTGTATCTGCTCCGATCTTTATCGCGGGAAATGCCAACAACGACGACTCCAACATGAGATATGATGTCTTGTGTGAGGTATTGAGGGAACACGGGCATCCGTTTGAAAATATTGAAAAATTCTACTCATGCTGGGAACCGAAGCTGACGACCGATTATATCAGGGAAAAATTCGGCGATAGAAAGGTCCCGCTTCCCGATGCATTTGTCTGTGCAAACGATACGCTTGCGATCGCTGTCTGTCTGACACTTGAGCAGATCGGATACGAAGTACCGGCGGATACGATAGTCACGGGATTTGATAACGATTACACGGCTGAGATATACAGCCCATCGATAACGAGTGTGGATCAGAGGTTTTCGGATCTGGGCGCATATGCACTCCGGCTCCTGCTTGACCTGATCGACGGCAATAAGCGTAATCACGAGCTGTATGTCGGTTGCGAGCTGTTTGAGAGTGAAAGCTGCGGCTGCAAGAGCCTTCGGGATGTAGATTACCTTCGGAAGATGCAGAGTAAGAAGGTTTTCTATGACCGGATGATGACGACCATCTTCGAGAGAAATATTGCGAAGATTGAGGGAGAAACGCTTGCGGGAGAAACATATCAGGAGTTTGAAGCCAATCTGCGTGATTCACTTACATCTGACAGGACTTTTGTGGGCAACACATTTCATGTTGTGCTGGAACCCAGCTTTAGGAAGGCTATGTCGGATATCGACACGAGGTTTCGAACAAAGGGTTACAGCAAGACCATGAACGCGGTCGTGGCGATGGAAAACGGAGATGTCAGAAACGTCCCGCAGTTCGAATCAAGGAATCTCATTCCGATAAAGGATCCGGACCGCAAGAACAGGGTATACGTGTTCGTTCCGATCCATGAGATTACGGAAAACTACGGATACATGGTATTCGGTGACAACGTGGACGTTATAGGCAACGGTAATCATCTGTTTGAGTTCACGTCCCGTATGAACATCATAATGTCCAAGGTAAGGCAGAATATCAGCCTGCGCGTCCTTAACAAGAAGCTTACCGAGCTCACGGAGACGGATGCTCTGACAAAGGTCAAGAACCGCGCGGCATATCTGACTAAGGAATCAGAGCTCAATTCGTTCATCCGTGCCGGAGCACGTTTGAACTTTGCCATCGGTGTATTCGATATAAACAATCTTAAGAGGATCAACGATACATACGGGCACGAGGCAGGAGATGCATATATCGTGAACTGCTGCCAGGTATTGTGCAAGGCATTTAAGAACAGTCCGGTATTCCGCGTAGGCGGCGACGAATTCGCAATCCTTTTAAAGGATGAAGATTATGAAAAACGGGATGAACTGCTCGCGCTTATCAAAACCCGGATGGAAGAGATAGCAGCTACCAATCCGCCGCCGGAAGGACTTGTGTCGGTGGCAGGCGGTATCGGAGTGTTCGATCCGAAAACAGACGATAAGGTCGCGGAGGTATTCGCAAGAGGTGATGCCGCGATGTACGAAGATAAGATCAAGATGAAAGAAGAAAAGAAGGCTTAAACGGGAGGACAAAATTATGAGACTGATCACAAGATCCGATTTTGACGGACTGGCATGCGGAGCGCTTCTCCTCGAAGCGGGAATCGTTGACCATTGGAAGTTTGCGCATCCGAAGGACTTACAGGACGGACAGGTGGAGATCACGAGCGATGACTGCCTTGCAAACGTTCCTTTCGTAGAGGGATGCGGACTGTGGTTCGATCATCATTCAAGCGAAGAAGAGCGTAACGAGCTTGAAGGCAGATACAAGGGCAAGTGTGACAGCTCTGCTCCTTCATGTGCGAGAGTAATATACGAGTACTACGGCGGCAGAGAAAAGTTCCCGCAGTTCGATGACCTTATGGTAGCGGTTGACAAGGTTGACAGCGGTAACCTTACAATAGATGAGATACAGAATCCCAAGGGATGGATCCTGGTCGGATTTCTGATGGATCCGAGAACAGGCCTTGGAAGATTCCGCGACTTTACCATCAGTAACTATCAGCTCATGGAGAAACTTCTCGTTGCATGTGCAAAGATGTCTACTGCAGAAATACTTGCACTTCCCGATGTTGTCGAGAGAATAGAACTCTACGAGGATCAGACGAGAAAGTTCAAGGAGATGGTAACGGAGCGTACGGAAGTATTCGGAAACCTCATCGTTACGGATCTGCGCGGTGTAGAGACGATATATACGGGTAACCGCTTCCTTATATACAGTATGTATCCCGATCAGAACATTTCGGTTTGGATGACACCCGGTAAGGGCGGACAGGGCCTTGCATGTGCGATCGGTTACAGTATCCTTAACAGAACAGCAACTCTCGATGTCGGAAGCCTGTGCCTTAAGTATGGAGGTGGCGGACACGAGAAGGTCGGAACCTGCCAGTTTGCATCGTATGAAGATGCCTGCGTTATGCTTGAGGAGTTAAAATCACTCGCGAACGCATAGGAGATAATCTATGGAAGATATCGGAGGAAAGATCATACAGATACCTGAAGGTACAAAGATACTGACCGAGGGTGAATCCAATATCGACATGTACAAGATCATAAAAGGACATGCCGAGGTTTATATGGGATATGAAACAGAAAGAGAAACCCTTGTCAGTATCATAGGACCTCAGGACTGTTTCGGACAATTCGGAATGCTCCTTGAAAGACCGGCACTTTATACGGTGATCGCATACTCGGATGTCGTGGTGCTTAGGATCAAAAAGGATGAATTGGATGATTTTATCCGTGACAATCATAAGACCGTTATGGATATCATGAAGAATATGGCAGAGACGGTAGTGACAATGCGTTCACAGGTCGAGCTTCTGCTTGATGATATCAAAACCACTGCAAAACTCAGCGAAAGAACCGCACATGAAATAAGAAAGACAATAGGAAGCAGTGCCGTATACCGCAACAGTGCGATGACAGGAGAGTTCCATACGTCTGACAGGATCAGGAACAGGAGCAGACGCTGAGTGTGACACTTATGTCACCGTCTTCGTCATATCATCTCTCAGCGCTCAGGGAGACCGCTAATTTGCAACTGGTTGATCCCTCTCAAGCAGCCGGACCAACCAATCGACCACGAAAAGCAGCTCAATGATTTGGAACTTGAACAGATCCG
>JAEEGL015656140.1_pt1 | contig 14435 bp, 12 predicted proteins | sample 9134231 | NCBI WGS metagenome assembly JAEEGL01 (sample SAMN16246548, study PRJNA631951) | gut metagenome | biome: gut microbiome; feature: rumen; material: fiber-attached | host: Bos | place: Iran: Karaj | collected 2018-10
GACGAGGAAGGCGGCATCTATGCCATGCCCGTGAACGGCATGAAGATCGACACGCTCGAGAACTGTATGCCCGACATCGACAGCGGCACCACCCTGATTCGCATGGGACGCGCCGCCAGCGAACTCGATGTGATGTCGCCCCAGTTCGAGTCGCTGCCCCAAAAGGCACAGCAGTTCTGTCAGATTTTTAAAATGCAGATCGAGCAGTCAACGCTGCAGAAACTCTCGAACAAGGAGGTGCCCTGGACCATGAGCGACCAGGAAGAGGCCGCCATCTACGACATGCGACTGGGCATGGAGAAGTCGTTCCTCTTTGGCGTGAAGAACCGCCTGTGGGACCCTGTGAAGAAGGAGAATGTGATGCTCACTGGCGGCATCTGGTACCAGGCGGGCAAGACCTTCAACTACGACGAGGACTCGCTCACACAGGACTCGGTGATCGACATGATGCGTCAGGCCTTCACGGGCAATGCCGGCAGCAAACGCAAGATTCTGATTGGCGGTTCGGGCCTCATTGGCAGCCTGAACAAGCTGAACTACACCAAGGTGGTGACTGCTGCCGAGACCGTGACCAAGTGGGGCATCGACTTCAACCAGCTGCGCTCCAAGTTCGGCACCCTCTATGTGCTGCTCAGCGAGATATTCGATGAGGTGGGCATGCCCGACAACGGCCTCATTATCGACCCGCAGTATCTGCAGAAGTATAGCCACCTGCCCTTCACCACCGAGTCGCTCGACCTGAAGAAGAGCGGCGTGCGCAATGTGGACGCCCTAGTCCTCACCGAGGCCTCCTGCTTGGTGCTGCGCTACCCCAAGGCCCACATGCGCATCGTCATGCAATAGCGCCTTCGTCCAGCATCAGTGACAGTGATTTCTTCACATGACCCTGTAATTGTGATTCAAGAGCGGATGTTCTACTGCGTAAAAAAATCACCCTAATCCCCAAATTTATATGAAATTCGGGGAATATAATCCCCAAATTCACGCAAATTTGGGGATTTTGCCGTTTATTCCTGCCGATTTTAATGGCATATTTGTCAAGTTCATCCTTTTAGCAAATTTATGTGAGAAATTGCCAGAAGTTGTCGCGATTGATAACATGAAACTCTGAATTGGGATAAAGCTGTGCAAATGCCTCAGGCATGATAGCTTTTTTCTTTTCATTCCATTTGAACTCAAATGCGGTAAGGCGTCCGTCCATGTCCTCGACCAAGTCGATTTCTTTTTGGTTAGTGGTGCGCCAGAAGTATAATTGGGCATAACTCCTGTGATATGCATTTCGCTTGATGCGCTCCGAGACCATAAGGTTTTCCCAGAGCATGCCATGGTCGTTGCGCAGTTCAAGTGGGGCAAAATTTGAGAGCACTGCGTTACGCACGCCGTTGTCAACAAAGTAGATTTTTTTGCCCTTCTTTATTTCGTTGCGGGCATTGCGGCTAAACGAACTTAGTCTGAAAACGATGAAGCACTTTTCAAGCAGGTTGATGTAGTTTTCTACGGTGGCTTTGTCAATGCCTACAGTCAGCGCCAGTTCGTTATACGAAACTTCACTGCCTACTTGCAGGGCAAGCGCTTGGACGAGTTTGGTCAGAGCATCAGGCTTTCTTAAACCTTGAAACGATAGTGCGTCGCGGTAAAGATAATTGTTGACCAAATTCATGAGTGTGTCGCGGGCATACTCAGGTGCTGTTACCACCTCAGGGTACAATCCGTAGATCATACGGGTTGTCAACATGCGCTTTTCTTCAGTTTGCGAAGTGTTTGCTGCCAGCTCGGGAAGGAAAAGCGGATAAAGGTTGAACTCAATGAGTCTTCCTGTGGCTGGCTCATTGATTTCGTCAGCAAGACCTAATGACGAAGAACCAGTGACTATGACATGGGTGTTGAGATGCAGGTCACCAATCATTTTTAGAGTGAGACCAATATTCCTCACGCGTTGTGCTTCATCAATTAAAAAAAAGTCATGGGGGTCAATGAGTTGCTTTAACTCAGTTGAGGACTTGCCACTCAATAAAATACGATCATCTTCATTGTCGCAATTCAATATGCGCACTTTGCTACCACACTTCGACAATTCGTTCAAAAGTGTGCTTTTGCCCACTTGTCTTGGTCCCAAAATGCTCATTACCTTGTTTCGGTTGAAGTATCCATTCAGTTGTTGTTGTAGAATTCGGTCAATCATAACTGTCAGTGTTTTGTAGGCTTCAAAATTAGTAAATTTATTTCTAATCCCCAAATTTATATGAAATTCGGGGAATATAATCCCCAAATTCACGCGAATTTGGGGATTTTGTCATTTTTTCCAACTACTCTAACCCTCCTAGAGCCTATATAGGCAGGTTGAACTTTTTTTAAAAAAATGAGGATAAGTTGCCAGATGTGCTATGTTTTGGCACAGTCGGGCATTTATTTTGCGGTATAATTATTGTTTTACTTCAAAAAAAGACTCATTATGGAAACCAAGAACAAACAAACCGACACCCATGTTGATGCTGCCGCCAACGCTAATGCTAACCCGCAGCAGCCCATGACGCTTAAGACTCTGTCTCAGCTCTACTTGGCATCGATGGAGGCCAACGAATTGCTGCCCGAAATTCAAGATGCCATCGTGCAATATGCTACGCGGGCAGCGAATACCGGAAACAGGGGATTTGGCAAAGATGAGTGCAAATCGATGGCAACCTACCTGTCTCGCAAGATGAAACTTTATATGGAAACTTTGATTAAGAACGGCGAACATGCCGACGAGCAGGTCTTCCGCAGACACATCATTGATGATGAATTTGAGAGCGATAAACGGACCCGGAGAATCTGGAATCCTGGACCTGTCGGCGTCCCCTTGTGGGTGCGGGTGGGTGTCGATAAATTTCCAGGCTGGTAACGGTGAACTCCAAATTGGACTGACGATGCTTGCAATCCTGTTTTGGCTGTTAGTGGGCCTGCTGATTGGCGCAGTGGCCGGTGCCGTGCTCTTTGTGCTGGGCATGGCGCTGGTCTACTTGTTTGTGGGCCTAGTTCGCCTCTTCGACCAATACTGACTTCAGGCTTTTGAACCGTAACGGTTGGCGAGTGTCTGGAAGGTGCTGTGCAGTTCGTCGCGCAACCATTGCGGGCTGAGCACCTCCACATTAGCACCCATGGCCAGGACTGCCTGCTTGAAGTCGAACGAAGGCCTTAGGCGATATTCAAACACCGAGTGGTCGTCTTCGGTTTCAACCTCTTGTTGCGAAGCGTGCATCGGCAAGGTGCGCAGATAGGCCCGCTCCTCTGCATTGGCTCGCAACAGCACGGTTTCAATTCCCACACCATCGTTGCGGAATATGCCATAGCAACCCTCGAAATATGCTTTTGGGCTGAAATCGCTGGGGTAGGCGAATTTTGCATCGGTGATTTCGATTTGCGAGATGCGGTCGAGCGAGTAGATGCGCACATCTTGCGTGGGCTCGTGCCAGCCTACCACATACCAGCGCTGCCTGAATATCTTGAGGCAATAGGGGTTGAGGTTGAATTCCGTATCGATGTTGCGATTGAAGTCGTGATAAGCGATTTTCAGCACCTTACTTTCGCGCATAGCCTGAACGATGGTGGTCAGGTGGGTGTAGCCCGAAGGGATGTCCTCATACATGATGCGTTGCTTTAGTTCGCTTGTTTCGCTCAGCATGTTTTTCACTGCAAAGTGATTGCATATCATGCGGGTCATCTCGTTTGACTTGAAGCCTTCGTCGTCGGCTATGTAGTAGGTATTGTCGCTCTTGCGGCACTCGATGTTCACATCAAAGAGCATCTCGATCTCGCGTCGGTGATTGTCCCAGGTGCGCCGTGGAATGGCTCCGTCATCATCATTGCCGCTGCCGCCGCGACGCTTGAGCCGTTCTTCCTCATCGGCTTCGTCATAGAGGTGGCTGTCGCGGTAAAGTTGGTTCAGCTCCTTGAGCGTGACATTGCCATGCTCGTAGAGCATGTTGATTTCCCAAAGATAGCGGGCAAAAAGATTTCGTGCCATGTTGGTGGGTGCGGTTTAGTCGTGGTTGCAGCCGCAGTCGCAGCCCTCGCCGTGGTGGTGATGGTGGCCGCCGTCGCAGTCGTGCTCGTGGTCGCAGCAACCATGGTCATGGTCGTGTCCGCAATCGCTGTGGTTGCAGTCGTCGCAGCTGCAGCCGCAGTGGTGTTTGGGCGGATTCAGTTCTTCGGGCGTGGCGTCGCGCACGGTGACCACGGTACCGGCATAGCGCACCGTCTCGCCAGCGAGCTGGTGGTTGAAGTCGATGGTCACCTTGTCGTCGGTGATTTTCTCCACGAGTCCATCTACGCGGTAGCCGTCGGCCGTCTGCATGGGCACCATGGCGCCCTCAAACACCTTTTCGCTGTCGAACTCGCCGTTCACATTGAAGATGCTCTTGTCGATTTCCATAATCATGTTGGGGTCCTTGGGGCCGAAAGCCTCTTCGGGAGTCAGGGTGAAGTCGAAGGCTGCACCTTGTTCCAGGTTCTCGATGCGCTTCATGAAACCGTCGATCATGCCTTGGTCAAGACCAAACACGAATGCGTCGGGGCGCTCAGGGGTGAACTTGAAGACCGAAGCCTCGCCGTCGTTATCGACAACAAAAATCTCGTAAGCGAGTTCTACATATTTGCCAAATTTGATTGTTTCCATTATGAATAAATGCTTATTAAGTGATTACTAATGCGAAATTGCCTTCAAAATTACATCTTTTTTCGTAATGGCACACCAGCCGTGCAGCAATTTTTGGCCGATTGTTTGCAAAACCGACGAAAAACCACTAATTTTACGCAAAATAATAAAACTAACACCCCGCAAAGGGTCTTCTAATATCGAAACAACTATGATGACAAAATTCTCTCTTTTTATTCCCACGCGTTTCATTTTTGGTGCGGGTGAACTGCGTCAACTCTCTAAGATAAAACTACCTGGCAAGCGTGCGCTCATCGTGATTTCGTCGGGCGGCTCCATGCGCAAGCATGGCTATGTCGATGCCGTGAAAGAGCAGTTGTGGAGCGCCGGCGTGGCCTGTGAAGTGTTCGACAAGGTGCTGCCAAACCCCATTCGCAAGCATGTGATGGAGGGCGCCAAGATGTGCCGCGAATCGCAGTGCGACTTCGTGATAGGTCTGGGCGGAGGCAGTTCTATCGACACCGCCAAGGCCATTGCCGTGATGGCATGCAACGAGGGCGACTTGTGGGACTATATTCCCAGCGGCTCGGGCAAGGGCCAGCCGTTCGACCACGCGTTGCCCATTGTGACGATACCCACCACAGCGGGCACAGGCACCGAGATTGACCCCTGGGCGGTAATCACGCACGAGGACTTGCAAGAGAAAGTGAGTTTCGGCTTTGAACAAACCATTCCACAGATTGCCATTGTCGATCCTGTGATGATGCTCTCGCTGCCACCCAAACTCACGGCCTATCAGGGCTTTGATGCCTTCTTCCATGCTGCCGAGGGTTACATTAACCGCACTTGCCACACGCCCATCAGCGACCTCTATGCGCTGGAGGCCATCAGGCTACTCTACAAGTACCTGCCAGTGGTTGTGGCCGATGGCAGCGATGTGCATGCGCGTTGCAAGGTAGCATGGGCGAGCAGCCTGGCTGGCATGGTCGAGACCACAAGCCGCACCACCGGTCAGCATGCACTTGCCAATGCCATGAGCGGATTCTATCCCAAGTTGCCTCACGGTGCCGCGCTCATAGCACTGTCGCAAACCTATTTCAAGACTTTCAAGAACGACAGCATGAAGCGCTACATGAAGATGGCCGAGAAGATGACCATGCAAAAGGCGGCCCGTCCCAGCGACTTCCTCGATGCGCTCGCCATCATGCAGCGTGAGTGCAATGTCGACAAGATCAGACTGAGCGAGTGGGGCATCACGCCGGCCGACTTTAGCCGCTTCACCGAGTGCGCCATTGCCACCGGCGGCACGAAGTTTGACTACGACCCGCGTTTCTTGAACAAGGAAGAACTCATCGACATCTATTATCAGGCTTACAGATAATTAACAGGCAAGAGGGGGAGACGATATGCTCCCCCTTGTTTTTGTATGTTTCTATCACAAACAGCACAATTTGTTTACATTGTGGTTTTTAAATGTGTGCAATAATGGCAAGTAAAATAACAGAAATCAGCATGAACGATGTCCCTCAGTTGTCCAAGGGGTTGAAGTATTACGACAGCGAGGTGGCGTTTGCCGACCACATCATGACGGTGCCGGCATTGATGAATACCTTCAAGGTGAATTTTCTGGCATTTGTTTTTTGCCTTAAAGGTACGCTTTCGCTCTCGCTCAACGGCAAGCGTTACGAATTGTCGGCGAGCGATGCCCTGTTTGTGGGCACCAACACGGTGGTGAGCGATGTGATGCACAGCGCCGACTTCAACTGCAAGATTATAGCCGTTACTGCCGATTTTGGACTCAACTTCATCAACAAGACCATTTTTGATGCCATCACACACATGGCCGAGAATCCTGTCATCAAGTTCACCGACGACGAGATGAACCTCATGGTGAAATACTACGAGCTCGCCATCTACAAGATTGAGCACCCCGCAGTGAACTACGGCAGGGAGACCCTGGTTGAACTCTTCCGCTGCTACGCGCTCGACCTGCTGTCGAGCATCAGCCGTCATGTTGAAGGCAGCGAGATGCTCCGTCAGGGCGATAAACTGTTTCATCACTTCATCATATTGCTGGCCAAGAACAACACCGCCCAGCGCAGCGTGAAATGGTTTGCCGAGCAGCTGTATGTGTCGCCCAAGTATTTGACCAGCATCAGCAAGCAAAAGTCGGGCAAAACGGCGAGCGAACTCATCTCGCTCAGCATTGTGGGGCGCATCAAGCAGCTGCTGCAGTACAGCGACAAGACCATCAAGGAGATAGCCAACGAAATGGGCTTTGAAAACCTGTCGTTCTTCGGCAAATATGTGAAAAAGCATTTGGGCGTGTCGCCTAACAACTTCCGCAACCAGATAGGTTACGGCCGATAATCTCCTCCCTCCAGAAATTACCTCTAAACTCTCAACCTTAAACCCTCAACCTCAATTAACTTGAATGATTGTGTGCGATTGACATGGCACAGCGAGTGCCGTGCGGGTTAATTTTGTGCCATATTAACCACTAAAATCAACCCGCAACTATGAAACACTTTACGATTGAAGAACTCTCCCGCTCAGCAACCGCCCGCCGTATGGGCATTGACAACACCCCGCCACCCGCGGCTATCCAAAACCTGCACCGCCTTGTGCAGCATGTGCTCGACCCCTTGCGCGAGGCATGGGGCGGCCCCATACATGTGAACAGTGGTTATCGCTGCCCGGCACTGAACCGGGCCGTGGGAGGGACGCCACGTAGCCAGCACATGAAAGGCGAGGCTGCTGACATCACCGTGGGCAGTCGTCTCGACAACGCCCGTCTCTATCACCTGCTCATGCAGTTGCAGTTGCCTGTCGATCAGGCTATCAACGAGCGCGATTTTGCCTGGATCCATGTCTCCTATGGCACTCGCAACCGCCGCCATTATCTCGCCTTGCGCTAAATTTCCCCCTCTCGAAAACTTAAAACTCGAATGCTCGATTATTCGAATATTCGATTATTCGAAATCTCGATTATTCTACTATTCTACTACTCCCTATTTCCTATTTAACCATGCAAAACAACTTGAAAAACGAAAACGAAGCAGTGCTGCAGGCCGCCTATAAGGCGTGGAGCAATGCCCATGCGCTGCGCAGCAGCCGCTTGCGCAACAAGCGCTTCACCTATGGCGACCAGTGGAGAGATGTGATGCGCGACCGCAACGGCCGTACTATTACCGAATGGCAGCGTTACAGCGAAGATGGCTCGGCAACGCCTATCACCAACAATGTGTTGCGCCAACTGGTGAAAACCATCGTGGGGCGCTTCCGTTCGCAGCACATGGAGCCCGATAACCGTGAGCAACGCTTGGAGCAGGTGCGGCAGGCCAACTGTCTTGACGAACTCGATAGCCGCACGCTCGAGGAATTCCTCATCTCGGGTTGCTGTGTGCAGCGGGTCGATGTGCAGGAAACTTTGTGTGCCCGACAGGTGGCGGTGAACCAGGTGAATGTGAACAGTTTCTTCATGAACGCTCCTCTTGACCCCTTGTGCCGTGACTGCGAAATCATAGGTCAGGTGCACGACCTGAACATTGCCGACCTGCTCAAGCGCGTGGCGCATCACTCCCGCAAGAAAGCCGAGTGGGTGCGTCGCATCTATACCGACAATCTCTCGGACCGAATCGCCTCGTTCACCGCAACCATTGGAGCCGACACACAAAGTGGGCGCGACTTTTGGTATAGCCACACAGGCAAGTGCCGCGCCATTGAGGTGTGGACATTAGAGAGTCGCGAGGTGCTGGTGTGTCACGACTGCACGGAGGGTCAACTCTATGTGTTGCCGTCGACCGAATACAAGAAACTCAAGTCGATGCCCGATGTGAAGGTGCGCTGGGACATCGACACCTATTGGCGTTGCCGCTGGTTTGCCCCGAGCGGCGAACTGCTCGACAGCTACGATTCGCCCTATGTCCACGGCAGTCACCCCTTTGTCATGAAACTGTATCCGCTCACCGATGGCGAGGTGCACAGTTTCATCGAAGATGTGATTGACCAACAAAAGTATTTGAACCGCCTTGTCACGCTTGTCGACCACATCATGGATGCCAGCGCCAAAGGGGTGCTGCTCTATCCCGAGACTGCCATGCCCAACGGCTTCACCTGGGACGAGGTGCGGGCCGTGTGGCGTAACAGCAACGGTGTGTTGCCCTATTCGCCAGGGATGAGCGATGCCAAACCCGAGCAGATTTCGGTGAATGCCACCAACATAGGTGCCTACGATATGATTCAGCTGCAAATGAAGTTGCTCGAGGAGATTTCGGGCGTTTCGGGGGCATTGCAGGGCCGTAATGTGAACACTTCGGGTAGTGCTTCGCTCTACCAGAGTCAGGCCGACAATGCGAGCCTTGCCTTGACCGACATTTTCGAGACCTTCAACGCCTTTCGTGCGGCCCGCGATGCCAAGGTGCTCGGCCTCTGACCTGATGGGCATGATGGTTAGTTCGGGATGCCCACATTGGTTCATGCAGCTCTCATGGCGGTAAAAAAGCGAGGGGATGTGTCAAAACTTCTTGGCACATCCCCTTTGCTGTTGGGTTTCACCGAGGTCAATCAGTTATTCCTGATGCTCGGCGTGATTGAAACTTAACTACCCATGATGATGTCGATCAGGGCAGTGATGTCGCGCACATCCACCTCGGTGTCACCGTTCACATCAGCAGGAATGGTCACCTCGGAGTTGCCCATGATGATGTCGATGAGTGCAGTGATGTCGCGCACATCCACCTCGCCGTCGCCATTCACATCACCCGTGATGAACACATCGGGCAGGATGGTGGCATTGAGCGCCGTGATGTAGTAGCTGTCGGCTGTGATGCGCAGGCCCTCGCCGTCATTCACGGGAATGCCGCGGGTGATGAGTGCATCGAAGTCGACTGCCTTGCCAACGGCTTCAGTCAGGAGCGAATCCACAGCGCTGATGTCAACCGTGATTTCACCCTCAAATGCCGGACTGATTCGGTCAGACACGATAAACTTGCCGTTGCCTTGATACTGGGCGCCAGTGATGTGGGCAACCTCGTTGAGCTGCGGACGGTAGAAGAAGTAGATGAGGCTGTCGCCGTCGATAGTCTGCGTCTGCTCTGCGCCGAAGCTGCAGGGCAGGTAGGTGTTGAAGACGATGGTGTCGGCAGTGCTCTCCAGGATGGGGTTCACTACCAGATCGAGCGTGGGATTGGTCGTGTCGACGAGCTGGCCAGTCACATTGCTCAGCACCGAACCCACAGGATAGTCTTCGATGTTGTTCACGCCGGTAATCTTCACCCAGTCGCGCTGTGTGGTGGTTCCCCACAGGTTCTTCACATAGTCTTCATATACAACCAGACTGTCGCCTTGCAGACCGTTGTCGGGACGCTGCATGTCGTTGACATCAACACTGATGTTGAAGGCATAGAGTGCATTGTCGAGCACATAGCCCACGGTCAGGTTTTCGTCCACTTTGTAGTACTTGTTCTTTTCACCCTTCTCTACCTCGCCAAGCAAAGCCTTGGTGATGTCTTCGATGAGATGTGTCACGCTCGGATACTTGAAGTTGTCGAAGTTCACTTGCGGCGACATGTCGATGGAGTTCTCCCAACCGTTGTTGATGTTTATGTCGTTGTAGTAGTAACCGCCCTTCACATAACCGCCGCTCGGGTGACCGTCATTCGAACTTGACCAGCTCCACTGGTCATCGTGGTTGTTGGGGTTCATGCGCTGGAAGAGGATTTCGGCGCCATTTACAGCAGCAATCTCATCGTTGCTCCACTTGTAGATGTTGTTTCCGCCATTGGTGCTGCCTATCTTCTCGAATGGCATCTTGTCGCCAACGCCCACAACCATGAGTTGCAGCCATGCGTTGTCGGCATCCCAGCGGTCTTTGCGCGGTTCGAAGAGGATGAACGACTGATGCTTGTCAAAGCCAGAAACATTGGTGTAGCGGTTGTCGGCATCCCAGGTGAGATACACATCGCCGCTCAGTCCGGTGATGTCTTCGGTCTGGTTGTTTGTACCCGTGTAACCGTTGTTCAGGATGGCCGTGCACGATTCCATGCCCGGGAATTCGGCATAGTACCAGGTGTAGCCATCTTCGTCTTCAGCGGTCTGGTCAAGAACCTTGCCGCTCCAGGTGGTGTACTCTTCGCCAGGAGCAGTGCCTTCAACATCGCAAATGAACAGGTGCGGAGCCTTTGAACTGCGCACAAAGATGCGAGTGCCGGGATAAGGAGTGTGGCGGATGATATAGGTGCGTGTGATGGGGTTGATGATCTCGCCATCCTTGAGGATGCCAGCACGCAGCACATGCTCGCCATCGCCTGTGATTCGCACCGAAGCCGTGCCGCTGTCGGTGGTAGGCATTTGCGGGCTTTCGGGAGTGAGTTCCGAACCGTCGATTGTGTAGACGATGGTCACATCGCCCACGCTGGCAGTCAGACCAACATTCACGGTCATGTCGCCGTCGTAGATACCCGATTCCTTGTCGGCAGTCAGCGTGAGCGCTGTGCCAATGTACTGTTCGGTCACATCAATGGGCTGGTGGTTCACATAGATGAAGTAGCGGTCGCCAGTGATGCCCGTAATAGGGTGCGATTGCGAGTTGCCGTCCCAGTTGATAATCAGGTTGTAGTATTCGCCATTCGAGTAGTCGGGCAGCGGGAAGGTCTTGCAGTGCCACTTGGTGTCGCCTACGGTCTTCATTTCAGTGGTCTTGTTGCCTGCCCACTCGCCATTAGGCTTGAAGTCTTTGTTGTTGCTCCACAGATACAGGTTGGGTGCATTGTCGGCCTTCACATAGATGGTTACCGAATTGGCATCGCTGCCGTTCTCGGCATAGGTGTTCGAGACGACGCTTTGCACCACATTGCCCGTGAGCACACCCACTTTGAGACGGGTGGTTGTGGTGAAAGTGAAGTCTTGGCCACTCATGCCTGTAATCTGGCTGCTGCTGGGGGTGGGGTCGGTGCCGTCGGTCGTGTAAACCAGGGTGATGTTGCTTGCCGAGGGCTTCACATTCACGGTAATGCTGCCATCAAAGCCGCAGGTGCTCCTGCTGATGATGGGATAACCCGTGATTAGCGGAGCCTTGGTGTTGCTCTGCCAGTCAAGTCCGCTGGTAATGCTGTAACGGCCTACCGAGGTGCAGAAGATTTCCTGAAATCCTTCGGGAACGCCTTCCATGCTCACAGCGTCGCCCAGCTGGAAGCAAACCTGTCCGTTGGTGCCTTGTACAACCCATGCGATACCATTATTGCCTGGTTTGCGCACTTCCACAATTTCGCTCATGTTGTGCACGCCAGCTGCGCGGCGGGCCTTGATCATATTGCAGATGTTGTGGTGCCAGCCGTTGTCGCCACTGATGATGCCGTGCATGAAGTGCGGATAGAACAAGCAGGGAGTGCCAGGCATGGCAAGGATAAAGGCGTTAGCCTCTTCGATGCTCCTGTTTGTGCGGTGCTGGTAGTTGTAGTTGCTGCCATCGGTGGGCAGGTCCTTGAAGGTGTCGTGGTTGTCGACGAAGGTCACTGCATAGCGGCGCATGTCTTTGTCGCCAATCATGCCGGCATTTTCCAGACAGCGGTAGTCGCCATAATTAAATGCCTGGTTGATGGCGTTCATCAGCGGGAAGTCGAAGGCGGCACTCTGGTAGTTGCCTTCCATCGAGGTGCTGCCAATCCAACTGGTGATGTTGGCTATGTCGCCCCAGTATTCGCCCACGCTGAAGGGGGGGCGCAGTGTGGTGTTATACTCACCATAGTGGATGCCTTCAAAGCCCATGGCGTAGTCATAGCGGAAGCCCAGATAGCCCAGGTTGTTTCTCAAGAAGTCGAGATATTTCACCACCTTGGCTTGCGTCACGGGATTGTGGTGCTGAATGTCGCGTGCCCATTCGCCCTGGCCACCGCAGTCGGGACCGCCGGTGGGATGACCGCCATTATAGGCACTCTCGTCGTCGCTGCACACATCGTTGGTGTCCCATGAGATATACTCGCTGGTGTTTGGGTCAACGGTTTGTCCGCCACGAATCTGATCCCAGGTCAAGCCAGCAAACTGGCCTGTGTACAGCTCAGTGGGGAAGTCCAGATTGGCTTTTGAAGAGTAGTAGGTGATGTTGCCGTCGTCGCTGGTGAAGGTCCAGGTTCCGAAGCATCCGCGGTGGTTGGCCACCACATCTTCAACGGCACCAGTGCCGGCAGCGCGGTAGGCACTGATGAGGGTGCGCAATTCATTCTCGGTGCCAAAGTACGACTTGGGCGTGAATGTGCGAACCTCATTTGTTGGATTCTCGTCGGTGTAACTTCCCCAGTGGTAAGTGTAGGTCCAGGGATTGTTCACATCGTCCACACCGTGGTGGAAATAGAATACCGGCACAAAACCCATGCAGTCGGGCTGGTTGATTTGCATGCCGGTCGTGTACTCATAGTATGAGCCGTTTCGCCAAGCGCGCCAGGCCTGGCGTCCACTCGTGTCTTGGGCTTTGTCGAAGATGCTTGTGGGCGGGCAGATGGTAGAACCGCTCTGCGGCAGCCACAGCAGGTCGATGTAGGGCGCAATGTCGTTGATGTGATTGAGCAGGCTGTTCCAGGTAGTCAAGGGCACCTGCCATTCTTCGCTCTCGAGCGACCATCCTGCACCGTAAATGGTGGCCCAGGTGTAGCCATCGGCAGGAGCCATGTCGGGATTCTGCAAATCATAGAGATTGCCTCCTTGGGGGCCGTTGATGGGCGTCTGTGTCCAGCTGTCCCAGAAGAAGCCTTGTAGCATCACACCGCCATAGTTGGCGGGCCAGCCCTGAGCCATTGCCAGCAGTGGCAATATCAGGGCACTTGCTAAAGTGAGTAGTTTCTTTTTCATAGATGATAAATGTTTTTATGATTTTGATTAAATTAGTATTTGTTCAAGAAATGCGTAAATATATAAAAAATTCTTATTATAAACACTATTTATGCAATATTTTCCCATGAAAAACAAACGCAAACGATTGCAAATTGTGCCCCCTGTCTAAAAGCAAGGCGGGCCGCACTCGGTGAGGAGTGCAGCCCGCGCTATGATTTATGGTTAGGTGTTTACGCCGTCATCTTATTTGACGAACAGGTAAGCGCCTGTGATGTCGTTGAAGCATACGGTGTAAGTACCCTTCCTGTAGGGGATGTTCGGGCCACCCTGCGAACCAATGCCATAGGGATAGCCGCTTCCGCCCCAGTTCACATCCCAAGTACCGTTGGCAAACTTGAAGCCTTCGGGATCGCTGGGATTAGTAGTGACATCAGCATCCTTGTCGAAGGTCACCTTAGCCACCCAGTCGTGGTTCTCAACCATGGTGCTCATGGCAGTCATGGCATTGCCACTCACATTCCAACCCTGGTAAGTACCGGGCATGGTGATGGTGCTGTAGGCCGAAGGAGTGCCAGTGTAAGGCTCGATGGTGAGAGCCATCTTCGTGAGGTCGAGCGTGATGGTGTAGAAACCTTCACTGATGATGCCAATGTTGTGGTTGTCACCGTCCTCGTCGCTCACGATAGCACTGTTAGGATTGCTGATGTTGGTGTAGTTCAGCTGCTCGCCCCAGTCGCCAGGAGTGTGGATCATCTTGAACTGACCGCCAGCGGGGAACTTGCCGGTGTAGCTGAGAATTGTAGGATCGCCTTCCTTGGGATACAGAGGCATCAGGCCAACGCCAACGCCATTAGCGGCATTGTTCCATGCGCTGCTGCCAATGCAGCTGCCCACCATGTACCACACATCGGCGTCACCGGTCAGACCAGTGATCTTGTAAGTGCGGTCGAGCATGTTGAACGAGATCTTATACTCA
>JAEEGL015901831.1_pt1 | contig 14435 bp, 11 predicted proteins | sample 9134231 | NCBI WGS metagenome assembly JAEEGL01 (sample SAMN16246548, study PRJNA631951) | gut metagenome | biome: gut microbiome; feature: rumen; material: fiber-attached | host: Bos | place: Iran: Karaj | collected 2018-10
ACACATGATAGTCCTTGATGTGCTTGAGCGACTGCTTTTGGCAATTTCCTGTCGCACGCTTACCGAAACTTAAATCATCGATAATTATGGTGCGGTATTTGATGGAAAATGGCGATGATTCCGGATCATTCTCATAGATATTGAGAATATGAAACGCCAACACGATTCCTTCCATTTTCTTTTCCGCTAAGTATTTATTCGCGAGTTCCGCAACCGAACCTTCTTTGTCTCTGATGGATATTACTAGCTCTAAATCGCTATCTCTACCCATTATTTTTCACCCCCTGTCTTGTAAAGAGCTATTTTATAATTATGCCACAGATTGCCTAAAAAATCAAGGAATACCCCTGTAAAATCGGGCGTCAATCTGTGCTATAATAATATATATGGCGACTACCATGCGCAAGCAAATCGCGCAGAATAAACGCAACACTATTTTGATTATCATTGTTTTTGTGGCTTTCATTTCGCTCATTGGCGGAATTTTTGCCTGGATTTATAATCGCCCCGGCATTTTGGTCACGGTTGCGATTATTGCGATTGCTTATGCCTTGATTCAATATTTCCTCGCCGACAAGCTCGCGATTATGGGCACCGGCGCACGCCAAATTGAGAAGGTAGAAAACCCGCGCTACTACAAAATCATCGAGCAACTCGCAAGCGAAAATAATCTTCCGATGCCGAAGGTTTATATTATGGACGAGCCGGCGCCAAATGCCTTTGCGACCGGCCGCGATCCAGCCCATTCTTGCGTCGCTGCGACTTCAGGTCTTCTCGAAATTATGGATGACAAAGAGCTTAAGGCTGTGATGGCGCACGAAATGTCGCACGTCAAAAATTACGATATTCGCGTCAGCATGATCGTCTTTGGTCTCGCAGCCATTGTCGGTATGATTTCCGACCTAGGTTTACGCATGCTGTTCTGGAACAATCGCGACGAAGAGGATAATTCGCCAGTCGGCGTGCTTTTCGCATTATTTACCTTGATTCTTGCTCCATTTGTCGCGACGATGATTCAGCTCGCCGTTTCACGCCAGCGTGAATACCTCGCCGATGCGAGCGCTGCTAACATGACGAGCAGCGACGATATGATCAATGCTTTGCGCAAGCTCGATACTCATCATCGCCCAATGCGTCAGCAAAACGTTGCCGCCGAGGCGTTATTCATTGACGGTCCGCTCAAAAAATCTATCATCAGTAAATTGTTTGCCACCCACCCATCGCTGGACGCGCGCATAGAAAGGCTCGAAAATGGAAAAAAGTAAGACTGTCAAAACCCGCAAAACTCTCAAAGAATCATTCTATGCAACGCGCGAAAAAGTTTGGGACAAGAAGCGCGCCCGTCTGAAATTGCATCATTCATTCAAACGCAGCTATCGCGAAGATTATGTCCGTCCGCTCAAGACGCCGGGTCTCGTCGCGCATGCCTGGATGACACTCAAAGTCCTCTTCAAAAACTGGAAATTATTTGGCGGTTTACTATTTATTATCGTTTTCTTGAACATGTTCTTCGTCGGTCTGATGAGTGAGAGTACCTATCAGGCGGTCCAGGAAAGTCTCGACGAAAGTAGCGAATTGCTGCAATATGGCGAAATCGGCCGCGTCGCAAAGTCGGGCTTGCTGCTTATTTCGACCGTGACGACCGGTGGTCTCACGAACGGTCTTTCCGAAGTCCAGCAAGTTTTTGTCTTCCTCTTCGGCACGATTACGATTCTGGTGACGATTTACTATTTGCGCCATCTCCTCGCTGGCAACAAACCGTCGATTCGCGACGGTCTCTACAACGCGCTTAGCCCACTGATTTCGGCGATGCTCGTGTTACTTTTGTTGTTCGTGCATTTGATTCCGGTATTCATCTTTACGGTGCTGTATTCGACGGCCGTATCGACGCAATTCTTGGATACGCCGCTTTATGCCTTCCTGTTCTGGCTCCTTGGTTTGCTGCTGATATTGTTGTCGGCCTATCTCGTGCCGGTCTCGCTCTTGTCGCTCGTGGCAGTGACGGTGCCGGGCATTTACCCGATGCAGGCCGTGAATGCTGTGACCGATATGATTCAAGGCCGCCGCACGAAGTTTATTATTCGTGTCTTGTTTGCGTTGCTATTCGTCGCGGTCATCTGGGTTGTCGTGATGCTGCCGCTCATTTGGCTTGACCTAGTTTTGAAGCAAAATGTCGAATGGACCGAAGGTTTCCCGATCATTCCGTTCTTGCTCCAAATCATGACGACCTTCACAATTATGTATCTTTCGTCCTATATCTACCTCTACTACCGAAGGATGCTCGATGATCCCGAATAATGTACGTGAACGCGTCGATAAATTGCGCGCCCTGATTAATGACTATCGCTACCACTACCACGTCCTCGACGAATCAATTATGTCGGAGGCGGCGGCGGATAGTTTGAAGCATGAACTTGCGCAGCTCGAAGAGCAATATCCGGAACTTATCACGCCAGATTCGCCAACGCAGCGCGTGGCTGGTCAGGCGCTCGATAAGTTCCAAAAAGTTGCGCACGCCGAGCGCATGATTTCGCTGGCCGACGTTTTCTCGGAAGAAGAAGTGGCCGACTGGCTTGACCGTATTGCGAAACTCGGTGCGATTAATCCGGAACTTTTTGTCGACATCAAGATGGATGGTCTTGCGATGGCGTTGATTTACGAAGACGGTTTGCTCAAGCAGGCCGTGACGCGCGGCGACGGCAAAGTCGGCGAAGACGTCACGATGAACGTGCGCACGATTGAAAATGTGCCGCTTTCGATTGACCAAAAAGAGCATACTGAAGTCCGCGGTGAAGTCGTAATTTTTAAGGCAGATTTCGAGAAACTGAACGAAGCGCAGCGCGCCAAGGGCAAGCCGGAGTTTGCGAACCCGCGCAACCTTGCTGCCGGCACGATTCGTCAGCTTGATCCGAAAATTGCCGCCTCGCGCCCGCTTAAATTTATGGCCTACGACATGGTCGCGCCAAATCTTCCGAAGAACTCCGAGGTTTACGAACGTCTCCAGAAGCTTGGTTTCCGTATTTCCGGCCAGCAGCATATTTATAATAATCTCCGCGAAACGATGGCCTTTATTAACGGCCTCAATGAAACGCGCCAGAATCTTCCGTTTGGTACTGATGGTGCCGTGATTAAAGTGAATGACCGCAAAGTTTATCAAGCGCTCGGCATCGTCGGTAAGACTCCGCGCGCGGCAGTGGCTTTCAAATACCCAGCCGAGGAAGTCGCGACGACCGTTAAAGATATTGTGATTTCGATTGGTCGCACTGGTGCTGCGACGCCGGTTGCAGTATTCGATCCAGTGCAGGTTGCTGGCTCGACTGTCCGCCACGCTTCGCTCCATAACGCCGACGAAATTGCGCGCCTCGATATCCGCATTGGCGACACTGTGATTATTTACAAAGCCGGCGATATTATCCCGCAGGTTAACCGCGTTTTGACCGAGCTTCGCCCGAGCAATTCTGAACCGTTTGACTATATTAAAGCACTCCACGAACAGTATCCGGAGCTCGAATTTGAGCGTCCGGCCGGGGAAGTGGTCTACCGCGTGAAGGGTAGCGATGCTGGCGAAATGCTCAAGCGCGCCGTTGAATACTACGCATCGAAGCCTGCGCTCAATATCGAAGGTCTTGGCGAGAAAAATGTCGTCGCGCTCATCGACGCTGGTCTTGTTGGCTCGATTGCTGATCTCTACACTTTGACCGCCGGTCAAGTCGAAGCGCTCGATCGTTTTGCGGAAATTTCCGCCCACAAACTCGTGGACAATATTCAGGCCTCCAAGAATCCGCCACTCGCGCGCTTCATTACTGCTATCGGCATTCGCCATATTGGCTCGCAGACCGCAATCGATCTCGCGGCTCATTTCAAGAGTCTCGACGCGCTTTGTGATGCGACCGAATCTGAGCTCATCGAAATGCCGGGTATTGGTAAGATTGTGGCTGAATCGATTCTTGCATTCTTTGCTGACGAGGATAATTTAGCGTTGCTTGATCGCCTGAAAGAGCTCGGTGTCGAACCGGTCTATCAGGATACTTCCGGCGGCAAATTAAATGGCCTTAGTTTTGTCGTTACCGGCACGCTTGACTCAATGGGCCGTGATGCGGCGGCTGAAAAAATCCGCGCGCTCGGAGGAGAATTCCACAGCTCCGTTGTAAAAACGACAACCTATCTCGTCGCCGGCCACAATACTGGCAAATCAAAACTCGAAAAAGCCGCCAAATACGGCACCGAAGTCATCGACGAAGAAAAATTCTTGGAATTATTAGGAGAATAGATGAAAATTTGTGTTTGCTGCAGCTTGAGCTTTCCGAACGAAGCCAATGAAGTCGCCGACGAATTGCGCGCGCTCGGCCACGAAGTGCTTTTGCCGCACGGCATTATAATTCGCGCTATTGAGAAACCGGATTTTGATCCGGTTGCTGCGAAGCATGATGATGGTTACGACGCGATGAATGCGCACTTTGCGAAGATTCGCGAGTCTGATGCGATTTTGGTTTGCAATTTCACGAAAAAGGGCATCGAAAACTATATCGGCGCTAATACATTTCTCGAGATGGGCTATGCCTATTCGCTCGAAAAACCGATTTATGTCTTAAACACGCTCCCGGACATGCCGTATATTAATGACGAGCTGAAGGCCTTTGAGCCAATTGAGCTACAAGGAAAGTTGTCCTCAATCGATAAAGCGTAAGCGATGGTACAATAAAACTAATGAATTCTATAGAAGCATCCATTTCGGCATCCCCAGATAAAGCCAGCGAAAGCTACAAGGATAAAATCGAGGCCTTCTTTAAGTCTTGTATATCAAAAATCAAAACAAAAATCGCCGAGAAGTTTGGCTTCAAGGGTGACAAATTGACCGAGGCGACAGACCAGGCGCTCGTTTTTGAGGCGACAGAAACGATTAAGGCGGCCGATGAAGACGGTACGCGCACGGAAGCAGAAGTAGCCGAAATCGATCAGGCCGTGTCGAATGTTATGATTGAAGGCGCGATGGAAGAGGCCGGCATGGAAACTAGTGCTGGCGAAAACCCAATTCTCACGCTCGAAAAAGACATCGACCCTCACGATATCGTAAATTCAATTAATAATCTCGACGCGGAGGGTGTCACACTCGACGATGGCAGTTCTGTGGCAGACCTCGCGACGCAAGTGCTTGAGCGGGAATATGATGGTCTCGACGACGCTATGACGGAAACGGCCGAGGTGAACGAAGCGCAGCCGAATGTGAAACTTGCCGAGGCGATTAGTAGGATTGCTTCGCGCGAACTCGTCCGTTCCGGGGAGACGCTATATCGTCCGCGCGAGGAGATTATTTGCGATCATGGTCATATCGAAGGCCAGCGCATAGATATTATGAACAGGAGCGACGATGGCGTTACGGAGATTAGTTTCAAATTGCGTAGTGGCGTCGAATTCAATCCGAAACGCGTAGTGCGTGACGGTATCGTCATGGGCAATGGCGAAATCAAATACAAGGGGCTCAATAATGGCGTCGAACAGTCTGTCTGTCCTGCGCGCACTTACGAACGGGATGGCGTGAAAATATTTATTGCCGCGCCACCGAGCGAAGATGATGCGCGCGTTGCGAAAGGCCTCGTTAAGATCGAGGCGCCGAGCGACATGGCGCCAGAAGACGTCGAAAAAATTGTCCAAAAAGTCATTGAAGACGATCTCGGCATTCCGAACGGCCTCGGCGAGGTTTCCGAAGAATCTGAGCGCGAATACAAGTTCTCGCGTTACGCCTGGCAGCACAAGATTGAGGGCGAATTGACGCCGGAGCAGCAAGAGGCGGCCGAGCGAATGGAGCGCGAAGAGGTATTTCCGGGCTATACGACTATGGTCGAAAAAGGCAAACATAAAGAGTATCTAGAAAAATACGGCCAAGACATGCGTGCTTTCCATAATCTTCACTCCGGCACCGTTAGTTCGGTCTATCGTATGCTTACGGTTGGCGGTATGTGCTCGACGGAGCGCTATAAGCGCGGAGTGATTAAGTCCGGCATGTCCTCGGTAGAAGACTTTAATACCGGTGGCGGCGACAGCTTTTTTACGCGCATTTCGAATGGCAAGCAGAGAGAGAAACTCCACGGCGTCAACGTCGTGTTCAAACCAGAACTGTTTGACCGCACAGACTGGTATACTTACGATAGTGACGAATACGGCACGACGGGCGAAGAAACCTTTGGCTCGCGAAAAACCCCGGAGGAACTATTCGAACATGAAGCCAAGGAAGAATGGCCCGACGACAACGAGCAGATGTTCCGTACTGGTATTAGTCCGAAATATATCGAATCGATCATTGTGCCAGAGGATCAAAGAGATGGGTTCATTAACGAATTGAAGAAAATGGGAATCGAAGAGTTTGATGGCAAACCAATAGAAGAGATTATTATCTCCCATAAGAAGCAAGAAATTAAGATGGATGACATGGAGGACATAGACATACCATGGTAGAACTAGGAAGCAAAAATATCGAAAGTAGTAATAGTGGCGAGAAGAGGGAAGCAATGCCGGCGCCAGTCTATTATGTTGAGTCGCCGACCGACAAAACAGTTCTTGTCGGCATCGATGTTGAAGTTGTTGAGCGTGGGGATGAAAAATATGTTACGTGGCACGATACGGCGCACGAGCGTATGATGAAGGCTGTCGAAATTCAGCAGAAGGACGATTACTTTGCCTTCCGTCGTGACAATGGCAATGAATATTTTTTCGAGCCAATGACTTGTAATATTTATAACGAAAAAGTGAAAGACAAACTAAACGGCGGCGATTTTGAAAATGATGCGGCGCTCATCGAAGCGTTTCGTCGGTCCATTGAGGATTAATTGGAGTATAAAAAATCCCCGATATTTCGGGGATTTTTTTGTTAGACGGTGATGTTGGTTGTCGCAAACTTCTTGCAGAGTTCTTCCAGATAATCATGGCGGAGAAGTTGTTTTTCCCATTTTTCGGGGATTGCGTAGCATAGTCCAGCCATCGAGCCCGTGATTGCACCGACTGTGTCAGTGTCGCTGCCGAGATTAACGGCCGTGAGCACTGCGTCTTCGTAGCTATCAGAATTCAGCAAGCACCACAGTGATGCTTCGAGGCTAGCAACGACATAGCCGCTTGAGGAAATTTCGTCCCTGCTCAGTTCCGCGATATTCATTGTCAAAATACGCTCGTATGCCGGTAGGGCATTCTGCGGAACCATCGAATAGTCGTCGTTCTGGATTGCCGCGTAGGCTTCCGTCTTTGATTTGCCATTAAGTAAATGACAGACGTAATTAACGTAGATATAGCAGCCAAGAACGCTGATTTCGTGAGCGTGCGTCAAACTCGAAACATTCTTCGTAAGTTCGTAACGCTGCTTCGCATCCAGGTCGTTCGCAAAAGCGACGAATGCGACGGGCAGGATACGCATGAGCGAACCATTGCCGTTGCTGTATTCGTGCTTTTCTCCGCAGCTGAGCGGATCGACGCCGGGGCGAAATTTACTTATCGCCGCCGAACAAGTGCCGCCAACATCGAATGTAACACCATTAGCGTTGAACATATTAAAATGCAGCCAATCGCTAAAGTTTTTCATAATGTCGGCGTAGTCGAAACTGCCACGATCAATCAACGATTGCATGAGTGCAATCTCCATCGAAGTGTCGTCCGACCAAGTACCCGCAGGCATATTGTGCGTCCCGAAACCGGTCATATCGGTAACGGGGTTTGCCGTGAGGTGCTCGCGGCTCCTGAATTCAACTGGCACGCCTAAAGCGTCGCCGATTGCATGACCAAAAACGCCATTTTTCACCATCTCTAACTTTAAATGTGCCATCGTCTTGCTCTCCTTTCTAGGATATATTATAAAGGAGTAAGAACACCCCCATATACTATTATTATATCAAATTTTCCCATTTTTGTCAAGTAAACACGAGGTTATTTAGCACTCTTGCATTCCGAGTGCTAATTGTCTATAATAGGGGTTATGGTAGACGAATTTAGTGAAATTATGAATCATCTCAGCGAAAATGCGCGCTTTGCGTTGCAGAAAGCTGACTATTATTCCAAACGCTACAATCAGGGCTACATGGGCACCGAGCATCTTTTGATGGGCATCATGGCGCAAGATACTTCGACCGGCGCGAAAATGCTCAGCGCGGAAGACGTAGATCTTAATCAGATTGAGCGCGCGCTCAACAAGCCGGCGACCGATGTTCCGGCTGCGCCAATGGCGATGATGTCGCTTTCCGAGGCGACCGTCCTGACGCTCCGCATGGCACTAAATTTCGTCAAAGAAAATGGTCTCGACATCGTTGGTACCGAGCATATCCTTTATTCGCTTTTGCGCCAGCCAAATTCCCGCGCGACTGTGCTTTTGAACCAGCTCGACGTCGATATCGAAAAAGTCGCAAATAATATCGAAGAACTCATCGAAAAGCAAGCCGAAGAGGCCAAAGTTGAGGCTGAAAAACGCAAAAACGGCAAGCGCGCCACTTTCCGCTATCTCACGAAATATGGCACCGAGCTCACCGAAGAGGCTCGCCAGGGCAAACTCGACACCGTGATTGGCCGCGAGCAGGAAATCGAGCGCGTCGTTACGATTCTTTGCCGCCGCACGAAGTCGAACCCAGTTTTGATCGGCGAAGCGGGCGTTGGTAAAACCGCCATCGTTGAAGGCCTTGCTACGCGCATCGCGAAAAACGAAGTGCCGAGCGTCTTAATTGGCAAGCGCATCTTCCAAATTGACCTCAGCGCCGTCGTGGCTGGTACGAAATTCCGCGGCGAATTCGAGGAACGCATCAAGGGTATTATTGACGAAGCCGTGAGCGACGATTCGGTTATTTTGTTTATCGACGAGCTCCATTTGCTCGCTGGTGCCGGCAGTTCCGAAGGCAGCATGGACGCGGCGAATATTTTGAAGCCGGCCCTCGCGCGTAATTCTTTGAAACTCATTGGTGCCACGACGCTCGACGAGTATCGCAAAAACATCGAGAAAGACAAGGCACTCGCTCGTCGCTTCCAGACTGTTATTGTGAACGAGCCGAGCTCAACCATTACGCTCCGCATTTTGAAGGGCATTAAAAAGCATTACGAAAAGCACCACCAAGTTGCGATTTCCGACGAGATTCTCGAGGAAGCAATCAATCTTTCCGAGCGTTATATTTCCGATCGTTTTATGCCGGACAAAGTTATCGACGTAATCGACGAAGCGAGCGCGATTGCGCGTGTCGCTTTCGATAAAAAGGGTGGCGCGGCTTACAAGAAGCTCAAAATCGAGCTCGAAGATTTGACGAAGAAAATTGAAGACGCCGCCGAGGCGGAAGATTATGAAAAAGCCGCCGAGTTCAAGACGCGCGCCGCGCAGGTCGAGGAAGAAATTAAAAAGCTCGAAAAAGAGCATAAGGATGTCGACAAGGCGCCGGACGTGACGAGCGAAAATCTCGCCTCGGCCATCAGTCTCAAGACCGGCATTCCGGTCACGCGCGTGCGTGGCTCCGAGCAGGAGTTACTCTTGAATCTCGAAAAGCATCTCCAGAAAGAAATCATCGGCCAAAACGCCGCTATTGCCGCCACGAGCAAAGCAATTCGCCGCGGCCGCTCTGGCATTTCGAATCTCCATCGTCCGATTGGCTCCTTCATCTTCATGGGCCCAACTGGCGTTGGTAAGACCGAGCTCGCAAAAACTATCGCGCGCGAGGTATTTGGCGGCGACGATGCTTTGATTAAAATCGACATGTCCGAATTTGGCGAGAAGCACAATGTCTCGCGCCTCGTTGGTGCGCCAGCTGGTTATGTCGGCTATGAAGACGGCGGCAAACTCACCGAGCAGATCCGTCGCCATCCATATTCGGTTGTCTTGTTTGACGAAATCGAAAAAGCCCATCCAGACGTCTTTAACATCTTGCTTCAAATTCTCGAAGACGGCGAGTTGACGGACGGCCAGGGCACGAAAGTGAAATTCAATAACTCGATTATTATTCTGACTAGCAACCTCGGCGCCGAGGATATGTATCGCGAATCCGAAATGGGCTTCGCGGTCAAAACCAAGCGCGATGCGAAGGCGCTCCAAGCCGAGCACGACGCGAACGAAGAGGCTGCGATGAAGGCGCTCCGCAAGCTCATGCGCCCAGAACTCGTGAACCGCTTCGATGCAATCGTGACCTTCAATGCTTTGAGTCACGAAAACGTCGAACGCATCTTCGACAATATGATTGCTGATCTTAAGAAGCGCTTGTCCAAGAAAGCAATTGGCCTCGAAATTACGCCGGCCGCCAAGAAGCAGCTGATTGCGCAGGGCTACGATCCGAAGAACGGCGCGCGTCCACTTCGCCGCACGATTGAAGACAATGTTGAGACTTTGCTCGCTGATAATATTCTTGCTGGCAAATTCGATAAAGGCGACATTGCGAAAGTCGACTACAAAAAAGGTGAGTTTACGCTCGTCAAAGCCCGCGAATAGTCTGATATAATATAGCCATGTTTGAACTTCAGAAGCGTCTGGAAAATCTTCGCGCTGCATTTGAAACGATTTGGCAAAAATTGAAAGTCGATGAACGTCTCGAGCAATTAAAACAACTCGAAGACGAGGTTGCGGTGCCGGAAATTTGGAACAATCCTGATGTGGCGCGCGAAAAAACCACGAAGGTTGCGCAGTTACACGATGAACTCGATCCGTGGACTTTGCTCAAAACTCAAATTAACGATTTGTCCGAACTCATGCAACTCGGCGATGAGAGTTTGATGGAAGAATTTTCTGGCCAGCTCGACGCGATGGAGAAGACGCTCGAGACCTTGCGCCAAGAACTTCGCTTTACCGGCAAATACGACCACAACGGCGCAATTTTGCGCATCACGGCCGGCGCCGGCGGCACCGAAGCGATGGATTGGTCCGGCATGCTTGAGCGCATGTATCTGCGCTGGGCGGAGCAGCATAATATTTCTGCGACGATTCTTGACCGTATCGACGGCGAGGAAGCTGGCATTAAGACGAGTGTGATTGAGCTAAAAGGCACGAATGTTTATGGCCAGCTCAAATCCGAGCACGGCACGCATCGCCTCGTTCGTCTTAGCCCGTTTAATGCCGACCATTTGCGTCAGACTTCGTTCTCGCTCGTTGAAGTTTTGCCGATTATTGAAGATGATTCCGAGGTGCAAATCGATCCAAAAGATTTGCGCATTGATGTTTATCATTCCGGCGGCCACGGCGGCCAGTCGGTCAACACGACCAACTCTGCGGTGCGTATCACGCACTTGCCGACGAACATTGTCGTGGCGATTCAGAACGAACGTAGTCAGCTTCAGAACAAAGAAAAAGCGATGGAAATTTTGCGCGGTAAACTTCAGCAAATGATGCAAGAACAAAACGCCGAGTCCGTCGATAAACTTCGCGCCGGTGAATCAGCCAGCTGGGGCCAGCAAATCAGAAATTATGTGCTCCATCCGTACAAACTTGTCAAAGACACGCGCACGAAATATGAAGAAAATGACGCGGACGCGGTTTTGGATGGAAAAATTGACGGATTTATCACGAGCTTTTTGGACAATCAATAGCGCTTATGGTATCATAAGAGCATGATATTGCTCGACAATGTTTCGAAATATTATCCTCACGAAAAAGTTCCGGCACTAGACGAGGTATCACTTCATATTGCGCCGAAAGAATTCGTATTCATTGTTGGTGCATCTGGCGCCGGTAAGTCGACTTTGATCAAGATGCTTACGCGCGAAGAGAAGCCGAACTACGGCAAAATTGTTGTCGGCGGCATCGATTACGACTACATGAAAAAGCGCCACATCCCGCATATCCGCCGTCGTCTCGGCGTTGTCTTCCAGGATTTCAAATTATTCCCGAACCGCACCGTTTACGAAAACGTTGCCTTTACGCTTGAGATTGTCGGTGTTCCGAATGCCGAGATTAAGCGCACTGTGCCAAAAGTCCTCGAACTCGTGGGTTTGAGCGGCATGGAGCGCAAGTTCCCGGGCCAGCTTTCAGGCGGTCAGCGTCAGCGTGTTGCGATTGCTCGCGCAATGGCGCGCCAGCCAAAGATTCTCATCGCAGATGAGCCTACGGGCAACCTCGACCCAGAAAATTCGTTGGGTATTATGCGCCTGCTCGAAGAGATTAATAATTTCGGCACGACGATCATTGTGACGACGCACGACGAAAAAGTAGTGAATTTGCTTAAAAAACGCGTGATTACGATTCGCGATGGCAAAGTCATTGGCGATCAGGTCCGTGGCGGCCATTACGACCTCGATGCTTCTCGCACGAAAATCGAGAAACGTTCACTCGGCGCTCCTGCGCCGGTTGCTGCTCCAGCTACGCCAGTTGCGCAAGCCGCACCGGCACCAGTTGCACCGCAGCCAGCCGCGCCAGTTGCTCCAGCCAAGACCGCACGCGTTGCTCGCGCCGCTGCTCCGAAAATGACCATTGCCAAACCCGCTCTAAAACCGGCCAAATCATCTGGCTCTGCCGTGCTCGAACAGATGCAGCGCGCCAAGGCTGCCGATGAAGCAAAGCCAGTAAAGAAAAGGAAATTTATTCACTAATATGCCAATTCGAAAGACTACAAAGGAAGAAGAAAAAGCCGTTGCTGAAATCAGCAAGGAGCGTTTGCGTCGCATTACCAAGGGGCATCGCCACTACATGCGCACGAATGCGCGCGTGCTTAAGTATGGTGCCAAGAGTTTTGTGCGCAATACTTGGCTGAGCGTTGCTGCGATTGCAATTATGGCGGTTACTTTGGTGGTCTTGTCTGCTACGATTATTGCCACGCATGCGATGAGCACTGCAATTTCCAAGATCGAGCAACAAGTCGACATGTCGGTCTACATCAAGCAGGGCGCGACCGTTGAGCAGATCGAGCGTATTATGGGGCGCATGACGCAACTTGAAACCGTCGTGAGCGTTGCGAAGACGTCTCCGGACGATGCGAACAAGGAAGCAATTAAAAAGATCCTGGAGAGCACGACTGGCTTGTCGCCAGAAGAGAAAAAGGTCTACGAACAAAACCTCTATGAAGCGCCGAACAAATTGCCATGGACGCTCAATATCAAGTTGATTAATTTGAACGACACGAGTGAGCTCGAAGATTTTGTCGCAAACGACGAGTCGATGCAGAATATGCTTGACGCGCGTCCGCCTAGCTATTCGACTGGCCACCGCGAGACGATTGATCGGATTGCGGCGATGATGAATCGCATCGAAATGATTGGTTTGATTGCAGCAGGCGTCTTTGCCCTGATTGCAATCCTCGTTGTCTTTAACACGATTCGTATGGCGATTTTCAACCGTAAGGAAGAAATCTATATGATGCGCCTCGTTGGTGCAAGTCGCTGGTTTATTGTTGGCCCATTCGTCGTCGAAGCCTCGTTCTATGGCATCGTTGCTGCGATTATTTCGAGTGCCCTGTCCTACGGCATCGTCTTCGCGCTCAGAGATAACTTTGGTTCGACTCTCGCGCCAACCCTCGATATCATGACCAAATACTGGTACTTCGTGATCGCCGCTCAACTCTTGACTGGCATCCTCATCGGCGTATTCTCGTCGCTTCTCGCGATTCGCAGATATCTCAAGCAAAAATAAGACAAAAAAGAAAGGTAGACAATCTGGCGGGTGGCTTGCAAAACCATCCCGCTTATGCTATTGTAAAAATATGAAAATCAAGCGCAACATCTTCTGCCTCTGCCTTGCTTCTGCGCTTTTATTGGCAAACATTTTGCCAACTCCAAAGGCCTTTGCTTACACTCAAAAAGATCTCCAGGATATTAACGCGAAGATTAATAATCTCCGCGCCGAAATGAACGGCTATGAAAAGCAGGCTAACGCTCTCGCAAACGAGGCGCAGACGATTCAGAACGAGATTAATTCTTTGCGTATCCAGCAGAACAAGCTCAAGGCGGAAATTCAGCTCAAAGAAGCCGAGCGCCAGAAATTGATCGCTGAAATCGAGACGATTTCGAAGCGCATCAGTGACAACTCTGAGACGGTCGGCTATACGATTGCTCAGTACTATTACAACAGCGAAGTTTCGACTTTGGAGCGCATCGTTTCCTCGGAGTCTTTCTCGAGCTTCATTGACGAAGAGATGCAACTCGCGAGTATTTCCGATACGCTCTCGGCGATTATCGAAGAAAACAAGAATCTCAAGGCTGAACTCGAAGTTAAAAAGAAGAATGCCGAGCGCATGCTTGAGGATTTGAAAGGTCAAAAAGCCCAGCTCGCGACCCTTGAAAGTCAGCAGGCGGTCTTGCTCGCACAGACGCGCGCTAGCGAAGCGACCTATCGCCAAATGAAGAGCCAAGTTGCTAGCCAGAAGGCGGCGCTCGAAGAAGAGCAACAGAAGATTCTCGCCGATTTGGCCCGTCAGTACAACGCGACGAACATTACCGCCGGCGACCCGAATAAGGGCGGCTATCCGTATAGTAATCGTTGCCCGTCCGCCAAGATTAACGGCCGTCAA
>JAEEGL017243596.1_pt1 | contig 14435 bp, 11 predicted proteins | sample 9134231 | NCBI WGS metagenome assembly JAEEGL01 (sample SAMN16246548, study PRJNA631951) | gut metagenome | biome: gut microbiome; feature: rumen; material: fiber-attached | host: Bos | place: Iran: Karaj | collected 2018-10
GAAGTGGTCAGCAATTACCCGATGGTTTAGCAAAGACCTTGGTGATTGCTTAACTTCCAACTCCCAACTTCCAACTCCCAACTTCCAACTCCCAACTCCCAACTCCCAACTCATCTAAACATAGCTTAGAAAAATAGCGTTTTCATGGTGATGCGCTCAAAACATTGAAGGAATATCATGCCGACCATTCAAGCCATTCAAAGCGTCATTTCGAGTCATTTTCCAGAAAAATGTGCGGAATCCTGGGACAATCCCGGCCTTCAGCTCGGGCGGAGAAAAGCTGACGTAAAGCGCGTTCTGACCGCGCTTGAACTGACGCCGGATATCGTCGATGAAGCAATTCAAACGGGAACGCAGCTCGTCGTGACGCATCATCCGTTTATTTTTCGGCCCATAAAATCCCTGACGGATGCAAATCCGGACGGCGACATGCTGCTCACGCTTGCGGAACACGGAATCGGTCTGCTGGCCGCTCACACGAATCTCGATTCAGCACCGGATGCCATCGTCAAAAAACTCGCCGACGATCTTGGCTTGTCCGGCAGACATCCTTTTTTGGAACACCATCCTTACGAGGCATACAAGATCGTCGTCTTTGTCCCCCGCAAGGATGCAGAAGCCGTTGCCCGCGCCATGCACGCTAAGGGCGCAGGTTGTGTGGGACAGTATTCGTCAGTGTCTTTCAGTGCCGATGGCGTGGGCAGATTTACCTGCGGCGCGGATTCGCATCCCGCCATCGGGACCCCGGGGTCTGTCGAAAGTGTCGAAGAAACACGCCTGGAAATGGTCGTTTCCGGCCGGGAACTCAAGTCGGTCATTCAGGCATTGCTGGCGGCACATCCCTACGAAGAACCCGCATTCGATGTTTTTAGGCTGGAATCCGAAGTGCATGGCATGACGGATTATTATGGATTCGGGATTGCCGGACGCCTTCCCGAGCCCGTCCGACTGGATGCATTCGTCGCACATCTTAAGAAAATATGGGAGATTCCTGCTGTCCGGGCTGCCGGAAATGCCGGCAAAATGATTTCGAATGTCGCAATACTGAACGGATCCGGAGCCAAATACCTGAGTTCATGCCGCGGCATCGATGCATTTATTACGGGGGACTGCGGCCATCACGATTTTGACAACGCCATCCGGCAGAACGTCGCCCTGATCGATGCAGGCCATTACGATACCGAGAAGTTCATTCCCAGAATTCTGGCCGATGTCCTCGAATCGTCCGAAATCGGCGGCGAACTCGAAATCCGCATTGCCGAGTCGATGCGCAATCCGATGACGGTGTATTAGTAATGCTTAATGCATAATGCATAATGCTTAATTCGTAATGCTTAATTCGTAATGCTTAATTCGTAATGAATTGTTGTTAGAGACGTTCCGCGGAACGCCTGTACAGATGATTATTGGGTTGATTCGTAATGCTTAATTCGTCTCAGGGAACTGTCGCCAAATAAAAAACGCCGCAGTATGCGGCGTTGCTTTTATCTATAATGATAACGAAACCGGTTAGAATGGCAGACCGATGCACGTTTCGTCTGGGCGGGTCTGTGTTTGCCTTTTATTATTCTTATTATTCTTTTTATCTGTCCTGACACCGATAGAATCAATTCTATTGGCATTGGGAACGAGGCCATTGAGCGGTATTTTTCTGAATTGTGTAAGAAGGCGTCTTTTTTCGGGGGTTGAAGCCTCTTTTAACAAATAATCCGGATTGAACGTATAGGTCAGCTTGGATGGGTCGGCATTGACGACGAGCTGGAGGATCTCAAATTTGCGTTCGACGGGGGCATCTTTGGCGAGTTTGAGCATTTGCGATGCCAGGGCGTTGACCTTTTCTTCGACATCATTGCCGCTTTTGATTTGGCATCCCAGGAATCTGTCGCGAATGCTGCATCCCAGAACGATCGTAAAACTGCCGTTTGTAGAGATTATAAGTGTTTGATATTTGGAAATGACTTCTGTGGGGCGACCATTATTTTGGGCGTATTCGATGAGCCGTCTGGTGAATTCGTGGGGAAGACGGATTTCGAGGACTTCAGCTGCTGTCTGAGTCAAAATGGCTTCGATCAGGAACCATGTCGTCGCGTAATCCAAATCATTTATTTTTCTGTATTCCACTAACAGATTTTTAGGGAAGCCGGTCTGTCTGGCTGCAGCAGTATTATTCAATTCTTCTGCGTCCTTCAGGTCCTGTGCTTTGGCTTCTTCGTAGTGTTTATCCATGATTGCCTTGCGCTCTTCGTCAGTTTTGGCTTCACTGAGGACTTTGAGATAATCAGTGCGTTCTTTGGCTTCACGGAGGCGCGGGAGTGGCTGAAAACCAAGAGCCTTGCGTGCAAGGTCGTTTGCCTGTCTCCAAAGCGCTCTGGTTTTTGGGAAAAGTGCTGCGGAGGACAATCGGGAAATCGTCTCTTTTTGTTCATTGCAGAGTTTGGCATAGTACTGATGCTGTATTGCATTGAGCGGCTGTTCATCCGAAAGGGAGAAGGTGGATTGTCTGAAATTTGCACCGGGATAGGATACAGTTTTGCCATTTTCTATGCCAAAAATGCCCAATCTCACCTCATAAACATTCTTTAGGTCATCAGGGGAAGGCACAATGTTATCTTGATTATAAAGCAGCTGCTTGATTGGAATCGCGATGGAGGAATCGTTCGTCAGTTCCCGGAATTTAGCAAGTGTCGCCTCAAGAAAATCGGCCATCGTCTGGCTGGCATAGACCGCTTTGTATTCTTTTGCCTGATCAGAAAAATTCATTCCCGGCTTTTTCGACATATCGATGGGGGACGCAACGCGGATGAATGATCGATCCCAGAATGTTTTGCCATTCCAGCGGCTGACCGCCGCAGGTCCTGTGGGAAGTCCGGAGGGCAGTTTGGCGGTTTCGTTGTTTTCGATGAATTTTTTCCATGCCTGTGAATCGTATTGGGGGGCGGCACTCGCCTGTCCGGCAAAACAGAACTGGAACAGGAAGATTCCGAATATCGCCATTATTGTGAGCATGTGTTTCATGATGTTTTTCGGCAGTATCGGCGCGAAAGCGCATTTTTTTAGATTGTCCAAGGAATGTTTCACAGAATTGCGGATTGCTCCCCCACTTCCCACAATTAAAGTATCAAGCTCTGTTCGGGAACCAGCGTCAAATCGAATGCCGCAGAATGCGGCGTTGTTTTTCTATAATGATAGCGAAATCGGTTAGAATGGCAGACCGATGCGCGTTTCGTCTGGGCGGGTCTGTGTTTGCCTTTTATTATTCTTATTATTCTTTTTATCTGTCCTGACACCGATATCTATTTTATCTGCCTTGGGGGCGACGCCATTGACCGGTATTCTTTTGAATCTTGAGAGCAGTGCTTTTTGTGCCGGCGTCGATGATTCTTCCTTCAGTTTCTCAAGATCCGGCGAATAGGTCAGATTGGTGGGGTTGGCATTGACGACGAGCTGGAGGATCTCAAATTTGCGTTCGGCAGGGGCTTTTTCGACGAGTTTGAGCATTTGCGATGCCAGTACGTTGACCTTTCCTTCGATATCTTTGCTGCTTTTGCTTTGGCATCCCAGGAATCTGTCGCGAATGCTGCATCCCAGAATGACTTTAAAATCATTGATTCTGGTTTCAGTTACGGTTAGCAGTTTTGAGAGGACAGCCTGCGGTCGCTTATTCTTTTGGGCATATTCAACGAGTCGGTTGATAAAGTTTTTGGAAAGGTGGATTTCGATGACTTCGGCGGCTTTTTGCGTCAGTATGGCTTCGAGCAGGAACCATGTCGTTGCATCATCCAGATCATCCAGCTTCATGGGTTTAATGTATTTTCTCTTCGCTGATGGTTTGGTGGCGGAGTCATTATTTAATAATTCTTCTGCATCCTTCAGATCCTGAGCTTTGGCATCCTCATAGTGTTTGTTCAAGATTGCTTCTCGTTCCTCGTCGCTTTTGGCTTCATTGAGGGCTTTGAGATAATCTTCGCGTTTTTCTGAGCTATTGACATTTTGGAGGATGCGTTGGCGAGATATATAGCCGAGTTCCTTGCGTGCAAGTTCGTCTGCCTGATTCCAAAGGTCTCTGACTGTTTTGTTAAGTTCCATTCCTGATAACTGGGAAATGGACTCTTTTTGTTCATTGCAGAGTTTTGTGTAGTATTGATACTGCTTTTCAAAGAATTCCTGATTTTTTGAGCTCTCGGATACGACAAAACCGTTTTGGGTAAAAGCTGCAGTTGGGTATGATACTGTTTTGCCGTTTTCCAGGCCAAAAATGCCAAATGCCATTTCATTGACAGTTCTATAATTATTGAGCGCTGGCACGATGTTATTTTCGTTATGAAAGAGGTAATTGATTGGCAGCGTGATGGAGGAATCCTTTGTCAGTTCCCTGAATTTCGTGAGCGTTGCTTCCAGAAAGTCAGCCATCGTCTGGCTGGCATAGACCGCTTTGTATTCTTTTGCCTGATCGGAAAAATTCATTCCCGGCTTTTTCGACATATCGATGGGAGAGGCAATGAAGATGATTTTGTCCGGCCAGAATTCTTTGCCATTCCAGCGGCTGACCGTCGCAGGACCCGTGGGGATTCCGGAGGGCAGTTTGGCAGTTTCATTGTTTTCGATGAATTTTTTCCATGCCTGTGAATCGTATTGGGGGGCGGCACTCGCCTGTCCGGCAAAACAGAACTGGAACAGGAAGATTCCGAATATCGCCATTATAGTGAGCATGTGTTTCATGATGTTCTCCGGCAGTATCGGCGCGAAAGCGCATGGTTCTCTGCAGCATATCAAATAATTGGCGGATTTGCAGGGAGATTGTTGTATCCATTCGAATCATCGCAGCGAATGAATGCCTGGGTGGCGCATGCCCGAAAAAAGTGAATGGATGTGTTTGGGGGAGAGCGATGAATCCGAGGGGGTCGGCGCGTATTGCATGGCTTTGCCGTGCAATAGCGACGCAGGGGGAGACTTCCCCCTTTTAAAAAGTTGGAAGTTGGAAGTTAATAGAGACGTGCGATCACAAGGTGCTTACTTTTCTCTGCACACATTAGCCTTGCATATATAACCCACGCCGCAGTCTGTCGCTTCGTCGCACTTTTGGATGGGCTTCTTCTCATAAACACAGATATTCTCTGAGCACGCTGCTGTTTCATCTTCATCCGGATCGCAGTCAGAATCGAAAGTGCATTCATCAAACAAACATCCCTGACTGCACAAAGAAATGAGGGCAATCGTCAAACTTGGGAATAGCTTATTCGTATAAACTTTCCTAAATAAAGCCATTGAATACCCTCAGATCCAAACTTACGACCAGCAACTCACGACGAACGACTATTTAAGCAGTTCCTCGATTTGCTGGATCAGATCGACGCGATGGATGATGTCGCGCAGGTAGTCTAGCTTTTCAGTTTCGATGACGGCTTTGGGGCCGAGATCGTAGTGTTCGAACCAGTTTTCGTACTGGGCATGCAGCTTTTGAATGTACGAAAGCGGAATGGACATTTCGGATTCACGGCCGCGGCGTTTGATGCGCCTTCTGACACCACGCACGGAGCAGCGCAGATAAATGAGCAGATCCGGCGGCTGAAGTTCCGTGCGGATCGTTTGATAAAGCTCCATATAGGTGTTGTAATCGCGCTGGGTGATGCCGCGCCGGCGATGGAGATTTTCGACAAAGATTTCGGCATCCTCATAGATGGAACGATCCAGAATGACGCGCTGATCGGATTTCTGGGCTTTGAGGTGCAGTGCGAATTTGCGCGACAGATAAAAGATCTGCGAATTGAAGGCCCATCGCTTCATGTCCTCGTAGAAATCCGCAATATAGGGATTGTCGTCCACGGGTTCGTAGAGCGGATGGAGTCCGAATTTGCGCGATAAAAAGCCGACCATTGTGGATTTTCCGGCACCAATATTACCTGCTATGGCGATGAAACGTGCTGGCATGGGAACTTGCAACAGAAGGCTGTCGGGATTGCGGGTTCCGGGGGGGCGGAGGTGCAGTCGGGACAGAGGTTAAAGGAAATGAAGGACAGTAATCATCTTTGGAACGCCCGGTAAATATGCATTTACGCGGGCAGCTGCTGTATCTGAATCAGATGATGATGGATGGCATCAACAGCGTGGCATTGTACGTCATGTGGAGCAGAATGGATGGAAAAATCGACCGGTAATGAATTTTTAGGCAGCCGGATATGATCGAAACCGTTCCGATGGGGATCAAAGCCCAGAGGTGTTCGATGGACTGCGGCACATGAACCAGGACAAACAGTGCGGTTGCGACGGTGATGGCTATGGCGTTTTCGATATTGGGGTGACGGGAGTCCGGCTGGGCTTCGAGACTGCCCTGGATGAGCCCCCTGAAGAGGAGTTCTTCCGAAACGCCGGCAAATACGGCGAAAATGGCACTCAGAATCAGGGTCGAATGGAGATGGGATGCCATTTCGATGGTGGTGATTCCGGGGGTGGGGGCTGCAAGCGTCAGCAGAGCTGCGGTGATGGCCAGACCAACAGCCGTGACGATCGAAATCCACGGCATGAATATTGGAATCCGGAGGCTGGTTTTTAGTGGGGATTCCGCATCAGGTGTGGGGGAATCCCCGATAGTTACAGGATTTTCAAAGGCCGGAAACTTTTCTGCGACCAGGGCGGGTAAACTTCGGCTCCGGAATTTTGCAAATACGATGTATATCGCGAAAAATGCGAAGAAATTGGAGCAGAGCATGGCCGTGAATTCCATGTATCCCGGCAGCAGCGTTTGTGCCGGTGGAATGACCTTGTCGATGCATTCCGCGATCCCGAATGAAAGAACCATCGCCAGAACAAAAGCGAGTACGCCGTCGTATCGTTTGAGCGGAAGCCAGGTGTCGGCATCCATGGCGGGGGCAGCAATGAACAGGCCGTCCCGCTGTACGGCGGGAATGATGTTTTTGTGGGGACGGCGGCTGAGGCCGGCAATGCCATATATCAGCGACAGCAAAAAAACGAAGAATAATGCTTTGGAGAGTGCGGTGTATTCCAGTTTTGAGACGGCTGCGATGACGATCGAGTTCGGCGGGGCAGAAACACTCACACTGTCCGGTCCCTCGATTTCGAGAACTGTATCGAGCGGAGCAATGCAGCTGACCTGCTGCTGTACGTGATACGTCTCTGCAAACTGTGAAGGAAACGTGAGCGGGCGCGGAGGCATCATCTCCAGTTGTTCAGATGCCTGAGATGATGTGATGAGGAGCTGTTCGGGAAGGTCTGATTTCAGTTCCTCTGGCAGACAGACAAAAACGGAAAGTTTTGAACTCTGCTGAAATTCAAAAACTGCACTGCCGCTTTGGTCAGCAATACCGATGATTTCCCCATCACTGCGCAAGCCCATGAAGATCAGCAGGGCAAAGGCTGCAATGACCGACAGGGTGATGGAGATGATAGCAGGCAATGGACGCATGATGGAGAAAATCCGTTTGAATTATTCTGTTAGCTTATAGCTCTTAGCTTATAGCTTATAGTGGAAAATTCGTTTCGCAGTACGAAGCAGACAAAACTCGCTGCATTCATTCGGCAGAACATCGGATTAAATGCCGATACTTCCTTCGGGATCGCTGATTTGCGGAATGACTTCAGAAACAAAGAGATCGACGATATCGGCGTCGAGTGCTCCGGAATGGGCTTCTTCCTGCAGAATCTGTGCTGCATCACCAAAGGAATGGCGCGTTTTATAGGATCTGTCGCCTCCGGTCAGGGCATCAAAAATGTCACAGACAGTTATGATTCTGCTCTGCAAAACGATCTGATCCCCGGAAATGCCGTAAGGATATCCGGTTCCATTGAGCTTTTCGTGATGCTGCAGAACGAAAATGGGGACATTGCTCCATCGCTGCGGCCACGCAATTTGCGACAGATACTGCCATGAAATCAGGACATGTCGTTCGATTTCCTGACGCTCTTCGGCATTGAGCGTGCCATGTTCGATGAGCAGCGATTCCTTTTCCTGTGACGTCAGAAGCGGCAGATGAGGACAGGGGGTAATGAACGTCCGGGTCATTTCGTCAATGAGCTGGCGATCGTCCTCTGTCGCCTTTGCCTGGGCCTGTTGAACGCGCGTGACCATTTCACGGTAGTGTTCAAACTGCTGCGGCGTTCGGTAGCTGCTGCCCATCGTTTCGGCTGATTGCGTCGCAAACCATGCGGCGAACAGATCGATGCGTTCCAGCAGATGTTTCAAATCATCCTGCGTGAGTTTGGCAGCTTTGAGCAGAATTTCCCTTCGCAGAACGACCTTGCCGATATCGTGCAGCAGGGATGCAAACCGGATTTCGTCCAGATGGTTGCTCGAAAATGTAATGTTTATGAATGCCTTGCGCGTCGACGAATGTATCGCCTGCGCGGTCATCATGGCATATCTCGCAACTCGCATGGAATGGCCCGCCGATGCCGGATCGCGCGCATCCATTACCGCGATGATCGAGCGAATAAAGCCGTCAAAAACTTCACTCAAATCGGCATTGATGAAAGTGCGTTCGAGTGAGTGGGCCGCGACTACGGCAACCCGTGATAATATCTCAAGATCCGATTCTTGCAGACCATTGGAATCCGATGCGTCCACGGTCAGTACACCGAGCTCGTGCTGCGATGAAATGAGCGGTGCAACGACGGCACATCCCGGAAATGTCACATCATCCGAACGAAACAGGCTGACCGTTCGCATGCGGATGGCCTTGCGGTAGTCATCTTCGGTCAGAATTGACGGCGCGGATTGGTTGATGCGCGAACGCTCCATCACACACGAAAAGGAATCGCGGCATGAATCATAACGCCAGATGGCCAGATGGGTGGCTTTCTCTATGCGCTGCTCCAGTTTGATGACCAGATGCTTCAACACCGCCTGATAAGTCGTTTTGCTCGTCAGCGTCGTCGAGGTGTCGAGCAAAAATGAAAGCAAATCGGGATCGTTGGTTGGCGGCAGACTGTGAAGCGGCAGCGAGGAAACGCACTGTACAGTATTCGGAACGATGCTTTCCGGACTTGGGATATACGTGCAGCGCAGGGTACTCTGCCCGATGTGCAGCATACATTCGCCGGCAATGGCAACGGACTGCGCCATCTGATGACTGTACAGCATGACATCGATATTGGCTGATCTCACCCGCGTTCCGTGATCACTCTGCAGATCGCGGTATGCATAATGATTTGCCTCGTGGTTGCAGGTGATTTCCCCATGGTATTGGCTGCTCTCTGCATCATTGAGCTGAAAATCGTTTCCCGGATCAGAGCCAATATGGACAATGCTTTGGTGGAAACGCACGCATTTCCCCGCATCTTTTCCATATATAACCTGAAGCTGCAACATGCCGGAATAAGTCCCATGTATAGATACTGTACGAAAATGGATAAGGTTCCAGCCTGTCCCTGTCGTATTGTCGTCATTTTGGGGACAGACGTCGCCTGTGTAGGTAACGATACCACATTTGGATTTATTCCGACAATAAATGGATTTTGTTTTTTATGCTCGCTATGGGTGCCCCCGTTCGGGGCACCGCATACGCTCGCCATTTTGCCTCGCTATGCCTGCGGCATACGCTCGGCCGTGCCCTTTCGGGGGGCACCCGCGGTTATCCGTTTGTGTTAATCACCGCATCCGTATTCTTTCAGGTATTGTCCGAAGGCGAGCAGCAGAGCCCGGAATCCAAGTTTTATCGGATGAAATTCCGGCGTTTCTTCGATGATGATCATCAGCAAATCCGGGGCATCCGGTCTGCCGGTCGTCATGACGACGAGGCGCGCCGGATTGTGGACGTTCACCGTCCATGGACAGCGCATATTCAGGTAACATCGGTTGGGCGCTTCCATGTGTTTTTCGATTTCGAGCAGCGGAATCCTCGATAATCTGCACAAAACGCGATTGGAACAGATGTTTTCGACGCTGAGCATGCGCTGAAAATACCTTGGCATCCATTCCATAAGGAGGTCGGCGATTTCGGAAACGCTTCTTCTGGGGCGATCCAGTACCCTTTGAACGTAGCATGGGCTGTCGTCTGGATGCGGGAATAATCCGGTATTCTTTTCAAGGTAAACCGTTGGGTTGTCGTCGTCAGAAATGTCTTCGGTAAGATGGCGGATCGAAGAACTCAGGTGTATGGCGGCAGGCAGAATCTGATCGGATTTCGGGAGCAGTGATAGTGTTTCGTCGAGCAATTCTGCCCGAAGCCGGTGTTCCGGATTCAGCTTCTGGCGAAAGGCATGGAATCTTCGTGTGAGCAATTTTCGCGGGATGGCTTTTCGGATTGTCTGCATCCATTCATCGGGGGTGATTTCTGATTCCCCGATGAGGGAATAATGGGGTTCAATCTCGTTTTCCTGAATGCATTGTTCCAGGGTTTTGAAGAGCTGTGCTTCGGCAATGGGGTGAAAGACGGATCGGTCGTCTGCGGAGATGTTATCTTTGGGTGAATTCAGGCATCGTTCATAGAGAGCGAGCGCAATGGAATCGGAATCCGAAAGTATGGGCGCCGTCTGAATGATAGTCAGATTTGTGCATGTTTCCCTGAAAATGCTGATGAGATTGTGCCAGAAGCTATAGCAGGGGGGCAGAACGTCTGTTTCGGGGATGAACCGTGTGACGAGGATAATTCGGATATTGGGGGATTGCTGGGCACATTTTGCGATGTTGACGGCAGAGGCAAGTGCGACGTCGCGTGCGTAGCCTTCGGGAGTTTTGGATTTGTCCGGTGGAGTCAGGGCAAAATAGATGAGCGTATGGGTATCATCCAGGAGGTGGGTCGTATTGCGTGCTCGCAGAAGTGAACAGGTTCGCCAGATAATTTTAGGCACTCCGCGATACTGGGAATGCGTGATGCCGGTGAACTGGCAGTGATTGTTTTCCCGGCAAAGCCAGTGGATTAACTTGGGAATAAAGGTATCGAATTGACCTGCAAGAGCAATCGTTTTAGACATGAGTGGCCTGTTAATTGTGGAGGTGAACAAACATCGTCAGAAGTCTGACAAATGGAGATAATAATACTATGCCAATGAATAAAGGCGAAAAACTGCTGGACGAGGATGACGCTCTGTTCGATGTGCTTCCGGAAGGAACGCGAATTGTGATTCGCGATGGATGTGTTACATTTGAGAATCTGACAGAGGATATGCTGGATGTTGCATTGAGTCTGAATCCGGATGATCCTGAATTGAAGAAGAGAGTGGAGTAAAAAACGGTTCCGGCAGTTTGCCGTGGGCTGTTCCTGGGCAGGGATTTGCGAATGGATGCGGTTTTCCCATAGTTTGGTTCATTATTTGTGAAAATAACGTTGACGATATGGGACGCATGTGTAAAAAGGCGCGCGCTCTGGGATAGAATCCTTGCTTAATCATAGTTGTTTAGGGAAGAAAAAATGGCACGAGATGACGAAGAACGAGAGCTTGAAGGTGGTATGGATGACGATTCTTTTGATGAACCGGCATTGGAGAGTGAGCTCGAAGCTGATTTGATTGAGGAATGGTGTCCGATTTGCCGTGATATTAAGCCGCATGCAATCGTAAAGGGCGACAAAATAGCGTGCGCGTCGTGTAACCATGAGCATTTGCGTGAATCAGAAGGGACGGGCGGCCCGGTTGTTAAGAGCCTGTTAACTGCTGATGACCAGGCGTCATCTGAAAATCTTGCGAATGCCTGGAAACGTTTGACGGATGTCGAGACAGACTCGATTCGCAGCTATTCCATTCGATTGAAGCTCCTGAAGGGGGATGTCATTCGGCACCCGAAGTTCGGATTGGGTATCGTCGTCGAAATGACGGATTCCACGAAAGCTGAAGTTCTGTTTGAAGATGGACTGCGTCGCCTGGTTTGCGGAAAGTAGCGCGTAATTGCGTTGACGGTTTTGGGGCGTCGTGTCATATTTTATAGTTCGGGGGGATCCAGACTCATCAGCAGGCGGTATGGACATGGCGTTGGAATGGAAAGTAAAATCACTTGTTCCGGGAAAGAATCATCCCGGGATGTGGTTTTGTATTCTGTTTATTACGTCGTTTTTGGCTGGTTGTGGATCAGGTCCTGTCTGGATGCGCGACGATCCCTGTGATGTGCTCGCAGGATTTCTTCAGACGACCGAGTATCGCGGTGTCGATGAAATGTGGGAGTATCTTTCGGCAGAAACGCGTCAGCGCCTGGATTCCCGAGCGCAGGAATTCAATGCGATGCAGCCTGAAGGCGGGCAGCGGCGTGGATGCGATATGATTCGTGCCGGTCATGTGCTTTCGACGACTCGTGAATACAAAAAACTCGAGCTGGCATTTGAGAATGACCAGAATGCCGTGGTAAAAATTGTGCTTCATGATGGCAATACAATTGATGTTGCCATGCATCGCGATGCTCAGAGGTGGGCAATTGACCTGCCTTTAGACTGATAGTGGGTGGATAATGATTCTAAAACATAATGTCGGCGATATCGTTGCGGATTGTCTTGAAGTCAAAGCAGTCATTGGTGAAACCGAGCTTGGTGTTTCATATTTAATGAGCAATACGCACAATCGCGAGAATTTCCTTGTAAAACAGCTGAGCTTTGACTGTAACGAGCAGCGCGTAAATGAAATTCGTCAGATGTGTGCATCCCTGAGGGGAATTGCTCATAAAAGCATAGCGACGCTGAAGGATTTTATCGTCGACGGTGAGACGGGCTATGTACTGATGGAGTACATAGATGGAGAGTCGCTCGATGCCCATCTTAAACTGCGTCGGGAGCGAGGCCAGATTCTAGGTACAAAGGCTGCTTACAGCTTTTTGGCGCACATCTGTCTCGGCATAGAAGTGTTGAACAATGCCGGTTATTGCTATGGATGTTTGTCGCCGAAAATGATCTTTGTCACGCGCGAAGGTCGTGTAAGAATTGCCAACTATATTTATTCGAGTCTTGCCGAGCGCTATCTGGATGATATGGACAGGGATTCTTATTTTGGATCTTTGTTCTGTGCCCCTGAAATTCGGTATGCACGAAATGCAGCAAAGCCTGCGGCAGATGTTTATTCCCTGGCGCTGCTATTTTCTGAATTGCTGAGCGGTGTTTCGCTGACTGAATTCAACGGTTCCCCGGAGGCATTTATTGCAAGGCTTCCCGGCGTATCGACGATGATCAAAGAGTCACTGTTTCAGGCAACAAAGCCCGAACCAGGGGACCGTTTCCCGAATGCACAGACGTTTAAGGATTCTTTGAAGAATGCCATGGATGCTCCCTCAGACAATGATCTTTCTTCGATCGTCGTGGGGGTAAATGATCTTCGGGCTTTGTCTGTGAGTTCTGAAAATCCTGTCGTCGATTCCGGATCCTCGTCCAAACCAGATCTTTTTGACAGCGGTGGATTTAAGGCATCTTCCCGAATTGTCAAATCCGAAGTCTGGATTTATCAGAAAGATGGAATGGATTTTGGACCGTTTGATCATAAAGGACTGATTCAGAAATTTTATGATGATGTAATCACGGAATCGACAAGTATTTTCAACACATCAACGAAGAAACGCCAGAATCTTGGAACCATTGCGGAGTTCAGGAAGGAAGTTGAAGATTATCTTCCGATTCGTGCACACAAACAGGCGGTCAAACAGGCTGCAACCGAAAAGAAGAAAGCAAGGGCCAAGGCTTTTGGTGTGACGACGGTTTTGGGAATTGTCATCGGCGTTTTGGCTGTGATGCTGATTCCTTTGATCTATTTGTGGAATCTTGTTGAGCCGGTACCGGTTGATTTTGCTTCAGCCCTTCCTGCATTTGAAAAGAAATTTGAACGGCCCAAGGAAGAAGCTGTCGCACTTAATGTGGATGAATCCAAGGCCCGCGCTTTCTTTGATCCGAAGGCGACGGAAGCAGAACTCGAAGCAGCATTGAAAGCCTGGGAAGAAGAACATCGTAAGAAATACGCATCCATGCGGCGTCCTGGGGCGAAAAAAGGTCCTGGGGGAGGCGATGAAATTGAAACGCTGGTATTTACCGGCGATGATGGTGAAGAACTGGGACCATTGCTCGATTGGGAAATCGAGAAGGAATGCATGTCTCCGACGATGGTGAGACGAATTCGATCCTGTTATGACAAGTTCGCCGGCGGACGACGGATTGATGTCGTCGTGAGCTTTAAGATTCATCCAACTGGTATCGTCCGTGATCTTTCGTCGACGGCATCGGGAGAATTGAATTCGTGTATCGTTTCTGCGTTCTCATCGGTTCACTTCAGGAAGTTTGGCGGTACTTCGAAGAAAGTTTCTCTCCCGATTGGGTATTAATCTGCCAGGTCTGCTTTCGCCGAATCAGTAATGATTCGGCGATGCATTAATTTGGGGTTTTTACGGTTCATGGATGCATTGTCGGACGAACAGCTCGTCCTGAAAATTCAGGCGGGTGACAGATCTGCATTTGAGCAGATTTATTGGCGATACAAGGATCGCATCATTGGTGTCGTCTACGGTGTCGTTCATAATCGCC
>JAEEGL010502207.1_pt1 | contig 14434 bp, 11 predicted proteins | sample 9134231 | NCBI WGS metagenome assembly JAEEGL01 (sample SAMN16246548, study PRJNA631951) | gut metagenome | biome: gut microbiome; feature: rumen; material: fiber-attached | host: Bos | place: Iran: Karaj | collected 2018-10
ATAAGTGATTGACCAGAATGTATTATAGTTAGCATCAATAAATTGAAAACCATTTGCATTAGTAACAAGCTGTGCATCAGCAGTAATCTGTTTTGCATAAGCTTCAAATGTCTGCTTGAAAGCTACAATACTTGCATCACCTGTATCAATTGAGGTTCTTTTAAATGAAGTTGCAGGAAGTGTTGCTCCTGAGCTACTATTCCGATAATTTATTGTCTCAGTGTCTCCACCTGTTCCAATCTCACGAAGAGCTGCCATCCACTTACTGTTAGGCTCAAGGTCTTTGCCAGCTCCATCGTTGATAATCAGATAACCATTAGTCATATCAAAGCATTTAACCTTAACGCCATTAGAGGCAGTAACAATAGTTACCCAGTCCCATCCATTACTGTTAGGGTCATTTGCATCTGCGTGATTAGCGGCTTCAGTATTATCACGATAGTTGAAATCTGCTCTCCAGGCAGCTCCAGGTCCCTCACCAGTACCAACATAACCACTAATTACAGGCCAACCGTGTGTATTATTAGGAATATATCCGCCTTCAGCATTTGGCCAACCAACAGTTCCATTTGACTGTGTAGATGTCTGAACTGTTTCAGTATTAGTTGCTGCATTAGCTACAGCTTCAACAATAACAGTCTCAGTTGTTTCTGATGTCTTGGTTGTAGCTTCAACCTTTTCTTCAGTACTTACTTCTGTTGAAGCCTCTGTAGTTACCTCAACTACCTCTTCTGTAGATGATGTGACTGAAGAAGTTTCTTCGCTTGCCTGCTCAGTTGCAACCACGTCCTCCACAGGTGCTTCATTTGCACAACCTGTGCAGATGAGCGTTGCTAATGATATTGTTAGGGTCATTGTCCTTATTATTATGTTCTTCATGAATAAATCCCCTTTACATCCTTGTATTAAGCGTTGATATTATGTTCCATCATAAATATCGGGCTGATTTACAATTTTCTCACATAATCTAATTTTATCACATGGTTTTGTTAAGACAAGCCTTTATAATGTGCCTGACAGCTTGTTATTCAATGACCAAAAAAGAGAGAATGTTGTACGTGAAAATGTACATCATCCTCTCTTTATTTGTTTTGTTTAACACCACTAAATTTTAAAGCTTTTTAAAGCAACGAAATGGTTTTTATCACCACTAGATTTTAAATATCCGAGCTGAAGCGCTCCTGCTTTTAGTTTTATAAAATTGATTTCATCTCTTATGTTTCAGATTTTCCTGCCGATATATTAGGTGAGAATTTATGTACCTTGAAAAAATATGAAAGGAGGAATTTGATGGGCAGTACTACAAAAGCGGTGGACATGACAATGTCTATCATTCAAAACAGTACTGCAGCGACAACTGTTTCTAAGTACGAGTATTCAAAAAAAGCAGCAAATCAGACCGGAACAGGCTTTGATGGATTTCTTAATAAAGCTGCAAATTCAATGTCTGTCGTAAAAACAAATGCGGATCGTAATAACAGAATTATAGATAATTCTCAGAAACCACAGCAGACAGACAAAGCTAAAAACATTGATAATAATAGTAAGCAAATAGAGAAAACATCCGCAAATGATAATAAACAGGCAGAAATAAAGGATACAGATAATAAGCAGGCGGGTGTACAGAATACTACTAACGAAACAGCCAGCAAGGAAGCAAATACAAAGCTGCAGGATGCTATTAACGAAGATGGCAAGGAAATAGCCGCTGAGATAGCAAAAGCACTTGAAGTATCTGAGGAAGATATAGTAAATGCAATGGAAATCCTGGGACTTATGTTTGGAGATCTTTTAAATCCTCAGAATATTCAGAATCTCGTAACACAGCTTGGTGGACAGGATAAGGCGCTTGATCTGATCACTGATCCGGATCTAAATACTCTGATGCAGGACCTCTACGAGGGTGCAGACAGTATGAAGAGCGAACTTATGAATGAGTTTGACTTATCCGAAGAGAAACTTGATACCGTAATAGAAGAGACAAGAGCTGAATTTATAGTTAATAAAGAAGAGCATAATGAACCTCTTAATATGGTAAAAGAAGACCTTTCAAAGGATCTGAAGGCACCCCAGTCTAAAGATCTTACCACTGAAGTAAAAGTGGAAGTGATATCTGAATCAGAAACAGAGTCTGAGTTTAAACCTGTAGAAAACGCCGGTGAAGCATCAAAAGAAAACAGTAAGAATAACGGTGAAAACCTATCGGAAAATGCTCAGAATACAACTCTTTTTAATCAGCTACTAGATAAAATAACAGAGGCTGCGGATGCTAAGGCTGCAGATGCACCTCAATATACAAACAGAGCCCAAATGGAGAACATCATTCGGCAGATAACAGATAAGATCACAATTACTGCTGCCGAACATGAGACTTCAATGGAGCTGCAGCTTCATCCGGCAAGTCTTGGTAATGTGAACGTTCTTTTAACCAGCAGTAAGGATGGAATTGTAGCCAAGTTCACAGCTCAGAATGAAATTGTAAAAGAAGCTGTGGAGAGCCAGATGCAGGTTCTTCAGCAGAAGTTCAACGAGCAGGGTATAAAGGTTACATCTATTGAGATCACAATTGCGAGCCATGCTTTTGAACAGAATCTTCAGCAGGAAGATCAGAACCGGGCTTTTGATGAACAGCAGCAAAAGAAAAAGACTCTTCGAAGAATAAATCTCGGGGAAGAATTAAGTCTTGAAGAGGAAGAAAAACTTAGTGATGAAGACAGACTAGCGGCAGAAGTTCTGGCAATGAATGGAAGTTCAGTTGACTTTAGTGCTTAAGGTAAAGGAAATAATGGTACATCTTTTTACATCAAACTAAAAAGATGTACCATCACCTCCCGGAGGATAAGAAAATGGCTGAGAATTCAGTAAGTGCAATTATAAAAGATGGTAAGATTGAAAACTTAAATTCTTCATCAGAAACCAAGAAAACTTCTGAGACCGGTTATGACAAGGATTCGTTTTTGAAAATCCTGGTTGCTCAGATGAAATATCAGGATCCTATGGAGCCAACCTCAAACACTGAGTATATAGCTCAGTACGCTACCTTCACTCAGGTTGAACAGCTCAATAACATGGCTAATGCAATGTCACTTTCCAGAGCATCTGAGATGGTTGGAAAGACTGTTAAGGTTGTTCAGACAAATCCAGATACCGGAAGATCCCAGGATATCATTGGTGTTGTAGATTATGTGACCTACAGCGGAAACAAGGCATATCTTAGCATCGATGGCACCAAATACAATATCGATGATGTATCAGAAGTATATGATCCTGAGTACACAGATGCTCAGAAGATTGTCGAGGACTTCCAGAAAGCAATCGACAAACTGCCGAGCAGCATAGACTTTGTAAATGATCAGGAGCACGGCCTTAAGATTGATTCAATGTATGAGTTCTACATGTATAGCATGACTGATAAGGCAAAAGAGATGATGGATCCTAATTACGTAACAGCTCTTAAGCAGTACGTTTACAGGATTGATGAACTTAGAGGCGACGAGCACAGATCTTTTGATAAAGATGAGATCGTAGCTCAGGCTCAGACTATTCAGGTTGAAGATGAAGCAGAAAAAGCAGCTGATAATACAGCAGTTTCTGATGATGGCGAGACAGTAGAACCTACAGTTCTTTGATTAATCTAAGCAATATTATTTAACAATAACTTTTGTAACCAACTAATCAGTAATCTTAAAGCAGGAGGAAAAGAAATATGATTATGGATGATCGCCAGTTCTTTTCCATAGGTCAGGTCCAGGATCAGTACTTAAATCCAAAGACTCCAAAAACTCCGGAGAAACCACTTCCAACCGGAGAAAATTCTTTTGCCCAGGTTCTTAATAAAATCCAGTCAGGTGCCGATAATAGTAGTGAAGCACTTGATACACCTGTGAAATTTTCAAAACATGCAGTAAACAGATTAAATGACAGAAACATCACACTTTCACAGGACCAGATGATCAGATTAAACCAGGGTAAAAGAGAGGCCGGAGAAAAAGGAATACATGATTCTCTGATTCTGGTAGACCAGCTGGCATTTATCGTAAATGTGCCCAATAACACAGTAGTAACAGCTATGGATCAGACAGAAAACAAGAGTAACGTATTTACTAATATAGACGGAGCAGTGATTGCATGATTGGACCGAAGTGGATATTAAGCCGAAGTCTTTTTATCCATCAGGAAATCTTTTAATCCCCGACTGACAGAAGGGATTATCCGCAAATCGCATGCATTTCCGTCCAAATCCAAAATGTATGGGAAACTAGCATTTTGCACAATTTGGAGGACTTTGCCTTATGATGAGATCACTTTATTCTGGTGTTGCAGGTCTTAAGACCCACCAGACCAAGATGGACGTTCTTGGTAACAACATTGCCAATGTAAACACAACATCTTACAAATCACAGTCGATCACATTTTCAGACCTTATGTACCAGACAACTCAGGCAGCATCCGGTGCCACAGAGTATAAAGGTGGTATAAATGCCCGTCAGATCGGTCTTGGTGCTAAGTCAGGCGCTATCGCAACAGCAATCGAAGGTCAGGGCGCAACTCAGACAACCAATAACCCATTTGATATCATGATCACAGGTAAGGCTTTCTTCGTAGTATCAAACGGAACAACCAAGCTCTATACAAGAGATGGTTCTTTCTACGTAGACGGTGCCGGAAACCTTGCAATGCAGTCAAATGGTTACTTTGTACTGGGCTGGGAAGCAAAAGAAAATGCAGAAACCGGTGAAATTGAAGTTAATAAGAATGGTGAAATTTCACAGCTTAAGATCATGACAGCTGATAACACCAACTATCCACCAGCATCAACAATCGCAGGTCTTGTAAGTGGAAACATTGATGACCACGATTCTAACGTAGTATCTGATGATGGTAAGACTGTAACTCTCGAAATCTATGATAATAAGGGTTATCTTTACACATGTAAGTTTAACATTAAAGATACAGATACAGATCAGCTCTTCTCATTAGAGCTTACAGATATCATCGATTCCAACGGTAACACAATTGGAAAAGAACTTTTGAAGGGCGTTACTCTTGGTGATGCTGATTCAGAATCCATGAAGACTGCAAAGGACTATGAAAATGGTTATAGCCTTGTTGTAAGTTCAACTGATCCTACACAGGGAACAATCTATCTCGACAGTGGATTTACAGCATTTGATAATGTTCCTGCTACAGGAGATACAATTTCTTCTCTTACAAACATAAATGGTTTCATGAAGACTATTTATCCTGATGCTATTGCTAAGAGATATGCAAACATCGACAGCTATGAGATCGACCAGGATGCTCTTAATGTAACCTTTGATTATTCAGATTATAGTTCATCAATCATTAACAAGACTTACACATCGTTTATCAAGAATAATACAGAAGCTTATTACTATGATAAGATTACTCAGTTTGGTTACGCAGCACCTTCAATAGAAGGCGGTAAGCTCAGCAGCTTAAATAAAGAAATGCTGACGGAAGTTTTTGAATTCCCCGGAACAAATGCAGCTTATCAGGCTATGTTAGATGATGCTTCTAACTATGTATATGAATTTGATGAAGTAAATCTTACAATTAAATCCGGAAAGGTTCCGGAAGAAACTGATGAATATGTATCAGGAAGTAAACTTAAGACCAAGTACGATAACTATTTTACAAATGCTGATGGTTCTGCCAACAAGATAAGTGATGTAGTTGGTAATATTGACCTGACAACCTATCCTAAGGGAGCATGGTATACATATTCAAATGATACATTAAAGATTTACGGTGCCAAGTCACAGGTTAAGACTGATGGTAATGAGTCTATTACAGCTCTTACATCTTCAAAGCTTTACGCATACCTTAAACAGTACGAACTGGATAACGGTGTTCTTCCGGATACAATGGATCTTAGTACATTGCCAACAACAGTTCAGACCGAAGTTAAGAACATGCTTACAACAGAAGATATAATTGACAGTACAATAGTTCTTAATCTGTCACAGGTATCACTTACAGGTACAACCGGAACTACAGTTGGTGTTACATTCTCTTACAACGACAAAGAGATCACAGATCCTGATTATCTTCTTGGAACATTTAACATTGTTTCAGAACAGATTCCTGCAGATCCTACAAATAAGTTCCAGTACGATGTGCCTACAAGTGTATTCAGAGATGTAGCAACTAAGAAGACAGGTTACGTATTATTTGATGATGACCCATCAGGCTTCTCATTAGACGAAATACCGGACAATATTTTACAGACTGTTTATAAGACCAGTAAAGCCAGCATCAAGGTAAAAAATAAAGATACTTCCAGTTCAGTTTATCCTGATGATTTCTCAAACTTAAGTGATGAGGAATTTAACGTATCCTTTACAACAAGTGGTAAGATGACAATTACTCATAAGCAGACAGATTCAGTGCCGATCAATTCTGATTATGAATGCTCAGTTGATAATGGAGTTGCAACCTTTAAGACAGCCAATGCTACAGTTGCATTCCCTACTGATACTTCAGAAGGAAGTACTTTTAGCCTTAAAGGAAAGATTTCAGACATCCTTTCAACAGCAAATACCACAACAAAGGGACTTCTTGAAAAGGCATTCGGACTTACAGATGCAGACGCAAGAGCATATGGATCAAACGGTTACTACGAGATTGATGAGATTGAAGGTATCAAGCTCTATACAAAGGATCCTGAATCTACTGACGGAAACAAGACTATTACACTTAAATTCGATCCTAAGACAGGTAAGATTGTAAATGCCAACGGAAACGAAAGCACATTTAAGGTAAACATGATGTTCGATCAGTCTATTCCTGGACTTGAACCATTTGGTTATCAGGATGCTGAGAGAACACAGTCAGGCAAGCAGAACGGTCAGTTGGAGCTTGACTTCAGTACAGTTACAAACTTCAACACTAATGGTTCCTCCACAATCAGAGCCGTTAAGGGTGATAAGAACGCTCTTAACACAGGTAGAGCAGTAGGTACCATGAATGGTGTAACAGTAAGTACAGATGGTTCCATCTATGCTACATATTCAAATGGTCAGACTAAGCTACTTGGACAGATTGCATCAGCTGAGTTCGCTAACGCATCAGGTCTTTCAAAAGAGGGAGATAACCTCTATGCATCAACTCTTAACTCTGGTGAAGCAACTATTCAGGATATCACATCTGATGGTGGTTACATGAATACCGGCGTACTTGAAATGTCAAACGTAGACCTTTCATCACAGTTTACAGAGATGATCACAACTCAGCGTGGTTTCCAGGCTAACAGCCGTATCATCACAGTATCAGATACACTTCTTGAGGAACTTACAAATCTGAAGAGATAATTAGATAAGTAAGCTAATTAGAGATTATTATTAGAATAATGGGACGTATAAATCAAGAGATTTATACGTCCCAATTTTTCATAATATAATAATATTTTCTCTGTTGGCATCAACTCCAATAGAAATCTTGCCACTTCTTTGAGAGTCTACTTTGTAGGTGACTCCGCAGATAACAAAGATGACTCCCTGATACAAAGTGTTCTTTATTATAGCTTTTGCGTGCATTCCTTTGCTGATGGTATCTTCCATGAGAGCTTTTTTATCCTGAAGCTCTTTGATCGAATGCTCCTTCATTCCAACAGCTGCGTTTATCCTGATTTTCCATTGCATGAGCTCTCTGTTTATAGCTCCGACTTCAAGGAGCCTGTCACGTTCTTTAGTCAGAGTTTTAAGCTCTTCAGCCTCTCTATTTATGTCGTTCTTAAGGGTGTTGTATTCTAAAAGAAGATTACCCACAACTCCTAAACTAACAATTGTCTTGGCACCGGCTTTGCTGCCAACGTTATTGGTTTCAAAGCCGAACTCTGCCTGAATGGTTCCTCCGTAAACAACTCCGTCTTTACCAAGTGCCTTTATGTATTCCATGGCAAAAAGAGTACAGTTAACAAAGCTGTTTGCGTAAATGTTCTTTGCTTTAATAGTAAGACCTTCAAAATACTTACCGATTACGTTTCCTTTTGCTTCGATCTCTCCGCGGATAGGACAGGTTGAACCGCCTTTGATTATTATATTTCCACCGCTATACAAAAAAGCGCTCTCCATATGTCCACTTATTATGATGTCTCCGGTTGCATGTATTTCACTTCCGGATAATACGTCTCCGTTTACCAGGATTGTGCCATCGTAGCGAATTGTCTTGTCGGAAACCTTTACCTCGTTATAGATTTTGATTTTTTGAACAAAAATTTCTCCATCGATATAGGAGAGTGCACCGGTGTATTTGGCAACATAGCTTACACGGTCGTTCATGATCATGAAACCTTCGCCCTTTATAATAGGTTTTTCTTTTCCTTTTTTGGAAATAAAAGCTTTTCCGTATACATCATAACCATCAGTACCGGCAGTAGCTTTGTGGTATTTGGCCAGGACGTCTCCAACGTTAACTCTTACTATGTTGTCAATTGATGAGAAATCGACATCACCAAAATCATCTTCTTCAAGAGATGAAGTTGTTTCAGTATCAAAAAAGTATTCATAGTAGCCATCGGTACCGTCCACAGGTTCTCTTCCGGCAGCAATCAAGTATTCATGGCCGGGAATCGGGTCTTTTACTATCTGAGCTATGACAGATGGATCCACACCTTTTCGAATTCCGGCTTTGTGCAGGAATTTGACTATTACCTGTGCGGTGTAGATTTCTTTTTTTATCTTAGGTGGAAGAGTGAAGTGGCAGATCATGTTATTCTTGGTAAAAGAAAGAAACAAGTTCTTATTTGATGCCATAAAATCAATGATGCTTTCCTCTTTGGAGGATATATCGCCATCGTCAACATCGTCAAAGGTAATATCAGAAAGGTATTCACCGGAAACAATGCGCATGCGGATTCTATGCATATCCTTGGCTGTGTACATGAGAGAGGAGTATTTGGAAACATCGATTCCATCCTCAAGTCCAAGGCGGATTTCATGCATCTGATTAGCCCAGTACAGGGGCTTTGCATAGGGAGTTATATCGATCTGGTGCTCCAGGCCAAGACGCAGTTCCATCATCTGCTGCCAATTGTAGGAAGCATCAGCATACTGTTCAACGTCAACTCCGCTTTCTATACCGAGTCTTATTTCACGAATTGCATCGCTACGCATGTCTGCAGAGATATACTTGTCTATCTTTATATCATGATTCAGACAGATACTTATCTGCTCAAGCTGCTCTGCGTCATAACGTTTTTCTACATACTTGGAAATATCTATATTATCGACAAATGCTTTGTGAAGCTGATCTAGAATTCCATAATTATAAGTGCTTATCTTTTTTTCATCAAAAATAAGCCCATCTTCAGCGCTTTCTCTGATGACGCGCATTTTCATATAGGGCATATCAACGTAGGCATACATCGATACATCTATATTTTTTTCCAGCCCCTTTCGGATTTCGCGCATCTGAAGATGATCGAATGCGGGATCCATATAAAAGATAATTGGAAAATCTGAGGAATTGACAAGGCCTTTTCGGATTTCACGCATCTGTTCAGCGAGGTAATCTTTCTTGGCGAAAACAGAAACGTCTATATTGGAGTTAAGGCCTTTTCTGATCTGAAAGATTTGCTGTACGTCAAAACCTTCTTTTCTATAAGGGGACATATCGATGCCCTGGTATAGTTCTAGTCTGATTTCTTCCATTTCCAGCCAGGACATTTTGGGGTTTAGATATTTTCGTACATCAAGTTTATCGGCAAGACCTTTTCTTATTTCGGATAGCTGAAGAGGATTATAGCCATATTTACGAAGTTTGGCAGAATCAAAGCCGAGCTCCTCTATAAGACTGAGTTCACTTTCCAAAGCGTCATCGTCAAAGGAGTTAATACCGGAATATATATTAAATTCTTTCTTGGAATTTAAGTTTTTTTGTATCATGTTGTCCTCGTTATTTGAAATAATAATTTATACTCAGACAGAGCATTCTATTCATATATTTCAATACTATTCCAACATTAATTATAGATTAGTGATATGTTATTTCATAATAAAAAAAACGTAAAATAATAGTGTTTTTCTTTACAATATAAAATAACAATAAAAACTAATGTAATATGTACTTAAAAGTGATAAAATGTCTATATACCACAACATCTTGTATTAATATATCAATTAATCACAAGAGGGCATTAGTGAAATATGGTCATGGAAATTTTATTTCATAACGTAGATAGAATAATGAAATAAAGCACCAAATATGTCCAAAATGTGAACTTTTAGTAGAGAAATAATGATGAAATAGTGATAAAATTAATACATGAAGAAATAAAATTTCAAAATTTAATGAAATAAATTCCAAAAATGAAATTCTTGTTGTGGGCTGCAGTATCCTTATCAAGGAGTAATGTATGGAGAAAAGCGTTTTACTCTTAACCAAGATGGATACCAGAAAGATTCTTGTAAACGTTCGGAACATCCAGATTGTCGAATCAAATCCAGATACGGTAATTATTCTTCAGGGAGGTCGTAAGATCCTGGTCAAGGAAAGTCTTGAAGAAATTTACCATATGATCCAGGGAGAGTAATCTTGCTGGACGATTTTTGTATTTAAAAGAACTATAAACATACGAAAGGGGTATATGTTGTGGATATTGCGTCATTACTTGGTGTAGGACTATGTTTCGTTTTCATGATCCTTAGTATTGTGTTTTCGGCGGGAATCACCGGTGTTCAATACTTCCTGGATGCTCCTTCTGCGATGATTACTTTTGGTGGAGCGCTGATGGCGGTTCTTGCGTCAAGAAGTATGCCTAGTTTCATCAATGGTCTGAAATCGTATACGCTGATCTATAAGATGCCTGTTCTTGATACAAAGGGAACAATCAAGCAGATTATTGATCTTTCCAATACAGCTCGTAAGGAAGGACTTCTTGCTCTTGAAGAAGCTGCCGGTAACCTTGAAGACGCATTCATGAAAAAAGGCGTTGGCCTTATAGTAGACGGTACTGAGCCGGAGCTTGTTAAAGGTATTCTTGAAGCCGAAATTGATGCTATGTCAGAGCGTCACAAAGAGAATTATTCTTTCTTTGGTGATCTGGCCGGCATGGGTCCTTCCTGGGGAATGATCGGTACCCTCCTTGGACTGGTTCTGATGCTTCAGAACATGTCAGATCCTTCATCTATCGGACCATCCATGGCGGTTGCCCTTATTACTACATTCTATGGTTCGGTTCTTGCTAACTGGTTCTGCTATCCTGCTGAGAACAAGTTAAAAGCCCGCGATAACGCTGAATATACAGCTAAGAGTATTATTATTGAAGGCCTTTTGTCCATTCAGGCCGGTGAAAACCCTCGTGTAACTGAGGAAAAGCTTAAGTCCTTCCTGTCACCTGCTGACAGAGCAGCATATGAAGCTGAGAATGGTTCCGGAGATGGAGGCGAATAATGGCAAAAAAACCAGAAGAGATAAAACCTGGTCTACCCGCGTGGCAGGGTACATTCGGAGATCTGATGAATCTGCTTCTTTGCTTCTTCGTTTTGCTGTTTTCAATGGCCAGTATGGATGCGGCTAAGTTTGAAGAAGTTGCAGCTTCTTTTAGTTCTGCATTTAGTATTTTTTCAGGTGGCGAAATGTCCATAGGTAAGGGAGCGCTTATCGGTGATGGTGTTTCCCAGCTGACTGAACTTTCAAGCTATGTTACTTCTATGGGCATTGCCCAGTCAGGCTCTGATTCCACAGAGGCAGAAGCTGATGCAGTTGGCGATAAGAATGAAGAGGAACTTCTGGAAGCAGCGCAGGATGCTCAGATGGAAGCCTCACAGGAGCTGGCAGAGAAGATTCAGGCAGCTCTTGAAGAAGGTGAGATTGAGCAGCAGGTTGACCTTAATTATACAAGTCAGTATGTTCAGCTGACGATTCAAGGATCAATCCTTTTTGACTCAGGTAAAGTTGATATAAAATCGGATGCGATTCCTGTAATAGATAAGGTTGGTCAGATACTTGAGAATTATGCAGGAGGCACCATTGAAATTGAAGGACATACTGATAATGTTCCGATGTCCTCGGGAGGTAAATATACAAATAACGATGAGCTTAGCTCAGGAAGAGCTCTTTCGATATTTAATTATCTGGTAGACACTACTACCCTTGATCCTGCGAAGCTCATTCATACAGGGCGCGGCGAATATGATCCGATTGCTGATAATTCCACAGTTGAGGGAAGAGCTAAAAACAGAAGAGTTGAAATAAAGATTTATAATCCATTAAGTGCATCTTACTAATACGTGAAAGGAAAATCACAAATGAAAAAGAACTTACTTTCAATCATTATTCTTGCTCTTTTAGTTGTTAATATCGGTATGACAAGTTTTATGCTTCTTAGTGTCATGACAACAAATTCTCAGACAGCCAAGCTTATCTCTGATATTGCTGCAGCTCTTGAACTTGAAGCTAATGGCGGAAATACAGGTGGTTTTTCAGGGTCTGCTTCTGGAAATGTAGAGGTTGCAAATATCGCAACTTTTGGTTTTACCGGCGACAACCAGCTTACCATCAATTTAAAGCCGGGGGCAGATGGCAAAACTCACTATATGCTTGTTGAGGTAGTATTTTCTATGAACACAGCAAGTGCAGATTATACAGCTGCTTCTGAAAAGATTGATGGTATGAAGGATCTTGTAAAAGGTAAGGTTACAAGCGTTCTTTCAAATTATACCCTTGAAGAACTTCAGGCGGATGATACTCCTGCAAAAGAGGCTATTCTGGAAGGAGTTCAGGAACTTTTTAATTCAAACTTCATCTATGAGGTTACCTTTAGTAGCGTTCTTTATCAGTAAACTGTTTTTGTTATGACATTAAAGGTTTTAATGTAATTATTTTTATATTTGCAGCGCTTATGAAAAAGCTTGCTGCAAGAGAGGAGATCCACTTTGAGTGAAGTACTGTCACAAAATGAAATAGATAGTCTGTTGGCAGCACTAAGTACTGGTGAAGTAGACGTCGCTCAAATGGCGGCTGCGGACGAGAAAAAGGTCAAGGACTATGACTTTAAACGTCCCGCCAAGTTCTCTAAGGAACACCTGCGTACCCTGGAGATGATTTATGAGCATTACGGAAGACTTTTATCTACCACACTACCTTTGTACCTGCGCAAAAACGTATCAGTTTCTGTAGCGAACTCGGAAACTGTTACTTATTCCGAGTTTAGTAATGCCCTGTCTAATCCAGTTATTCTGGGAGTTATCAATTTCCTTCCACTACAGGGTACGATTATTTTGGAACTACAGGCCAATATTGGTTTTTCTTTTATCGACAGAATGCTTGGAGGTGAAGGAGGAACTCTTGATAAACCAAGACCATTTACAGATATTGAGATGCCTCTTATTGAGAAGCTTGTTACTATCTGTATGTCACTGATGGTTGAGCCCTGGCAGAACGTTGTAGCCATCAATCCTGTCATGGAGAGAATTGAAACCAATCCGCAGTTTGCTCAGGTTATTTCGCCATCGGACATGATTGCCATTGTCACACTTAATATCAAGATTGGTGATACAGAAGGACTTATGAATGTCTGCCTTCCATATTTCACTTTAGAGAGTGTTATGGATAAGCTGAATACCAAGTTCTGGTTCTCAACGATGCAGAAGAATAATGATGAGAACTACACGGATTATCTTCAGTCTATGGTGAAACATGTTGATGTACCTGTTAAGGCGATTCTTGGAAAATGCAATGTTTCAGTAAGTGACTTTGTTCATCTTCAGGCGGGGGACATAATTAGACTTGATAACAGAGTTAATACTGATATGCAGATCTATGTGGGAAATATTTATAAGTTTACGGCGCTTCCCGGTACAGCCAAGGACAAATATGCCGTAAGAATTACTTCAGTTATAAGAGAGGAGGAAGAGTAGCAGCATGGATGGAATGTTATCACAAGACGAAATCAATGCTTTGCTGGCCGGTATGGATACTTCCGGTGGTGGCGACGCTGCTGCTGATGGGGGAGATGCTTCTGCAGATAGTGGTATACCTGAGGAGGCAGCTGCCGCTTCACCTTCAGTAGGTGGCGGTATTATTGATGAATCGCTTTTGACAGATTCAGAAAAAGATGCAATTGGTGAGGTTGCTAATATTAGTATGGGATCTTCAGCTACAACGCTGTATTCCCTTGTTAATCAGAAGGTTAATATTACAACTCCTCAGGTTGAGCTTGCCAATTGGGAAAACGTAATCAATAACTATGAAAGACCTTGTGTATTCATTCAGATCAAGTACACGGTTGGTCTTGATGGAACCAATATCCTTATTTTGAAGGAACATGATGTTATGGTCATCACCGATCTTATGATGGGTGCCGCCGGAACACATATTACGGGAGAGATCGGATAATTACAGCTTTCAGTCATCTCCTAATCGATGAATCAGATGATGGGTGCGGCTGCTACATCTCTTTCTACAATGA
>JAEEGL010870339.1_pt1 | contig 14434 bp, 12 predicted proteins | sample 9134231 | NCBI WGS metagenome assembly JAEEGL01 (sample SAMN16246548, study PRJNA631951) | gut metagenome | biome: gut microbiome; feature: rumen; material: fiber-attached | host: Bos | place: Iran: Karaj | collected 2018-10
GAACGCTTGACCATCATCTTTTCTGGAATAGCGATACCAGAGAGCGGACATAATCGTCCGCGGTCGATATCTCGACACTGTCGACATTATAGCGGCGGAGTACGGTCCGGGCGCTTTCCCGGGTACGCCGGGCCCACTCCGCATAAGAAGCCCGGACCTTGCGTGAAGCCGTATTAACCCAAGAGGAAACGCCTGTTTCAGAATCCTTTACATTGACAAGTCCGACATTCGGAAGTTCCAGCTCACGAGGGTCGGTAATGCGAATCACCGAGATGTCGTGACGGGAGGCGGCCACTTTCATGGCATCTTCCCAGCGGGGCAGGCCGGCAGCGTCCGTATCCAGCATATCCGACAGGAGGAACGCAGTGCATTTCTTCTTCAGGGCCCCGGTCAGGAAACGCAGGGCTTCGGAGATGTCGGTCCCGGAAGACTCGGGAGTAAACTCGATTATCTCGCGTATGATGTGAAGGAAATGGGTCCGTCCCTTCTTCGGAGGAATGAACATTTCAACCTTGTCGCTGAAAAGCAGGGCGCCGACCTTGTCATTGTTCAGCATCGCCGAGAAAGACAGCACCGCCGCGATTTCCGCGATAAGTTCGCGTTTCGTCCTGACCTTCGTTCCGAAGGCTCCCGAGCGGCTGACATCCACCAGGAGCACCACCGTCAGTTCCCTCTCCTCCTCGAATACCTTCACGTAAGGAGCGTTCATCCTGGCAGTTACGTTCCAGTCCATGTTGCGGACATCGTCCCCCCACATATACTCCCGCACTTCGCTGAAGGCCATTCCCCTTCCCTTGAAGGCGGAATGATACTCTCCGGCGAAGATCTGATGCGAGAGCGCCTTGGTACGGATCTCGATCTTCCTGACCTTCTTGAGAAGGTCTGTCGCACTCATCTGAGGCATTACGGAACCGCTACTGCGTTGATTATCTTTTCGATTATCTGTTCGGGGGTGACGTTCTCGGCCTCGGCCTCATAGGTCAGGCCGATACGGTGGCGAAGCACCTCGTTGCATACGGCACGGACATCCTCAGGGATGACGTATCCCCTGCGGTGGATGAAGGCATATGCTTTGGAAGCCATTGCAAGAGAGATACTTGCACGCGGCGAAGCGCCATAGGAGACCAACGACGGGAGGTCTTTCAGGCCGTAATCCGAAGGAGTACGGGTGGCATATACGATATCCACTATGTAACGCTCGATCTTTTCATCCATATATACGTCCCTGACAACCTGGCGGGCCTTGACGATATCCTCCGGAGACACCACCGGCGAAGCTTTCGGGAATTCGCCCGAATTGTTCATCCGGATGATCTGCCTCTCCTCTTCCTTCTTGGGATAGCCGACCACGACCTTGAGCATGAAACGGTCAACCTGGGCCTCGGGAAGAGGGTAGGTGCCTTCCTGCTCGATAGGGTTCTGGGTAGCCATCACCAGGAACGGCTTCGGCAATTCATATGTGCTGTCGCCTATCGTCACCTGCCTTTCCTGCATCGCTTCGAGAAGGGCCGACTGCACCTTTGCAGGCGAGCGGTTGATTTCGTCGGCGAGGACGAAGTTGGCGAAGACCGGGCCCTTGTGAACCTCGAACGACTCGTTCTTCTGGGAATAGACAAGGGTGCCGACGACATCGGCCGGCAGCAGGTCCGGAGTGAACTGGATACGGCTGAACTTTGCACTGATCGCCTGGGCCAGAGTGTTGATTGCCAATGTCTTGGCCAGACCGGGCACGCCTTCGAGAAGGATATGGCCATCAGAGAGAAGACCGATGAGGAGATTGTCCACAAGGTTCTTCTGTCCCACGATTACCTTACCCATCTCGATGGTCAGCAGGTCCACGAACGAACTCTCGCGCTGGATGCGCTCGTTGAGTTCCCTAATGTTTACGCTTTCCATTTATATTTGTTAATTTTGCATCGTACAAACCAATTGCAATCATGCGCTACAGCATCAGACTATCCTACGACGGAGCCCCCTTTTCGGGTTGGCAGATACAACCTCAGTCCCCGACAGTCCAGCAATGCCTCCAGGATGCCCTGGGAACATTGCTGAAGGCGGAAACATCCGTCACCGGCGCAGGAAGGACCGATACGGGCGTCAATGCAGTCAATTATGCGGCGCATTTCGACGCCCCTGAAGGCCTTGATACGGCCGATTTGACCTACAAATTAAATGCCATCCTGCCCCCTGCTGTCACCATTCACGAAATTCGTCCGGAGGACGCCGGATTCCACGCCAGGTTCGATGCCGTACGCAGGACTTATACTTATTTCATTCACAGGAAGAAAGACCCGTTCGCGGCACGGTTTTCGTATCTGTGCGCCTGGCCGGGACTGGATTTTGACAAAATGAACGAGGCCGCCGCCAGCCTTCTCGGAACCCACGATTTCTCCTGCTTCGAGAAGACCGGAGGCAACAACAAGACCTCGGTCTGCACCGTCTTCGAAGCCTACTGGGCCCCGTATGTACCGGACCACTGCGCAGTTGCGGGATACCCTGAAGGAAACGGCCGCGAGTGGTGGTATTTCAGGATCTCGGCCGACAGGTTCCTCAGGAACATGGTGAGAGCCGTCGTCGGCACCCTCATCGAAGTGGGGCGCGGTCGGAGGGACCCATCCTCCGTGGCGGAACTCATCGGATCCGGCACCCGGTCCGACGCCGGGGAATCGGTCCCGGGACACGCCCTGTTCCTGACAGGTGTAGAATATTGAAACAACGTAGTTAGGACGTTATTTTTTAGGATTAAAGCGTTTTTTTTGCTATTTTTGTAGATTGTAGTTCCCTTTTAGGGAAAACAACTATTTGCCAGAATTATCAAACAGTAGTCAAACAATATGATTTTCAATCTTTTACAGGCAGATTCCGCCATTGGAGCGGCAGCCGATTCCCTTGCAGGAGCCGCTCCGGCAGCGGCCCCCGTTCCGGTCCAGATGAACGAGAGCCTTTTCTCGATGTTCAAGATGGGAGGCCCCCTCATGTGGGTTCTCCTCGCCCTTTCCATCCTTGCCATCTACATCATCGGCAAGAAATGGTGGGTCCTCAGGGCCGCCTCGAAGGTGGACCACAACTTCATGAACGACATCCGCGACTACATCAACGACGGCAAGTTCAAGTCGGCGATAACCCTCTGCCAGAGGTATGACAATCCTGTCGCAAGGATGATCGAGACAGGTATCCGCCGCCTCGGACGCCCGATGGCCGATATCCGCAGCGCCATCGAGAATACCGGAAACGTCGAGGTAGAGAGACTTGAGAAGGGTCTTCCCCTGCTCGCGACGATCGCCGGAGGCGCCCCTATGATCGGATTCCTCGGTACTGTCATGGGTATGGTCCAGGCCTTCTTCAACATGTCCAAGGCCGGGAACAACATCGACATCACCCTGCTCTCCGGAGGTATCTACACCGCAATGCTCACCACCGTAGGCGGCCTCATCGTCGGTATTATCGCATACTTCGGCTATAACTGGCTGACTTCCAAGGTCTCCGACCTCGTCTACAAGATGGAGAGCTCGTCCATGGAATTCATCGACATCGTGCTTCACGAACCTGAAGAGGACAAATAGCCATGGCACTCAAGAGAAACACGAAGGTAGACGCGTCGTTCTCGGTATCCTCCATGACGGATATCGTGTTCCTCCTGCTGATATTCTTCCTCGTGACCTCTACGCTGATCAACCCGAACGCCCTTAAGCTCCTGCTTCCCAAGAGCACCGGCCAGGTTTCGGCGAAAGCCACGGTCAGTGTCAGCATAAAGGACTGGCAGAACGACACTTACACCTACCACATCAACGGCAGCGAGACTCCCCTGTCGTACAATGAGGTAGAGGAAGGACTGGTGGAACTCCTCCAGACCGAAGAGGACCCCACTTTCTCCATCTTCACGGACGAGTCGGTACCCGTACGTGAAGTGGTGTCAATAATGAACATCGCCAAGAGGAACCATTACAAGGTCATCCTCGCCACGCAACCAGAATAGGAAAGAACAATGGAACAGCCTTACATACGCGTCAGGCAGGCTGACGACAGACGCGCCCTTGCGACAGGACTTATCCTGACCGCGGCGATCCACGTCGTCGTGGCCGTCTTCTGCGTATTCACGGGCCTGAAATACCTCTATCCCCCGCCGCCTGAGAACACCTTCGTCGTCGACTTCACCGAGGAGGATGAGATTGTCAAACCGCTTCAGACAAAGGTTGGAAGACAGCCGCAGGCGGAGGAAGTGGACAAGACCAAGCCCGTCGAACTGGTCCAGAAGGCAGAGTCGCCCTACACTTCGACGAAGCCCAACGTCACCCCTGCGACGAAACCGGATCCGCACGGGGACGTTGAAGTCCCGACGCCCAAACAGGAAGAGCCGAAACTCGATCCGAGGGCCGCTTTCCCCGGGATGTCGAACAAGGACAACTCCGCCACAGCCCCGCACTCCGCGTCCGAGGGTTCGGAAGGGTTCAAGGCGGGACAGCCGGACGGCAACACTGCGCAGGGCAGGTCGGAAGGGGCCGCCAACGCTCACCTTAAAGGCCGCAATATAGTCGGCAGCCTTCCCAAGCCGACATACGGCGTACAGGCGGAAGGCACCGTGGTGGTGCAGATAAAGGTCGACCAGTACGGAAACGTAGTCGAAGCCATCCCGGGAGTGGAAGGCACTACCATTACCGACAGGACCCTGTGGACGGCCGCGAGGAACGCCGCACTCAAGGCCCATTTCAACCAGTCCGCAGAAGCCGGGGCCGTACAGCTAGGTACCATCACCTACAAGTTCAAACTTCATTGAGAATCATCGCAAAACTACCGATGTGATATCGGAAATATTTAAAAAAGAAACAGTTAGTAGTAATGGAAAACAGCAAAGGGCCTTCCAGGAGAAGGCAGCATTTCACAACCAGGCGTCCCGCAGGAACAAACAAGGCCGAGAGGGTCACATGGGACGCAGAAAAAGAGTATTCGACGGACCGGAAGTTCTCTTCCTCGGACCGCCCCGTCAAGGCATATGGTTCCGAAGACAGGCCCCGCAGGCCTTACGGCGCATCAAGTGACCGTCCCAGGAAGCCTTACGGTACCTCAGAGGACAGGCCCAGGAAGTCGTACGGCTCTTCCGAAGACCGTCCCCGCAAGTCATACGGCTCCGGCGACAAGCCCCGCAGGGATTTCTCTTCCTCTAAGGGTCCCCGCAAGCCATATGGCCCCGGCGACAAACCCCGCAGGGAGTATTCCGACCGTAAACCCTATGCAAAGCGCGTCCGCGAAGACGGCATCGAGACCATGATAAGCCGCAAGGCCGTCTCCGACAGCAACGCATATTCTGACAACGACAACGTGGCGACGCCCATCAAGGAAGTCATCCGCCTCAACAAATACATAGCCAACTCGGGAGTATGCTCCCGCCGCGAGGCCGACACCTACATACTTGCAGGAGTGGTGACCGTGAACGGTGAGATCGTTACCGAACTCGGCACCAAGGTCAACGTCCTTACCGACGATATCCGTTTCAACGGAGAAAGGCTCAAGGGCGAAGCGAAGGTTTACATCCTTATGAACAAGCCCAAGGGCTATGTCACCACCGCAGGCGACCCGCACGCAGACAAGACCGTTATGGACCTTCTCAAAGGTCTGGATTCCAGGGTTTTCCCTGTCGGAAGGCTGGACAAGAACACTACCGGCGTGCTGATGTTCACCAATGACGGCGAGATTGCCGAGCAGCTCACCCATCCTTCTTTCAACAAGAAGAAGATATACCAGGTAACCCTGGACAAGCCTCTCTCGGAGGAGGACCACGCAAAAGTGCTTGAGGGCATCACCCTCTCCGACGGTCTCATCAAGGCCGACGAACTCGAGTACGTCGACGCCGAAGACCACCGCAAGCTCGGTATCGAGATCCATTCCGGAAAGAACAGGATCGTCCGCCGCATATTCGAATCGATGGGATACGAAGTCAAGGCCCTCGACAGGGTTTACTTCGCAGGACTCACAAAGAAAGGACTCAAGAAAGGACAGTGGCGCTTCCTCACGGAAGGCGAGATCAACATCCTGAAAATGGGGGCATTCGTATAATGGGGACTCACAGGGCGGGATTCGTCAATATCATCGGCAACCCCAACGTAGGGAAATCCACGCTGATGAATGCGCTTGTCGGGGAGAAACTGTCCATCGTGACGGCGAAGGCCCAGACTACGAGGCATCGTATCATGGGCATCGTCAACGGTGATGATTACCAGATAGTTTACTCCGACACCCCCGGCATCCTGAAGCCCAGCTACAGGCTGCAGAAGAATATGCTCGACTTTGTCGACACTGCCATCGGAGACGCGGACATCATACTCTATGTCACCGATACGGTCGAGAAGGGCGACAAGAACGCCGAGTACGTGGAAAGGCTTGCCAAGGTAGCATGTCCGGTCATCGTGGCGTTGAACAAAATCGACATCAGCAGCCAGGACAAGGTTGTGGAACTGATGGATTTGTGGAAAGAGAGGCTCCCCGGGGCGACCGTCATCCCGGTCTCCGCGAAAGAGCAGTTCAACCTCGACAGCGTTTTCAACGAGATCCTCACCCATCTGCCGGAGGCCCCGGCCTGGTTCGACAAGGACGCATTCACGGACAGGAACCTGAGGTTTTTCGCCTCGGAAATCATCCGTGAGAAGATCCTTCTCAACTATGACGAGGAAATCCCCTACTGCTGCCAGGTCGAGATCGAGTCATTCAAGGAAAGCGAAGAAAGATATGAGATTGCGGCCGTGATCTATGTGATGAGGGAGTCCCAGAAAGGCATCATCATCGGAAAGCGCGGCGCAGCGCTCAAGAAAGTCGGGACGGAAGCCCGCATCGAGATGGAAGACTTTTTCCAGAAGAAGGTCTTCCTCTCGACATTCGTGAAAGTGGACCCTGACTGGCGTGAAAGCCGCGGCGAACTGCGCCGTTTTGGATACGAATTTTAAAAGGAGAATTGCAAATGAACGACGAGTGGGACGACAAACCGGTTGAAGAGCAGGAAGAACCGTTGGATGAGCAGGAAATGCTGCCCGGAGACGAGGGCGGAAGCGGGAGCGGCAAGTTCTCGCGTCTTCTCGGCGCCGACAGCCGGCGTTACAAACTGTCCGGAATGTTCAAGGACTGGTTCCTTGACTATTCGTCGTATGTCATCCTCCAGAGGGCCGTCCCCCATATAGTGGATGGCCTCAAACCGGTCCAGAGAAGGGTCCTGCACGCAATGTTCCGGATGGACGACGGCAGTTACACCAAGGTGGCGAACATCGTCGGACAGGCCATGCAGTACCATCCCCATGGAGACGCATCCATCCTTGGTGCCCTGGTCCAGCTGGGCCAGAAAGGCCTTGTCGTGGACTGTCAGGGAAACTGGGGAAACATCCTGACAGGCGATTCGAACGCAGCGCCCCGATACATTGAGGCCAGGCTCTCGAAGTTTGCGAAAGAGGTGGTTTTCGACCCCAAGGTCACCCATTGGATGACTTCCTATGACGGACGCAACCAGGAACCGGTCGAACTCCCGGTGAGATTCCCGCTCCTGCTTGCGCAGGGCACCGAGGGCATCGCCGTCGGTATGGCATCCAAAATACTTCCGCACAACTTCAACGAGCTTCTGGACGCCTCGATCGCAATTCTGAAGGGTCAGGAATTCGAGATATACCCCGACTTCCCCACCGGCGGCAGCGCCGACTGCTCGAAATACAACGCGGGCCGGAGGGGCGGCTCCGTAAAGGTCCGGGCCAAGATCGAGAAGGTGGACAAGAACACCGTGACCATCACCGAGATACCTTACGGCAAGACCACCCATATCCTGATAGATTCAATCCTGAAAGCCAAGGACAAGGGCAAGATCAAGATCAAGAAAATCGAAGACATGACCACCGAAAAGGTGGAAATCATCATCCATCTTCCCAACGACGTGTCTCCGGACAAGACCATTGACGCCCTCTACGCTTTCACAGACTGCGAAACCACCATCAACCCGAACGCTTGCGTCATCGTTGACAGCAAGCCTCAGTTCCTGTCGGTCAAGGATATCCTGGAATACGACACATTCCACACCAGGGACATCCTGGGTCAGGAGCTCCGCATCCGCCTGGACGAGCTGGAAGAGGAGTGGCACCACGATTCACTGGAGCGCATCTTCTTCGAGAACCGTATCTATAAAGTGCTGGAACAGAACCAGATGACTTGGGAGGAGCAGCTCGATGACGTGTTCCGCCAGATGAAGAACTATGAGGATCTGTTCCACCGCGAGATTACGATGGACGACATCCTGAAACTGGTTGAGAAGCCGGTCAGGAAGATATCCAAGTTCGATACCAAGGCCCTGGACGAAAAGATCTACGCCATCGAGGACAAGATGCGGGAACTCCGCGACAACCTCGCCCACCTTACCGAATACACCATCAACTGGTTCAAGGAAATCAAGAAGAAATACGGCAAGGCTTTCCCGAGGCTCACCGAGATATCTTCCTTCGAGACCATCGCGGCCACCAAGGTCGTCAACAACAACGCCAAACTGTACGCAAACCTCAGCGAAGGATTCGTGGGCACCGGCCTCAAGAAGGACGACGGCGGAGAATATATCTGCGACTGCTCCGACCTGTCGGAGATCATCGTTTTCGGAAAGGACGGCAAATACCGCATCACCAAAGTCAGCGACAAGGCCTTTTTCGGGAAGGACCTCATTTACGCCGGCGTATTCAACCGCAACGATTCGCGTACCATATATAATGTGATATACAGGGACGGCAAGTCCCCGGTTTATTACGCCAAGAGGTTTGCCGTCACCTCGGTTACCAGGGACAAGGAATATGACATAACCGCCGGAACGCCAGGTTCTTCCGTGATGTGGTTCACGGTGAACCACAATGGCGAAGCCGAGGTGGTGAAAATCAATCTCAGGCAGCGTCCAGGCCTGAAGAAAACTTCTCTGGAGTATGATTTCTCGTCGCTTGCCATCAAGGGCAGGACGACCAGAGGCAATATCGTCTGCAAGAATGCCATCCAGAAAATCACGATGAAGTCGAAGGGGGTATCCACCATCGGCGGAAAGGACATCTGGTACGACGCTGACATCCAGCGCCTGAACGAGGACGGAAGGGGCATCCACCTCGGCGAATTCTCCGCGGAAGACAAGGTCCTGGCTGTATTCTCGGACGGATCGTTCTACACAACATCGTTCGACCTCAGCAACCGCTACCAGGGCGATGTGATCCGTATCGAGAAGTTCGACCCGGACACGACATACACCGTCCTCTATTGGGACGGAGGGGCCAAAGCATTCTACGTCAAGCGTTTCTCCTTCGTGGAAAGTGACAATACGCCGATGCTTTTCATCTCTGACGCAAAGGGGTCCAAGCTCGTGGACATATCCGATGACACCTATCCCCAGGTCAGGGTGACCTTCGCGGGGAAATATGCCCACCGCCCTCAGGAGGAGTTCGACGCAGCCTCGTTCATAGCCAAGAAAGGCATTACAGCCAAGGGAAAGAAATGCCATCAGTACGACCTGGCCGAAGCCGAATTCATCGAGCCGGCCTTCCGGGAAGAGAATGAAGCGGGCCTCGAAGACGAAGACCCGATCGACATTGAAATCCCTGAGACCCCGGATTCCGAGATCCCCCAGCCGGAAGTCCCTCCGGCCGAAGAGCCCGGAAGGTCTGAATCATCCTCCATCCTGAAAGCATCGAGGGAGAAGGAACAGAATGACGGCCCCGTCGATTTCAGCGACCTCGAGCCAACACTTTTCTGATCTTTCCCGGACGATGACGATAGCTCTCATAGGAATGATGGGAAGCGGCAAGAGCACCGTCGGGAAGATCCTTGCCGACAGTCTCGGATGCACTTTCACCGACCTTGACGCCGTCATCGAGAAAACGGCGGGTATGTCCATCCCCGAAATCTTCTCCACCAAAGGCGAATCCGCATTCCGGGAAATGGAACTCGCTGAACTCAAAAAATTTATAAAGAAAGACAATGAGGGCTCATTCAGGGTCTTGTCCTGCGGCGGGGGCACTCCGACAATACCTGAAGCCGCTCACCTGCTACGGGAAAAGACCGTCTGCATCTATCTTGAGGTAACCCCTGAAGAAGCGGCCTCGAGGCTCATTGGCAATGCCTCGGATGAAGGCGGAACTGGCGGGGTTATAGCTCGCCCGCTCCTTGAAGGCGCTGATAAAGAGAGCCTTAAGGAACGTCTTTCGAACCTTCTTTCGGAGCGCGAGCAGGCCTATCTTTCAGCAGCCTCAGTTACACTTCCATGCACAGGCCTAACCGCCGGCGAAACCGCCGACGAGATTATCTTTACCTGTCTGTAAGGAAATCTAAATGAATTCGTTACGCTCCTTCATGTCCTTGAGGCGGAGCTGGAGCGTAGAACTTCCGCGATAGAAATTCTCGACAACGGAATAACAGATGTCGACAGGATTTCCGGCCTTGATATAATCGTAGAACTCCGACATGTTGAACGCGATGGCCGCAATCTGGTGATACGGCTGGGACTCCTGCATCAGGTCCAGCCTCATATGGACTCCGCCGGCGCCCACCTTGCGTCCGCCTCCTCCGTCGTAAACGTCCTCCGTAAGGAAAATCGGATTCGCATTGCCCGGCCCGAAGGGCTGGAACTGTTTGAGGATGCGGAAGAATTTTGGCGTTATCTGGGAGAAATCCAGTTTGGAATCCATATAGATCACCGGCTTCATCATCGTCGGAGTGATCTTCCCCTCTATGAACGAATCCATCCTGCGGCAGAATTCCGGAAGGTTCTCCTCTTTCAGGGTAAGGCCCGCCGCATAGACGTGCCCGCCGAAATTCTCCAGTATGTCAGCGCACTTTTCAATCGACTCATACAGGTCGAAGCCCTGGATGCTCCTCGCCGAACCCGTCACGAAGCCATTGGACTTGGTAAGGACCACGGTAGGACGGTAATATGCCTCCACGAGGCGTGAGGCCACGATTCCGACAACACCTTTGTTCCAGGTAGGGTTATAGACGATGGTTACGTTCCCGCTGCACAGGGCCCTTCCGTCCTGGACCATTTCCAGCGCCTCTCTTGTAATCTCTCGGTCGATGCTCTTGCGCTCGTTGTTATTGTCGTTGATCTTCTCGCCTATCTCGATCGCTACCGCCGCGTCGGTTGCGGTAAGCAGTTCTACTGCAAGGCGTCCTGTCTCCATCCTGCCCGCCGCATTGATCCTCGGCCCGATCTTGAAGACGATATCGTCCATAGATACGTGGGTGGGCTCCAGTTTCGCCAGATTGATCATTGCAAGAAGGCCCTCACGGGGGCTCTCATTCAGCCTTTTGAGTCCGTAGTATGCAAGGATCCTGTTCTCATCCACCATGCTGACGAGGTCGGAAGCGATGCTGACTACCAGAAGGTCGAGCAGCGGATGCAGTGACTCGAACGGAATTCCGTATCTCTGGGCATATCCCTGCACCAGTTTGAAACCGACCCCGCAGCCGCATAGATCGTCGAAAGGATAACCGCAGTCCTCCCGTTTCGGATCCAGCACGGCGACAGCTCCGGGAAGCTGGTCTTCAGGGAGATGATGGTCACAGATGATCACATCTATGCCTTTTGAGGCCGCATAGGCCACCTTGTCTATGGCCTTTATACCGCAGTCCAGGGTGATAATGAGGTCGAAACCATTGTCGGAGGCCCAGTCTATGCCTTTGTAAGAGACACCGTAGCCTTCATCGTAGCGGTCCGGGATGTAGAAGTCTGCCTTGGAAGTGAAGCGCCTGATGAAAGAAAGTACGAGCGCCACGGCAGTGGTACCGTCCACATCGTAATCGCCGTAGACAAGGATCTTTTCTCCTTCAGTTATGGCCTTGTGCAGCCTCTCGACGGCATTGTCCATATCCTTCATCAGGAAAGGATCGTACAGAGCATCGAGGCTGGGACGGAAAAAGGCCCTCGCCTGGGCGAAAGTGCGGATGCCTCTCTGGACCAGCAACGAGGCGAGCACCTGATCGATGCCGACCTCGGCCGCAAGCCTCGCCACCACTTCGGGATCCGGGCTCTCCTTGAGTATCCACTGTCGTTCTACTGCCATAACATACAAAGATAACAAACCCTGTCCGTATTTCCAATTTTAGTTTCATCCTATTACCATTCTTTCCCTCTGAAGACCGTTTTCATGGGTTTCTTTGTACTTTGAGGACTTTCTGGCAATGTATTATGGAAGCAAATGATTATATTTGTAGGTTACACGTAAATAAAGTACAGTATCGATATATGGCAAACATCAATGAATTGAACGAGCAGGAGCTCGGAAGAAGGGAATCACTCAAGAAAATGAGGGAACTGGGAGTCAATCCGTATCCTGCCCCGCTATATCCCGTGAACACGACGACAAAAGCCATCGCCGAAGGCTATGATGATGAAAAAGGCAATTTCAACGACGTTTGCATAGCCGGCCGTATAATGAGCCGCCGCATCATGGGCGCGGCTTCATTCATGGAACTCCAGGACCACGAGGGACGTATCCAGGTGTATGTCAAGAGGGACGAAATATGCCCCGGCGAGGACAAGACGATGTACAACACCGTTTTCAAGAAACTCCTCGACATAGGCGACATCATCGGCATCAAAGGATACGCCTTCATCACCCAGACCGGCCAGCTGTCCATCCACGCAAAGGAACTCACCGTCCTCAGCAAGTCGCTCCGCGTGCTTCCCATAGTGAAGACCGACGCTGACGGCACCGTCCACGACAGCTTCGACGACCCCGAACTCCGCTACCGCCAGAGGTACGTTGACCTCGTTGTGAACCCCCAGGTCAAGGAAACCTTCGTCAAGAGGGCCAAGATCATCTCGACCATGCGCCGTTACTTTGACGAGGCCGGATGCCTTGAGGTGGAAACGCCTATCCTCCAGCCCATTCCTGGTGGCGCTACGGCCCGTCCCTTCATCACCCACCACAACGCTCTCGACGTTGACATGTATATGAGGATAGCCAACGAGCTGTATCTCAAGAGGCTCATCGTAGGCGGCTTCCAGGGGGTATACGAATTCGCAAAGAACTTCCGCAACGAGGGCATGGACAAGACCCACAATCCCGAATTCACCTGCGTGGAGCTTTACGCTGCCTACAAGGACTATTTCTGGATGATGGATTTCACCGAGAAGATGCTTGAGAAAGTGGCCGAAGCGACAGGCGGACTGACCAAGACCATCTCCGGACAGGAAGTTTCCTTCAAGGGCCCTTACCGCCGTCTCCCCATACTCGATGCCATCAAGGAATTCGCCGGAGTCGACGTCAAGGGAATGGATGAAGAGGCTCTCAGGCAGGTCTGCCGCGAAAAGGGAGTAGAGACCGAGCCTTCGATGGGCGTAGGCAAGCTTATCGATGCGATTTTCGGAGAGTTCTGCGAGCACAATCTCATCCAGCCCACATTCATCATCGATTATCCCGTGGAGATGTCCCCGCTTACGAAGCGATGCCGCCACGACGACAGCCTCACCGAGAGGTTCGAGCTGTTCGTATGCGGCAAGGAACTGGCGAACGCTTATTCCGAGCTCAACGACCCGATCGACCAGCTGGAGCGGTTCGAGGAGCAGGCAGCCCTCAAGTCCAAGGGCGACGACGAGGCTATGTATATCGACTATGACTTCGTCCGCGCCCTCGAATATGGAATGCCTCCGACCTCCGGTATCGGCATCGGCATCGACCGCCTGACAATGTTCATGACGGGCGCCGAGACCATACAGGACGTGTTGTTCTTCCCGACCATGCGTCCCGAAAAGTTCTAAACCATAATCGGAACATCCTGGCTGGCAATGTTTTCTGAAACCGTCACATCGGCATCGAACCCAAAGTTCAAGCTGCTCCTTTCACTTAGGGAAAAATCCCGCGAGAGGAAGGAAAAGGGGCTTTTCACGGTAGAGGGCCGGCGGGAGGTGGAACACTGTCTTGAAGGCGGCTTTTTGGTCGAAACGCTGTTTGCCTGCGATGAAATCCTCGGCGGAGACATCCCGGAGAACTGGGATGGCCTTCCAGAGGACGTCCGCATAATCCATTTGCCGAAGACCCTTTACGCCAAGGCTTCCTGCCGGGAGGGTACGGAAGGTGTCATAGCCGAAGTGAGGGCGCGGGAGCGCGGACTTGGTGACATACGCCTCCCCATGGACCCGCTGGTCGTTGTGCTGGAAGGCGTGGAGAAGCCCGGAAACATCGGGGCCGTCCTTCGCAGCGCGGATGCCGCAGGGGTGGACGCCGTCCTTGTATGCGACCCTCTGACCGACCTTTACAATCCCAACCTCATTCGCTCGAGCCTTGGGGCTGCGTTCACTCTACAAATAGCGGCCACATCTTCAGAAGATGCCATCAAATGGCTGAAAGACAATAAGATAAAGATCTTTACAGCCCAGCTTCAGGACTCCCTTCCTTATTATGACACCCCTATGACCGGAGCCACCGCCCTTGTGATGGGCACTGAA
>JAEEGL012284610.1_pt1 | contig 14434 bp, 11 predicted proteins | sample 9134231 | NCBI WGS metagenome assembly JAEEGL01 (sample SAMN16246548, study PRJNA631951) | gut metagenome | biome: gut microbiome; feature: rumen; material: fiber-attached | host: Bos | place: Iran: Karaj | collected 2018-10
CTCGCCAAACGTTTAAGCGATAATCAGGATGTCGCCATCAAACAGCTCGATATCGATTCTGTGTCGAATTGGAAAGAATACGAGTTGTTCCATCGCGAGGCTGCGATCCTGTCATCTTTAAATATTCAGGGCGTTGCACGATTCTACGAAGCAATCGAGTGTCTGGACGATACATCGCCATGCTCCTACCTTGTGCAGGAATATATCGAAGGTGAATCACTTGCTGCTATGCTAAAGTCTGGGCATCGATTCAGTACTGCCGAAGTTTATGATATCATCATTCAGATGCTCTCCATTATTGGCCAGCTGCAAAGCCAGCCTGTGCCCGTTATACATCGCGATATCAAGCCGTCGAACCTCATGCTCACACCGACAGAAGGAGGGTATGACGTGACCCTTATCGATTTCGGTGCCGTGGCGAATCCACAGGTACAAAGCGGCGGATCGACGGTCGCCGGCACATACGGATACATGCCACCGGAACAATTGATGGGAAAGCCTTCGCCTGCTAGCGATATCTATTCACTCGCTGCTGTCGCGGTTGAACTGTTTTCGGGACAATCTCCGGCTACGCTGCCGACCAAGGATTTCCGCCTGATCTTTGAACCCGAAATGCAGTCGCAGCCACCAGAACTCGTCAATACACTCCGAAAAATGCTCGATCCGGATGTTAAAGAAAGGCTCTGCGATTTGATGAAGCTCTATATGCTGTTTTCAGATTATAGACAGGGCAAATTTAAACATGCCGGCGAACCTTCGCGTGCAGATCAGCGCTTTAACCAAAAATTGGCTGAAGTCTGCGATATCGGTGCACCTGGCAATATCGAGCTTTGGCAAAAGCTTCAGGATGATCCCGTAAGGGCGGTTCCAAAAATCTATTCCAACCTGGATAATCAGAATTCGCAAAAAGCCGTTTTACGAGCGTCATCAGATGTGTCATTCTGGGCCAAGGTTTGGGCGATATTGTTAGCTGTGGGCATAGGGAATCTCTGAACAATGCAGAACCTTGCTGGGGACGCGGGCGTCACGCCCGCGAAAAAAAAAGGATTGAAAAATGCTAAAGTGACAAACTGGCAAATTATTCAGAGATTCCCTAGGCGCGCAGTTCGCGCATTTCGAAACCTCGTTTGCTTTCAGCTATCATTAATGCTGCATGGCGTTCTAATCGATTTATCAACACTATGGTCGTCCATAGCCCCAAAATAGGTAGAATATCGTCGTATGGTTGATTACAGGATGGTTGCAGATTCCGAGTCGCATGAAATTTCAGAGGGTTACCAAAACGACAGGTCTGGTCACAACGCTTTGAATGCATCCGGAGGCATTTCGACGCCGCAATCGCTGGCCGGTCGTTACCAGTTTATCCGCAAGTTAGGCGAAGGTTCTCAGGCAAAAGTTTTCCTCGCCAAACGACTGAGCGACAATCTGAATGTCGCCATCAAACAGCTCGATATCGATTCCGTTTCGAATTGGAAAGAATACGACTTGTTCCATCGCGAAGTCGCGACCCTGTCTTCTTTAAATATTCATGGGGTTGCCCGATTTTACGAAGCCCTCGAATGCCTTGACGACAAACCGCCATGCTCTTATCTCGTTCAGGAGTATATCAAAGGCGAATCGCTTGCTGCAATGCTGAAAGCTGGTCGCCGGTTCAGCACCGATCAGGTCTACGATATCATCATCCAGATGCTTTCGATATTGTACCAGTTGCAGAGTCTTCCGGAACCCGTCATTCATCGCGATATCAAGCCGTCGAATATCATGCTGACGCCAAAGAACAGTGGATATCACGTCACTTTGATTGATTTTGGTGCAGTCGCGAACCCGCAGGTTCAAAGCGGTGGATCGACGGTTGCCGGCACATACGGTTATATGCCACCGGAACAATTGATGGGACATCCGTTGCCTGTCAGCGATATCTATTCACTCGGTGCTGTTGCCGTTGAACTGTTTTCGGGAAAATCTCCGGCCACATTGCCGACCAAAGATTTCCGCCTGATCTTTGAACCCGAAATGCAGTCACAGCCACCTGCTCTCGTCGATACGCTGCGCAAAATGCTCGAGCCAAAAGTGGATGCAAGATTCTGCAACATCGCACTGCTTCGAAGAATATTTGTCAATTACAAATCGGGCAATTTTTCTCATGCCAGTGAGGCGTCGCGCAAAGACAAATTCTATCAGGAAGCATTGTTAGGCGTCTGCGATATCGGGGCTCCGGGAAATATCGATTTGTGGCAAAAGCTTCCCGATAAACCTGGGCGGGATGTGCCTGAGATTTTTTATCACATCGCACGCTCTGATTCTAAAGAAAATCTTGAACCTGATAATCGTTCGAAATCTAATGCAGAACAACGAAATTCAAATGCATATTCGCGGAAAATCAGTCTTTCCCAGAGGGGGACATCCATTCTTACCTTTATTACTTTGCTTTCGCTCGCGCTCATTTGCTATGCTGCAAAAATCGGAAGTGGTTTAATCGCTGCAATCGCGTGCTGCGTTTTTATAGCGGGAACCGTGTTTTGCATGACATTTACCATCGAATATGAATCACAAGATGATGATGATGATGATGATGATGTGAATGATGCGCCTTCGAATGCTAATATGCGTATCGCAGATTTGCTTGCAATCGGCCGAAAAACAATCGCTACAATTGTAGATATTGAATATTTGCCGATTAAAAATATGGAGCATCGGTCAAACCAGAAGTATGTCGTCAAAGCTCGGCCGAGATTCAGAATCGATTATAAATTTAATCCGCCGGATGATGACCGAAGTGAAGATTTGGTTCACAGTTGCATCGTTCATACGGAACCGGATAATTTCTATAAAATTAATGATCCTTTGCCCATCGTCTATCACATCAATGGAAAAGGGATGAATGAACGCGTCTATAGCTGCCCATTTCCATTTCCTGTCAAAAGTTCAAATGAATCTGAATTGATGTGTTCAAGCTCTGCAGGGGATGCATTCAGAAAATATTGTTCTCAATTGTCATTTAAATCATTGTATCCGAGGAATGTAGATCATATAAAGTGCGTGATTAAATATGCAAAAAACGGGGCTTATCGCAACCTGAGCAATGCCATAATCGCGTGTATTGGTGATGGAAATGATTTGTATTTTCTATCGTGCATCGAGGATTTTGCACAGATGTTTCTGGGATATAGCAACATGATGCCTGTTCATTCTATATGCATCCAATTTCTTCTCTCAAAATACATATTTGATATCACAGCGAGATATAATATAGATAAGACACTCATATCATATCTTAAACGCATCGAAGCCCATGATCCTGGCACAGATATTCAGGTGGTGAAGGTTATATTGAAATCAAATGCGATGTCTGTATTGCCGGATAAGATTATTGATGAGATTGCCTGGTTATGTTCTCGCAAGGAAATTCGGGATATTGTCTCCGCTGAGATTCCGTTGGGGGGATTACATAAATTGCGCATGAGAATTATAGAACTCAAAGTAACCGATAGTGTAGATGGAAAATTGGTCGGTGATTTGGTCAATGTTTAAGCGGATGTCTTTTTATCGTGGCTTTGGCAATTTGCACGAGCTTAAAGACGATGATGATTTGGGCGGGCGTATGGAGGCGTAGCCGACATAGACCGCCCCCCGGCGCGTAGCCGTCAGGCAAGCGCGGGTCATATAAAAAGGCTCTGTTTAACGAACGTGGATATGATAATACTCGGTCACTTGCTTCATAGCTTAGAGCTTTGAGCTTAGAGCTTAGAGTGGGTATTAGACTACTCCAAGCTCCAAGCTCTGAGCATCTGCGGCATGGCATTTGGGGTGATAGCTATATCCACACTGGTTAAACATAGCCTATAAAGAAGCCAGACTTTGACATTCGTTTAATATCCAGTATAAAGAGAACGGACGTTTGTGGGCTGTAAAATAGCCGTTCTAAGGGAGTAGGATATGCGATTGAAAACTTTATGCGTGGGATTTTTGGCGGGTGTGCTTGGGTTCGGAGCCATGTCGTGTGCGTCCGGGCCGGATTTGCCGAAGAAAGAAATGCCGGCTGGTGCGACGTTTTCGGGCCGCTGGATTTCCAACGAATATGGCGATATGCGTATGACGCAGAGCGCAGATGGCAGCTTGCATGGCACGTTCGATTACAAGTCGGGCGGCACGGTGGATGGCGTAGTGACAGGCGGCGTGTGCGTGTTCGATTGGGTGCAGCCAGGTGATTTCCAGGTCGGGCGGCGCGAAGTGCGCGGAAAGGGCTATTTCATTATGAGTGACGACGGCCAGGAGTTCGAAGGCGAGTGGGGCATGAGCGACAATTACACCGGCGGCGGCAAGTGGACTGGACGAAAAATTAACGATTAATGGTCGTATATAATGGAAGAAACTGGCGTAGTTGTTGAGGTTCTGGGACCGGTCGTGTTCGTTTGCCGGCTTGATGGCGATCGCATCGCGGTTGAAAAACCTTATGCTTGTTCGCTTTTGGGCAAGAAATACCGGCAGGGACGACCTGTGCCCGGCGATCGCGTCTCGTTCGTGATTCACTCCGAAACCGTGCAGAATCGCGACTATCAGGGCGTCATACAGCGCATCGAGCCGCGCACGAGTCTGGTCGAGCGGCTGGAGCCGGGCGGACGGCGCGCGAAACCCCTTGTCGCCAATCTCGATACGCTGGTCGTTGTGGCAAGCGTCGGCGCACCGCCTCTTAAACCCGGCCTGATTGACAGGTATCTGGTGTGCGCGCACCACTGGCACCTCGATCCGCTCATCGTCATCAATAAATGGGAGCTCGCCGAAGAAATCGACCTGCTGTATGTGCGGCTTTATGAGGCGCTGGGGTATCGATGCATCATGGCTTCGGCGCGTGAACACATCGAGCTCGATTCGATTCGGCAGACGCTTGAGATGCGACATTCGGCTTTTTTGGGGCATAGCGGTGTGGGCAAATCGTCGCTGCTCAACGAGCTGTTTCCAGGGGCGAATCTGTCGACAGGCGAAATCAGCGCAAAGGCCGAGCGCGGACGCCATACCACCTCGACGTCGCGATTGCTGCCTTTTGAGGCCGGCGGTTTTGTCATCGATACGCCGGGGGTTCGGGAATTCGGTATCACTGGTATCTCGTCGCAGGAACTGAGCGGGTGTTTCCCTGAGTTCGAATCGTATACAAAAATGTGCCGTTTTCAGCCATGCAGCCACACACACGAACCGGATTGCGCCGTGCGCGCCGCAGTTGAAGCCGACGAACTCGCTGCGTTCCGATATCAGGCATATTTGAAAATATACGACGAAATCCGCGAATTTGAAAAAACGGCGTATGGATAATGGGGGCTGGCTATGGCTTGCGCCATACGCCCAGCCGTGCGTCTATGTGCCGCCTGCGGCTTGCACATACGCCGCACTGAAGCATACGGCTGAACCGTTGTAACGATTCGCTATCGACAATGAACGCCGTTAGGCGTTCAATATCAATAGCCCCCGGTTGGAGCCGTAGGCGACTACCGGGGGATCAGAGCATGACCTTAATCCATAGAACCCCAGCGGGGTTCAATATTGAACGCCTACGGTGTTCCTCTTTGGGGGCATTCATCATCCCCCGGCGTTGCCGGGGGCTATTGATATGCAAGCCCTAACGGGCTTATGTACGGATGAACAGTTACGAACCGTTATCCGCACTGTCATGTTATTCTTGACAATCATAGGCGAATCATGAAATGATAAAACATGGTCTGCTTTAGGGGCAGCCATTGCATTATGGTTTAACGGGAGATAAAATAATGGCATTTGATAAAGCGCGATGTGAGCGACTGGCGAGGGCCATGGCATCGGATACGGTCGTCTATATGAAGGATGCAATCGATAAGGGACTTCAGGACGATAATCTGTATGATGTGTTGGCCGACAATCTCAAAGAAAACCAGAAAGCTTTTCAGGCCCGTATGGGCGCTGAGGCTGCCGCAACCAATATCCTCGAGCGGGCAATTGTCGATACGCTGATTGTACCTTTGGGTGAGCAGAAAAAATACCCCATTTTCTAGGGTGGTTCCAATGCGAAAGATTTTAACCGGATTGTGTTTGGCTGCTGCTTTGGTTGCAGTACCGACTGTCGGATTCGCTGAGTATCCCTATGATTTTAGTGATCTCGCGAATAACAGGCTGGATCTGCCGTTTACCGTCACCAGCATGACATACGAAGCCAATACCGAGAATATGTTTGGAAAACAGATATATCACGTCTCGGAATCGTATGATAAAGTCATCAAAAAACTCGTTTCGATGTATGAGAAAAAGCAGCGGATCGGCATTTTCTATCTGCTTGGACTCACCAAACAGACCGCCCCTAATACGCATTCGATGATGATTGGCTACAACAATGAGCATCATTATGTGACGATTCAGGCCGAAGGTTCCGGAACCGTGTTCATCTATGAAACAGCTCCGGCAAGCTACGTGACCGGTGTTTATGATGCGGCGATTTATGGCTATCATATGCCGGATGGCGGCGCAATCTTTACGACTGTGAATTCTGACGAATAGTTTTCCATGTAAAGTTCGTTCTTTTAAAACGCGGAACAGTTGATGTTTCGCGTTTTTTTTGTGGGTTTCGAAGGGGAATGTGTCAAAATACAGAAGATTTGAAACAGTGGTGCATGGACGCGCAAATTGGCTGGCATCCGCTGGCATCCAGGCGCTTTGAGCAATATGTCGCGCTGCTGTTGAAATATCAGCAGCACACCAATCTGACTGGCTTTGATACGGCCGAATCGATCGTAGAAAACGGTTTGAAGGATTCATTGCAGTTGTTGCGCGTGCGAAACGGCCGTATATCCGGGCCTGTGCTGGATATCGGTTCGGGCGCAGGACTTCCGGCATTGCCAATTAAAATTCTGCATCCCGAAATCGAGATGCATCTGGTTGAACCGCGTTCAAAACGATATGCATTTCTGGGGCTGGTTGCTCGCGAACTCGGCCTGGAAAAAATCCAGGTACACCATTGCCGCGTCGAATCCCTTGAGCTCAATCAAATGCCTGCACTGGTCATTTCAAAAGCATTGATGCCGTTTCCCGATTGGTTAAAGCTGACAGAACATTGGCGCAAAGCCGGTGCTTATATCGGTTGCTATTTGTCGGCACGTGACTGGAATGAACACCATGATTTGGTCGATGCGATCGTCGAAGCTGGTACCGGTATTTCGATGATGAAAAATGGTGATCGATATTATGTATGTTTGCGGGGCTGACAGACGCATATGTTTCGTTATGATTCGTGCGCGATGGTTATCTTAATCCGTTAACAGGAAAATCTTTTATGACGAATTTGTTTCAAATGACATATTTAAGGCTGTTTTTGATGTTTATGACATTGGCATTGCCCATTGCCATAATCATCATTGCACGATTGGTTCGTCCCCTGAAAATTCGCCTGCGATGGAAAATTGTATGGTCGTTGCTGATACTTATCGTCGTATTGTTTGCATCCCTGGCTTTGCCGCTCACCATGAGAATGGCATGGTTCCCCGAAATATATAAACAATATCATCTTGAACAATTGCTGCCGTGGCTGTATTACGCGATAACATTTCTATGTATTTTGTTATTGTTTATCGTGGGTGTAGATATCGTCCGATTTGTATTAAAATGTATATATTGGATACGGGCGCGTAAAAAAGAAGAAGATAAGGATCAGAATCAAACTGAACAATCGAATCAAAGTGAGATGTCACGTCGTGAATTTCTGGCATGTATGCGATCTGCCGGAATTGCCGGCAGTGCGCTTGTTCTGACGCCTGCTGCTGTATATTATGCCAAATCCCGCCGTGTGATTAAAAATATAGATATCTCATTGCCCTCAATTCCCGGTGGTTTGGATGGCTTCAGAATTGTACATTTGTCGGATATTCACGTCGGCAATACGATTAATCGCGAAGATATTGCTGGAATTGTTGACGAAACCAACGCACTCGATCCGGATATGATTGTGATCACCGGCGATATGGCCGATGGTTTTCCCGAGCAGATCGGCGATTGGCTTGAGCCGATGCGTGGATTTAAATCGCGCTATGGTGTGTATTTCGTGACGGGTAATCACGATCACATGTGGAATGCGGCGGGATGGTGTCAGAAGATAACAGAACTGGGCATTCGCGTACTCGATAACGAACATGAGATCGTCGATGTGCACGGGACGCAATTTGCAATTGCCGGAGCGCTGGATTTTCGCGGCGATCGGCGCAACCGTAACTGGAAATCGGATCCGGTCAAGGCGCTTTCGGGCATTCCGCAGAACCTGTTCCGCCTGATGCTCGTTCATCAGCCGTCTTCGGTTGATGCTTGTTTTAATGCCGGCGCAGATCTGGTGTTGCTTGGACATACACATGGCGGTCAGTTCTGGCCTCTTTCTCACCTGATCGATGCGATACATAAATATGCACGCGGTTTGTACAGGGTCGGCGATAAAGCTGCATTCGTGAGCTGTGGTACCGGATATTGGGGACCACCACTGCGGTTCGGCGTACCGCCCGAGATCGACGTCATTTGTCTGCGAAAAGCATAATGTCTAACGTTGAGATGTTTAAACAGGCGCGCCTTTTGAACGCCCCGAGATGCGAAGCTTTGATCCCCCGGTTGTCGCTACGCCCCAACCGGGGGATATTGTTATTGAACGCCTAATGGCTTTCTAGGCATGCGGCTGAACTGTTACCATTCGTTCGCTGCTTTTTCGTTATTTTATTCCGATCCTGCCCATACTCTGGTAAAATAAAGACGTGTGCGTGCATGCAATCATGCGTTTTTCTATAAGGAGCAATGCAATGGGTGACAAAGAGAATAACCGTGAAATTCTTTCGGCTGCGCTGAGTGCACATGTGAGTGAGCTGCGTTTGTTCTGGCGCGAAACCGGATTATCATGTCGCTGGCTGGTGCCCGATGGTGAGCATTGTTTCGTGGACGAGGAAATCGTCAAGTATTTAGCGGAATTTCAGGCGAAAGCCAACGAAGTGATTGTGAATGAACAGGTTCGTGAACAATGGCTCGAAGTGAGTCATCCGCTGCTCGATCAGGACGAAATCGGTGTCATGCCGTTTCCGCTTCGTACCCTGACCTGGATGATGCGCGTCGTCGAAAGCCCCCATCGCGATGATTTAACTATCGATCAGTGGAATTTGTATCTATGGAATGTGCGTATTCACGATTTACCGGGGCGTATCGCGGAGAAAGTCCAACCGCTGCTGGGTAATGTGCGCCTGACAGATTTCGATACGCTGGTTTCCAGGTTCGTCGAAGTTGTCGATGAAGCTTATCCAAACAAAGACGATGCCGTCGCGCGGCAGAATCGCATGCTGTTAATCGAGCGCTTTGATCGCCTGCGCCGCTTCAAAAACCTGATTTTTTATGGCGTTGCCAATATTGGAAAAGCCAACATTTCGAAAGAAATTCTGCGCAACTGGAAAGCCATGACCGGGCGCGAAATTGGCATGCACTGCGTGACGGTGTTTCATAACAATTCGTGTTACGAAGATATGGTTGAGCGCCGCGTGGTTGGTGACGATGCTTCGGTGCGTCCAACGATTGAGCATTGTGCTCCCCGCGTGATTGCGCATCATATCACGGATGCCCGTTATTTCTTCGAGCCGTTTACCAATGATAATATTCAGGAAGGCTTGTTCCTGTCGTTGTGTCGTGCGGCTGCCTACAATCCCGACAAGGACTTTGTCTTTATGGTCGATTGTATCGACAAGGCACGCATCGAAGACGTATTTGGCGAAGTTTCGCACATGTTTGATAGTTTCGCACGCGTACCGTGGCGCAATGGCACCAATGGCGGCCCCGGGGCATGGGATCTCGAAGCTGCCGGCGCTCGCTCGATTCGCTTGTGCCAGTCAGGCCGCATCTTCTTTATCCCGGGCAATGTCTATATCCTGGGTACGGCTACCGAGAACGGCCTGTTCGACGATTTGCTGGGCGTTGACGAACATCTGTTCCAGACATTTGCGGTCGAATATTTGCCCGCCAAATCTGCCGATCAGCTTAAAGCTGAGATGTTGTCCGGTTGCTCCCGCGCTGAATTCGCACGCCTCGAAGAATATGTCGTGCACACCGTCAAGCTCTGGAATGATGTGAATAAACTCCTGATTTCCGTTGGCGGACACAAAAATCTCATCGGCTATGGGCCACTGCTTTCGATGTGTCGTGAAGTGCTGCAAAGTGGTGATGTGCTCGATGCCAACAGAATCGTCCTCGATTCGTGGCGTTTCCGCATGATGCCCCCGATCCGCGCCAAAATGGAAGCCATGTTGCACGCCGGTGACGATGAACATCGCAAATGCCTCACAGAACTTGTAGATTTGCTCAACCATTCGTGGCTGCGCATCCATGTCTCTATCGAAGGTCTGGCGGGAAGCGAATCCATCTACATGGTTTTCGATCCCATCTGATTTTTTTCATAATATGCGCGTGCTTTCGGCTGACGCCGATACGCACGGCGTGCGCGCCTATGGTGCCCATACGGCGCGCTTTCTTTTCCTGCTTTTACTTAAAGGCTGTCGCTGTATAGCGCACTTTCGGTGCGCATTCCTGTCTTTGTTGTATATCTATGAACTGGCTCACTCGAAGAAAAACGTTTTCGTGGCGAAAACTGGGCAGTATCGCTGTGCAGATTTTCAAAACGGTTCGCGGATGGTTTCCGTTCACCTGGCTCAGTATCTTGCTGGCCATCTTGCTGTATTATGTATGGTACTGGGAAGTGAGCGCTCATGCCAATCAGATCCTTTATTCCGTCGTATGGCTGTGGCTGTTGGTTTGGGTTGTACTTTTCATCGTCACCGTTCTCAGTGCTGGAATGGTGTATTTCTTTACACGCCAGCACAATCGTGATTGCGAGTTGGTGTGCAAAAATGAAGTCGGTGGCCATGTGACTTCCCAGTATCAGGTTTTTTGCCCATTCTATCTGCCATTTATCGAAATCAGTGTGGAGATGCCGGATGCATCTTTAAAACGGCATGCAAAGCGTGGCGCAATATGGGAAAGCGAGTGGATCGAGCCCATCGGTCGCGGCAAATTCAAATCATTGAAGCGCCATATCACGGTGCGCGATATATTTGGGCTCATTGCTGTTTCTTTTCAGATGGCGCAACAAGTCGATCTCGAAGTCTTGCCGGCATCGGGGCAGTTCGAGATAAAGGCATTTCAGACGCGAACGAGTGGTGATGGTTATTCCCATCCCGAAGGCGATCCCAAAGGCGAACTCGTTGAAATGCGGCGATATCAGGCAGGCGATCCGCTCAAACTCATTCTGTGGAAGGTCTTTGCCCGCAGCCGTAAGCTTTTGGTGCGTGCGCCGGAACCAGCCATCGTCGAACATAATGATATGTTCGTTTATTTTGTATCTGGCCGTGATGATGAGGCATCCGCTTCGATGGCCCGTGCTTTCTTATCGACTTTTGGCAAAGATGAAGGTGATCTCTGCTTTGCTGCGGATGGTGCCCATCGAATCGTCAAAGATAAGCAGGAAGGTCTCGATGATATCATCGATTCTGTGAATCATCGCAATCGCGGCGCCGAAGATTTGTTGGCGGTTGCACCTCTGGTTTCGCAGTCTATGATGAATAACTGCTTTCTGCTTGTGCCGCAGCGTTTTGGTGCATGGATCGATGTCGTTCGCAAGTTCGTTGCTCAGTATCAGGTACGGCCGGTCTTTATCATGTCAGTGAACGGTGATGATTCTCACCGGGAACATAAGAAAATGACCCGTTTGCGGCGTATTTTGGTTCGCCCGGATGCTCAGCAGCAACAAGAATCTGATCGCGAACTGATATGTGAAAAACTGAGCGAATTCGGTACAGTCCGAGTCGTCGATATTGCGACCGGAGCAGCACGGGACTGGCAAAAATGAACACGAATCACACAGAACAATATACAGAGTCCCTCTGGGTACAAATCCTCAAGATACTGCTTCTGTCGCTGAGTGCATTTGGCTATACGTGGCCTCTGGTCACTGGTGCCGCGCATGCTGTCGTCGTCGCAGCAGTGATTGTCGCATCCCTGATCGCTTTTTTGTTCGCCCGCATGCGGTTGCGAATGATTTGGTGCGCTTTGGGGTCGGTTGTATTGATGTCGGTCGGTTTGATCGGCAGTTACATGACCCTCGATGTCATTGGCATGATGGATTTTGATACGACCATCAAGACCTCGAGGTTTTGGTATTATGCCGGCCTCGTCTTTGGCCTCGTCTTTTTAAGCCGCAGCCTGTCTTTGCGCTATCGAACGGCTCAAATTATCGAATCATGCCTAATCATTGGCACGCTCGTTTTTCTATTTTTTGCACATCGCGATTTTGATCTGACCAGCCCGAGGGAATTTGCTGATTACTTGTATGGTAATGGCTACGATCCCATCGAGGTGTATCGATGGATGGGAATCGGATCCGCATTCCTAGCCCTGCCAATGCTGTTCGGACGCGTAAAACCCGTTCGCGCAATCACTTCTATGGCTTTGCTGGTGCTTATTGCACTGATGGTCGCATTTTTGGTGAAGGATGCGCGCTTGCCGCTCAATGTCGAAGATCCGCTGGGCCTGAACAGTACCGAAGATAAACAAAACAATTCGTCGGACAACAATGATGACAATAACGACGAAGATAAGGATAAAGAGCAAAACAATAGCGGTAATAATGATCAAAATGCCGATAATAACAATGGCGGCGGCAACAACAGTAACAATAATCAGGGACCGACTGGCAACGAAGATCCCAAACCTGTCGCGATTGCAGTGTTCTACGATGAGTATGAGCCCGGCGATGGCATTTTCCATTTCCGACAGACCGTACTAAGCCACTATGATGGCAATCATCTGGTGGGGTCTGATATGGATGACGATGTGATCTCGTCGATGCCGCTCACGGGTGCACTGGATGCGGTACCTGTTCAGTCCGAGACGTTGCACGAAAAAATCTCCACGTCGATGTTTTTGTTTAAAGAACATTCTCAGCCGCCGCAACTGGCAATGGGACAGCATGTTTTCCCGATTCAGAATCCCGATCCGAAGTTGTTTGTTTCTGCTTATGGCGTGGATAGTCTTGGCTTGTCGATCGATCTCGTTCGCCTGCTCGGGCGCCACAGCATTCCCATGGAGTGGACTGAAGAAAAGAAATCGCACTACCTCGCGATTCCTGACGATCCTCGATACAAGGCTTTGTCGGATATCATTGTGCGCAAAATTGACCCCAGATTTATCGGGGATGATGTCGTCAAGGCGCTCTATATCAAGTCGTGGCTCGAAAAAGAGGGCTATTATACGATGAAAACCAAGCATATCGATGCCTCAGATCCGACGGCTTCATTTTTGTTTGGTTCTTTGCGCGGGTACTGTGTGCATTTTGCGCACTCCGCAGTGTATTTGCTGCGTTCACAGGGTATAGCCGCGCGCGTTGCGCTGGGATACGCCATCGATAATCGCTTGCGTGGTACGAATTCGGCCGTGTTGATTATGGGTAATCAGGCACATGCATGGCCTGAGATCTATCTGGATGGGGTCGGTTGGGTAACGCTTGAGATCTTTCCTGAAAATGGCGATGAACCTCCGCGCGATTTCGTCAAGCAGGATTTGGAATCACTGTTCGGTGAACTGGCCAGAGACGATAAAAGTGGCGGCAAATCTCCCGAAGCCCGAAAAGAAGCGTTCCAGCTGCCATGGAAGCAGATTTGGTGTGGCTTCGGTCTTCTCCTGATCCTGGCATTGCTCGGATGTTATGTCAGAAAGGCTTATATCCTTATCAGTGCCCATTCCTGTCATAGTGAATCGGATGCCTATAAAGTCTTGCGCGGTACCATTTATGTGTGGTGCATGTATGGACATAACTGGCGCAACTATCATACGCTGGAGGCGTTTGCAGCTGATAAAGTAGGCGCACACAGCGCAACCGGCAAGATCGTTCGCATCGCATCGGCCCCAAAACTGGGTGGATCCCTAACGAATGCACAGCTGGAGTCACTGGCAGATTTGTATAAGTCTGCACGTCGTGAAGCCGCCGAAAATACCTCTCTTGTACGCAGAATCCTGGGCTGGCTGAATCCCATTGTCTTGATCTGATATTTTTGTGCGTTCTGCAATGATTGTCAGAGCAATTGTTAATGAAAGCCCTGATCTTTTCCTCGCCCAATTTTTTGCCAGCCCAACAGGCTGGCAAAAAATTGGGGAAAGAAGAGGGGGATGCCCATGATCCCCCGGTAGTCGCTACGCGCCAACCGGGGGCTATTGAAATTGAACGCCTATGGCGTTCTTGGGGCTATTGAAATTGAACGCCTATGGCGTTCTTGGTTTAGGGCTGTACAATAACCATAATCAGGTCACGATTCCGCCGTACATAAGCCCGTAAGGGCTTGCATATCAATAGCCCCCGGCAACGCCGGGGGATAAGGCAGTTTTCTTTTCACCTTCTCCCAATTTTTTGCCAGCC
>JAEEGL012676622.1_pt1 | contig 14434 bp, 9 predicted proteins | sample 9134231 | NCBI WGS metagenome assembly JAEEGL01 (sample SAMN16246548, study PRJNA631951) | gut metagenome | biome: gut microbiome; feature: rumen; material: fiber-attached | host: Bos | place: Iran: Karaj | collected 2018-10
ATATTCTTGGTGGACCTTAAAACAAGTCCGATAACGTAGGGGTATGAATACTCGTATCTGATCATATCCTCCACAATAAATCTTCTTACAGCAAAATAGCTGGATACGAAAAGTTCCTTTGGTTTTCCCAGCATCACTCTGGTCATCAGGTCGTTCACGCGGCTTCCGAAATTTCGGAATCCCGAGTGCTTCTTGTGAGCGTATCTTGCATATACGGCGTCGAAACCTTCCTCGATCTTATCCAATAGTTTTCCCACTTCGTTGGCAGGGGTCTGACCGTCATCGTCAAGACATACCACAATGTCCCCGGTAGCTGCTCTGAAGCCCGCCATAAGTGCTGCGTGCTGTCCGAAATTTCTGGCGAAGGATAAACCGTGTATATAAGGCTTTTCCTCGCAGAGGGACTTTATTACATTTGCCGTACCGTCCGGGGAGCAGTCGTTTACCAACACCAGCTCATACTCATATTTGGTGAGGGTTGCCATGGTGTCTTCGATTTCGGCAACTACCTTTGCAAGGGTCTGCTCCGAACGATAACAGGGAATTACAAAACTGACTTTCATTTCTTTTTACTCGTTTCTCTCTTTTTTGATAATGCCGTTCTTGTGATCATGTACCCGTGTGAAGCGGTACTCAAAATCCTTAATATCCTTGTTGTTGATGACACTCAGCATCAGCCCGGTAAAGAAGGATTGAAGGCCTGCCACTCCCACGAACCCGCAAGCTATGAGGGTAGGGAACCTGGGCACCTCGCCGGTCCTGAAAAATTCTACAAGTACCGGGATCAAAAATCCCACGGAAACCAACATGAGCACAAGGGCAAATACTCCGAAAAAGCTGAAGGGCCTGAAGTTTTTATACAGGCTGATCATCTTTCCGATAACCTTGAATCCGTCGGAGAAAGTGTTTAGCTTTGAAACGCTTCCGTCAGGTCGGTCCCTGTAAGTGGTTATGACGTTTTCCACCTGCATGTTGTAGTTAACTGCGTGGATGGTCATCTCCGTCTCTATCTCAAAGCCCTTTGAGATAACCGGAAAGGTTTTGACGAATTCGTATGACATAGCCCTGTAGCCCGTCATGATATCTCTGATATTAGATTTGAATAGTGAATTGATGCACCAACGCATAAGGCTGTTTCCGAAATTGTGGAAAGGCCTTTTATTCTCCGTGAAATACGTGGAGGAAAGCCTGTCTCCCACAACCATATCGGCATTATGCTCAAGCACAAGATCCACCATTTCTCTTGCAGTGCCAAGATCGTAGGTATCGTCCCCGTCGATCATGAGATAGCACTCCGCATCGATTTCCCTGAACATCCTGCGGATAACATTTCCCTTGCCCTGTTTGTATTCGTTGCGGACAACGGCTCCGGCTTCACGGGCGATCTCCTCCGTCCTATCCTTTGAATTGTTGTTGTATACGTAGACTACCGCATCGGGGAGGGCTTCCTTCGCATCGGAAATTACCTTTGCAATGGTCTGTTCCTCGTTGTAGCACGGTATCAACACAGCTATCTTATCCATAAAAATCCCCTAAAACTCTTTTTATCTATTCTACCAAAAAACCTTGCTGTCTACCACTCTTTCGAGCATTTTGTTATATACCGTTATGCATAGGTAACAATTTTTGTTGTAGTACGTCTCTTTGCCTATCATAACATTGTTTTGGTACAAATAATCTCCCTCATAGGATATCCGGAGAGTATCGTTGGAACCAAGGTCTCTCTCATAGGGCGGAGCATCGATCACATTGTCATAAACCTTTTCAAGTTTTCCGTCTTCATATATCCACTTTCCGCCTTGCTCGTATTCCGTATATGTCATACCCAGGGTTTCCAATTCTTCGAAGTAGTTGTAACCATCGGTTATATAACTTCCCTCCAGGCTGACAATAGACACCATGTCTTCCGCCTCTGCAAGCAGCTGCGTATAGGCCGCCAGATTATAGCTTGTCTGTATCCTATGCTCGTTCCAAATGTTATCGTACCATTTGCTGTCCTCGTCCCACTGCCAATATTTTCCATCACCTCTGTGGTCCTCCAGCGCAAATCTTTCTTCGATGAAGTTTTCCAGATAGTCCGCAGTCTTCCTTGCCCCGTACAGGTTAAGATGAGCATAGTCTATAAAGTCGGTATTGTAATCATAGCCAACGTCATTTCTTTTCCGGTTGAAATCTATGACCTCATATCCCCTATCAATGACATAGGCCTCACCGGCATCTACGGCGTTGTATACATCGCCCTGATCGAAGGGAAGGACCATGAATACCAATTCGTACCCTTCCTCTTCGGATAACTCTATCATCCGATCCAACCACTTTTTGTTCTTTTCGGGAAGAGCATAATGAATAAGCTCATTTATAAGACCATAGGGGGGTGATGCAGAGCCTGTCTCCCAGCTCAAGTATTCTCCCCGGCCGTATTCGTTTGGAGCAAATTTACAAAAATCATATTTTGTCAGTTCCTTGTATCTTGTATGGATAACGGGGAATCTTGCAATGTAATCAGCCCATTTATCCTTCTCCGCATAATCCATGACCAGCTTAACGGAATTGTCCGAAAACGGAAGGGAAAGCAGGTTTCTGTATATATTTCCCTCTACCCCATGCTCATCAAATGTAAGAGCGTGAAGATCCACAAAAACAACCTTTGGTGACTGGGTCTTCAAAAGATTCTTCAGGTGATAATATCCGGAATCCTTATCCTGTCCCGAGGTAGCCATATCAAAAACGGACCATCCCTTGTCATTCCAGAAATAAGATGGGGTGATTCCGCAGTAGCAATGACTGCTGCCCACAAAGACCACATCCACCAGATCATCATCCGTAGCCCGCAACTGTTCCACGGAAGAGAGATAATTCCCTGTGGTATCCTTCCATCGCAAGGCATTGTATGTAAGCGTGATGCAGGCCCCGGCAGCCACCAGAAAACCTATCACCGCTATTATCTGCAGTAGTGTTTTTTTCTTCATTCTCTTTTGTTTTCTATCCCTTATCAGAAATCAAAATAAATAAATTTATTTGAGTCGAAATTAATTCCGTACTCACCGTAAACAATAACAGCAAGAATCAGTATGATGAACACCGCCCATCTGAACCACAGATCCTGTTTCAGCAAAAACGTTCCGATATCGATACCCTTTTTGTATCTGATGACAGATACGATGATAAGTGCAATGACGGCTATCATCAGAATTCCCATCTCGGGTCTGTCCAGCCCCCACGAAAACATGGATTCATCAAACAAAACCCATGGATTAAATCTCGTGAACATTTTTGCAATATATTTAAACGCTACTTCCACGGAATTTGCTCTGAAAAAGATCCAGGCAAAGCCCACGATGATGTCGGTTATAAGTATCTGTCCGAAGTGGAAGCTGAAGGACTTGCGGTTAAGCTTTAACGCATCCGTGATCTTTTCTCTCACGGGCTTTAAGATGTTTCCCATCACCTGGCAGAATCCGTGGATACCTCCCCACAGTACAAATCCCCAGGATGCCCCGTGCCAGAGTCCGCTCACAAGGAAGGTGATCATGATGTTCAGGTACTTCCTGGCTTTTCCCTTCCTGTTTCCTCCAAGGGGAATATAAAGGTAATCCCTAAACCAGGTACTGAGGGATATATGCCATCTGTGCCAGAAATCCGAAATACTTGTTGCAAAGTATGGAGTGTTAAAGTTCTCCATGAGTTCGAAGCCCATAAACCTTGCAGCACCGATGGCTATGGCGGAATAACCCGCAAAGTCCGCATATATCTGAAGTGAAAAACCAATGGCACCGAATACTCCTTCAAAGAAGCCGATGGTGTAGATATTTCCGAATATACCGTCTACAAATAGCGATACTCTGTCGGCGATGACCATTTTCATGAACAGGCCCCATAGCATCATTCCGAATCCGGATACGATCTTATCACGGTCCCAAAGCCTCCTCTTTCCCATCTCATCTATCTGGGTCAGGAGGTTTTTGCTCCTCTCGATAGGGCCCGCCACAAGCTGTGGGAAGAAGCTTACAAAAAGAGCATACTTTATGAAATTCTTCTCCGCCTTTGTCTCTCCCCTGTAAACATCTATGCAATAACCAACGGCTTGGAAGGTATAGAAAGATATTCCCACGGGAAGCAGGAAATCAAAGGGATTCTCAATGGAGGAAATGCCCACCGTGCCCAACACTTTGCTGAGGCTGCTTAAGAAGAAATCAAAATACTTGAAGAAGAAAAGCAGCCCGAAATTAATGGTAAATCCCACTGCCATGCAAAGCTTTTTTGCGGCCGGTTTACCCGTCTTTTCAATAAGACGTCCGCAGATATATGTGATGACCGTGGTGCTAAGTATCAGCACCACATACCTGGGATTCCAGCTCATGTAGAAATAATAGCTTGCCAGCAGGAGCCAGATATATTTCGCCTTCTTCGGTAGCACAAGATACAAAGCAGCCACAATGGGGAAGAATATTAAAAAATGAATCGAATTAAATAACATCCCTTTTGCTCCTAATCATCGTAGCGGTATCTTTCCCAATCTGTCACAAACACTTTCCCGTCCTCGGTCTCGGTAAGAAGTCCTTCCTCAACCAATTGTTCCGTAAGTCTGACAGTCTCGTCAGGCCCATAAGCCACTCCCCACTGGAATCCGCTCTTAGTAAAGAGCTGTTTTTCGCTGCTCTTTCTCTGCCAGGTCACAAACTCATCATATATCTTCTGCTTCCTGAAATAGATAAATGTGGGATCCTGGGGTACCTCGAGTTCATACTGCTTGCAGAATTCTTCTGTAAGTTCATATTGTGCCTTTGCCTCCGGGATTCCCCAGACGCCGGTGATAACGTTATATTCCGAAACAGGTTTGTATAGAGCGTCTACATCTGCCTGAAGTTTTTCGTTGTCCGCACCTCCGGCACCTGCTGCCCTGACCATCTCAAGATCTTCCCTGAACTGTGAATAATCAACAATCTGCCGGACATGGGGCTTAATCATTTTCAAAAGATCCGATACGCTCATGGGAAGAGGTATGGTGTTGCACTTTAGATCCGCATCTATCATTTCATCAAGATCCGAAAGTGCCTTTTTGCCTCTTGTCAAAAAACCTTCGAAATCGTAAGTATTGCTCTTGATGTAATAATCCTCATACTCCCACCTGAAACTTTCCCATGAAGAGCCTGTTCTGGCATCCTGTATAAGGTTCAGAACATCATAAAGTTCATCTGCGTACACATCGCCCACAACCGCCTTGGAAATCTCCGTAAGTAGATAATCCGGATCAAGATTCGGGTCACTCAAAAGATTTCCGGCAACGTAATGTGAGAAAAGATTCAGCACATGATAGGATTCCATCTCACTCCAATAGGTGGGCTTTTTGTAGATGTCCTCCTCCGCGGTTCTGGTGTATACATCCTTTATAAGGTTCGCATTGACGTTCATTTCCGCCAGCTGATCTATCTCCATCTCCGTCAGGTTCCATGACCAAATACCCAAAGGAATTCCATCATCTCTGCAGAATCCTCTTTGCGGTGCCCAAGTGGATCCTGCTTCGGTACAGGCGCCGAGGTATATGGTAACATCCCCGCCCATATCGTTATTGAGTTCCCTAAAGTCTATATAATTCGTGTAGCAGCTTACTCCGAAATCCACATCGGGGTTAACCGCCCTGAATTTATCCCTGAGCATGGATGCATAAAATGCAATATCTTCGCCTTTTGTCAGATTTCCGGGATCGTTGTAATGGGCAATGACACGGTCGCTGACATCCGCAAGGGAAGCATATATGTCGTAGTATTTATCAAAAGATTCCAGGGCTTTCGGATTCTCGGATGCTCTTTCGTATTCCATGGATCCGTCCGGCATGACATTTCCGTAATAGTCCACATCCGTATCTATCCAACCGTAGCCGTTAAACTCCGCTCCCCAAACCCACAGAGTGAATTTCATTCCCATGGAATGAGCCGCATCTGCCATAAATCTGATACGGTCGTGAACGAATTCGTAATTACCGTAATATGCCCATGCAGAACACATGTCGGTTACCTGGATACCGGTGTATCCGCAGGCCGCCATCATCCTGACATAATTGTACAGCATATCGTCGGAATAGGATAAGATCTCGCTTCCCAGTGAAGTTCCCGAATTATAGAAAACACCTCTGGGAGCTGTGGTCTTCCACAGGCAGATGATGGGTTCTCTCTCCTCCATCCAAGGTGTTTGGGATATAAAGAAATCCGAGGGGATATTGACTGTCTCCGCCTCGTTTTTTATAACATGCTGTCTTGTTTCCCCCGCAAAGGCAATGCCCAGAAATCTGTTAGAGAAGGCATCCACCTGACGCTTAAGATCCTCCGAATCTATACCGGTGATGGTTATGTTTCCATCATTTATATCTATGCCGTAGGAGCCTTCCGGCTTGTTCTTGTCTTTTACCAAAGTGATGGACTTTTTGTCCCCGGCCTTTGATGCAGGTTCAAGCTTTACACCGCTGACTTCCTCTATGTAACCGGACAAGCGGTTTGCAGCCTCTCTGTCAAAGAGTCCTGAAACGATGACGTAATCCGAAATGGATGTCCCACCGATGTTGATCTCGATAGCATTCTCCGGTAATTCAGCCTCGGCGCCCTTCGCCTTCTTTTCAAGAGCCCTGCTGCCGCCGATTGCTATACCTAAAAACACCGCCCCCGCAAGCAGGCAGGCAAGTGCCGGATATTTTAAATCAAAACGCATTCAAAAATGCCTCCGAATATAATTTCACATTCCAAAACATTTTATCACAAAAAGCCACATTTTTCCACAATTTCAGCCACTTTACCTTGACATTAATCATTAAATAATATTAATATTTCATCATGAAAAACAGCGGAAAAAAAATCAAATATCTTATCATCCTCGCAGCGGTCCTGTTTCTATTCGGAACTGCCTTTTTGATATATCTCCAAACCCCTTCCCAAAAAGTAAAACAGTTTTCTGAAAAAGCCTTTAAAAACTGCATTTCGGAGTTTAAAAAGGGAAGCTATGATTCCGTGATGATATCAATGTTTGATACTTCTTTCTCCTCCGAAAATTTTGAGTATTACCTCGCAAAGAATACTTACGTGTTTGATGAGAGCATCAAGTACAGCTCGGAGCTTTCAAAGTTTTCTTCTGTCGTCAATATTCTTTCCGGAAATGAGAGTTCGGAAAAATACGTTTATCTCTGCATAGACCCAATCACTGTTTCCAAATTTGCGGGAAACAATAAAAAACTCAAATCCTATATATCAAAAAATATCAGTGATATCGTTTTTGAGCATCCTGAGATCACTTTTGAATTCTGCTTCCCCTACTACAATATAAGTCACTACGCAGCACTTTCGGATGATGAGATAAGCCTGTTTTGCGTCGGTGCATCTGCGTTTGCAAATGTCATCTCGGATTATCCGAATGCCCTTATAGATTTTCCTTCTGACGAGCCATGGCTTCTTGAGAACGAATTTATTTTTGAGAAGGGTTCCGATATCCTGATCGAAGAAGAGGAAATAGAAAGGGTGTTTGCCAATATTATCGTTGACCGCAATTACGCGGAAAGCGCGGACGAGATCCCCGCAAGGACAAACAGTTTCATTTCATATCTGTCGTCCTATTCCCTTGAAAAAAATAAAATGCCCGATCTATCGGACAAAAATATCGTGATATTCGGAGACAGTATTTTTGCCAACACAAAAGACAACACCTCCATACACAGTTTCTTAAAAAACTATTCAGGTGCCGACGTAATATGTAAAGCCATCGGCGGCTCTCCCGCTTCTGTCTCGAAAGGGTCCGGCCTTGGAATTTTTGGCGGAGAACTAGATGATTTCGATTCATTGAAGTCTGATATTTCAGACGTTTCAGAAAGTGCTGATGACACTGTGTTTATCATAGAATTCGGACTTAACGATTATTTCACGGGTGCGGATATTGATAACCCGGATGATAAATATGACCCCGCAGCGTACTGCGGAGCCCTTAGAAGCGGCATAGAAAAAATACAAAAAGAATATCCCGGAAAACCTATCATTATGATGGCTCCGGGATACATCACAGTTTTGGACGCAGAAACAACTCCCTTTACCGGGGACGGCCCCGTTCTCACGAACTATCGGACCGGCTGCAAAGCAGTCTGCGACGAGTATGATCTTCTTCTTTTTGATATTGAATCCGAAACAGGTATCACTGCGGACAAAGACGAGCTTTTAGCGGACGGCATCCACTACAATGAAAACGGCAGGCTCCTAATTGGGAAAGCCCTCGTGCACTACATTGATGATAATACCTGATCTGAAATCTTATCAGAATCCAAGTTCATTAAGTCTGTTTCTGATATCTTCAACACTCATCCACTCGGTGTTATTTCCGGAACTGTAGGAGAATCCTTCCGCTACAGGCTTTCCTCCGGGAATGATCATCTGTCTGTCATTCCACTTCATCTGAGGATAAACAATAAAGTGCTTGTCGTACTCGTAGGTGTTCATAGCATCTTCTACGGTAACCATGATCTCGTGAAGTTTTTCACCCTCGCGGATTCCGATCTCGGGCTTTTCGCATCCGGGGAGCATAGCCTCCGCAAGGTCGGTAACCTTAAATGACGGGATCTTTGAGATAAAGGTTTCGCCTCCGTTTGCTTCCTTTAAGGCTTTGATAACCAATTCTACGCCCTGATTCAAGCTGATCCAAAAACGTGTCATGCGGTAATCGGTGATGGGAAGTGCATTCTCTCCCTTCTCGATAAGGCTCTTGAACAAAGGAATGATGGAGCCTCTGCTGCCGGCAACATTTCCGTATCTTACGATGGCAAAGCTGATATCCTTTGATCCCGCATAAGCGTTTGCTGCGATGAAGAGTTTATCGGAAACAAGTTTTGTTCCGCCGTAAAGGTTTACGGGATTAACAGCCTTGTCTGTGGAAAGAGCAACCACTTTCTTTACGCCCGTTGCAAGTGCCGCATCGATAACATTCATAGCACCATGGATGTTTGTCTTTATAGCCTCGTCAGGATTGTACTCGCAGGCAGGAACCTGCTTTAATGCAGCTGCATGGATAACGTAATCAACGCCCTCCATTCCTCTGATCATTCTCTCTTTATCTCTGACATCTCCGATAAAGAAACGAAGCTTGGAAGCTTTATCCGGAAATTCCTTCTTGAATTCATTCTGCATGATAAATTGCTTGTACTCATCTCTGGAATAGATGATGATCTTCTTGGGATCGAAGTTGTTCAGAACATATTTGGTGAATGCCTTTCCGAAGGAACCTGTTCCTCCCGTTACAAAGATCGTCTTGTTATTTAACATTTTTAAATCTCCTTACTAAAGTTTAATACTAATTCTCCATCTTGTAGGTTTTAACTATCTTCGATACTGCTTCCTTTACATGATCCGGATCGGTTTTGCTGATGGTGTCAAGTTCCTCCAACTGATGCTCAAACTCATCCCGGTCAAACTCAAGGGGTTTGCCTATGTGGATCATGCTGTTTTCGGTGCCCGTAAGTCCCTCCTCATCCATAAGGAGTTCCTCGTACATTTTCTCACCGGGTCTTAGGCCTGTGAACACGATCTCGATATCTTCTCCCACTCTGAAGCCCGAAAGCTTTATAAGGTTTTCCGCAAGTTCCAATATCTTTACGGGTTCACCCATATCCAGAACAAATATCTCTCCACCCTTTGCGTACGCTCCGGCCTGAAGGATAAGCGACACTGCTTCGGGAATGGTCATGAAATATCTGATGACCTTGGGATCCGTAACAGTGACCGGGCCACCCATGGCGATCTGCTTTTTAAACAGCGGGATGACCGATCCGTTTGAACCAAGCACGTTACCGAATCTCACGGCCACAAAGTCCGTCTCGGATCTTTCATTCATCATCTGGATTATCATCTCGCATATGCGCTTGGTTGCACCCATGATATTTGTGGGATTCACTGCTTTATCCGTTGATACCAATACGAATTTTTCAACTCCGTATTTGTCAGCAGCATGTGCCGTTTTCAATGTGCCGAATACATTGTTCTTTACCGCCTCACCGGGGCTGTCCTCCATAAGAGGAACATGCTTGTGAGCCGCCGCATGATATACGATCTGCGGCTTGTATTCTTCAAATATCTGATTAATCCTGAGAGTATTTCTGACAGATGCAATAAGCACCACCAGGTCAAGCTCAGGATACGTGATCTTTAACTCCTGTTGTATCTCGTATGCATTGTTTTCGTAGATATCTACGATGATGAGTCTCTTGGGCTCATGCTTTGCGATCTGTCTGCAAAGCTCGCTTCCGATGGATCCGCCGCCACCGGTGACCATTATAACTTTTCCTTTGACATAGCCCGCAACTTCATCCACGTTGATGTCCACGGGTTCTCTTCCAAGAAGATCCTCAATATCAACATCTCTAAGCTGTGATACACTGACTTCGCCGTTGATGAGCTGATAAATACCCGGGACGATCTCCAGCTTACAGCCCGTCTCCTTACATGTCTCTACGATTTCCTTAACAGTCTTTCTGTTGGCGGAAGGCATTGCAATGATGATCTCGTCTATCTCGTATTTATCAACAGCATCGGGAATGCATTCCCTTCCGCCCACGATGGGAACGCCTCTCATGATCTTACCTCTGCAGCCGGGGTTGTCATCAATCAGGCACTTAACCTTCTTGGTGATCATGGCGGTGCTCTCAAGTTCCTTCATGATGGAATTGCATGCAGCGCCGGCTCCGACAATCATAACATTGGCAGCAATGCCTCCGTTACGCAAGGCATTATGTTTGCTTCTGAGCACTCTCAGGAACCTGTAGAAGAATCTGATGGTCAGAGTGCACACTCCAAGTATGGCTGCATAGAAAAGAAAATAACTGTTTGGAACCTTTATCTTAAAGAATATGAACACCGCAAGCTGCAGTGCCATATTTGACAATACGGCAAGTATTATCTTTATGAATTCATTTGCACTGGCATATCTCCAAACGCTGATATACAGCTTGAACACCCAGAAAAGAGCAATGGCAGAGACAATATTAAAGGGGATCATCTTAAGGGCATCGTGGAAGAAAAGACCCTCTCTGAACTTTATCATTTCCTGGAAGGAGAAATCAAAGCGAAGCCACAGTGCTCCCACCGTAGCCACCAATATGGAAATAATGTCCGCTATCACAAAAAAGATTGTTCTCTCAATCCTTTTGCGGTCATTTCCGAGATATACGATTGCTTCTTCTTTTTTATTGCGCTTCATTTCAGTCCTGTTTCACCGTGACTTTTGCTTTTTATGCGCCACGGAGATCATTAAATTTTATCATATTTCGGAATTCTAGCCAATCATAAAATAGGTCTCTCCGGCCATGAGACGGGTGAAGAATATTGCACCGCACACTATCTGATAAGCAAGCACCGCGCCGCTTATTCCGCCGGCTATCCATTTCTTGTTTTTCATGAAGCCATACCATCTCTTAAAACTCGTAAGATACAGCACAAACATGGCAAGTGAGTATCCCCACAGGAAGTTTCCGTCCCTGGATCTGCTGCCGGTCTCCACAAGAAGAATAGCTTCTGCAAACCCGATGGCAGTCATGATAAGGGAAAAGACGTAGGCCTTGTCTTTCCAGAATTTCCCCTTCACTATAAGATTGCATACAAATACAACCAGAGGAAATGCAAGGGAAAGAATTACAGTGATCTTCGGGTGATCCGCGTGGAGTGAAAATGTCTCCATAAAAGAAAACTTGAATCCGTTTTCCGTATCGGAGCCGAAGAGCACCGAATTCTGCCAAAGTATAACTCCCATGGAGGGAACAACTGTGAGTCCCATTATCAGAGCTCTCACAAATTTGATCTTGTTTTTGATAAGGTCCCACAGTAGTTTTATCGCAAGTGCGGGAGCAAACACGGTGAGGAAACTGGGTTTTATAAATGTGGTAAGAGTCAGGAGCACAGTCAAAATGATCCACTCTTTAACATTAAGTCCCCGCTCCGAGTAATTCTTTTCATAATCGGCAAAAAAGCACAGGAAGATGACCGCCGCCAGTCTCATGCAGATGTATGTGGAATTGTGCCACACATTTCCGGACTGGTAACTTACATATCTGTACATACCCGCCCACCTGATGAAAAAAGGCATGATCAGGTTCAGCGCAAGGGCAGCACCGTATGTGATAACTCCCTCGCCGGGAAAGATCTTGTCAATAAGCTTCTTTGTGGCAACAACCGTAGCCGCAGAAACTATGGCCAGAAATATGGCGATAAGGATCGTTCCCCCGCCGGTTATCTTGTATAAAGCAAGATAGATGAATGCTGTTAAGCTGTAGTACCATCCGTCGTCCACAACCATGCTGATATGGTAGGGCAGATCGGATTCAAAATAGTGGTTGCCGGGGTTCATGCCCTGAATCGATTGATTGTAAAAAAGATACAGGCAAAGGCCCCCGTAAGCAGCCACAAGGATGTAAAACGCGATCTTTATGAAGAGATCCGCTTTGACGGTCTTTTTATTCGTTTTTACACTACTTTCTCTTTTAGGTGAAAGTTTTTTGTTACTGTTCATAATCTTGACGGATACTCTCCGTTTCGCATCACTTTCCGTTTACTCGGTGTTATTTTCCGATGAGGATCCTTACGTAGGGTGAAAAACTGTAGATCACCGCGGTAAGAAAATTATAGTTTTTAAGAAGATAATGGAAGAACTCCCCGAAGGGGACCCCCTTTATGCTCTCTTTTTTCTTAAATCTTTCTCTTCTGGAAAGCTTGGGATCGTTCCATGTGCCTTCCTCGGAATTAAAGGGGCAGATGCCGACATACTCTCCGGAAACAAAGATCTCTCCGCCTTTTTTTGCAAGCATATATCCGTAATCAAAATCCCCAAGAGAATGATTGTAAACAGGGTCCATATTGCCGGTCTTCACAAATAATCCGGCGGGTACCAGCACACAGTTTGCATTGAAGGTATCGGATTTTAGAAGTGAACCCGGCTCCGCAATGACTTTTCTGAATTTGGGCCTGAAGTTTGACTTCCTGGCAATGCCGCCGTACGAAAGGGTTTTTCCGTCATCTTCGCAGGTTGGACCTACGAGAATTGAAGTATCGCGTATTGCAGATTTTCCGGTTTCGCCGGCGATCTCGACGCCCAAAGTTTCTTGCGCTGTCTTTATCAACCTATCAACAGCCCCGGGATAAAAATCCACATCATCGTTAAAGAGTAAAATATAATCATAACCGTCGGTTATGTCTTTATCCTCCAGTGCCTTGGCTATTGCAAGCCTCATGCCGCCACTGTAAAACAGGCTTCCGTTTCCCATTACCACAGTCACGTTATTGAAATCGGCAAGGGCTTCCGCTGTTCCGTCGCTGCTGTTATCATCCGCGATGATAAAACTAAAATCACACTCCGGATTCTGCTCCGACAGACTCTTTACAGCCTTAACAGTCTTCTCTTTTCTGTTGTAGCAGGTCGCAAGACCAAGTATCCGGTGTTTCATATTCTTTAATCCATGTGTCTTATCTTTTTATGGATCACTCTGATGCCCCTTGGACTGATGGCGAACAGAGTGTGATAGATCTTATTTTTTGCAGTCAGAACGGGGTTTACCACAGATCTTCCCCAGTTCTTTCTCATCCACTTAACAACGTTTCTGTAATGCGGATCTTCATCCGGCTTCTTCATCATAAATACCGGGATGTGAAGCAGATATTCCAACCTTTGAAATACCCCGAATCTGAAGGCTATCTTCTCTAATTCTTTATCTTCGGTATAGTCTCTTTTCACAATATCCGCAGCCATATCGGCATTATCAACGCAATCGGCAAAGACTCTGGAAAATTCGTTTTTGTTCTCTTTCCTCGAATTACTTCCAAGCCTATAAAATACATGATATTTATGTCCCGGAAGGGAGGCGATATCGCCTATAAATCCAAGCTTTTTTACCAGTATGCTGAAGTCCTCGTTCAAAACTCCCGTGGGAAAGAACTCATAATTATCATCGCTAAGATCATCTTCATTCAGGCCTTCAAAAAAGACTTCTCTGGCAATAAGCTTGGTGCAGAAGGAGCAGTCCCCCCTGTGCATCAAAAGTTCTTTTAAAAAGTCCCGGGCTCCGATTATCTCATCTTTTTCAGGAGGGATGCATATATCCGGCAGCATATTGCCCTGCTCATCAATCTCGTCCCGGCCTATCTGCGCACACTTAACTCCATATTCCCTTACAGCGCACATAAGTTTTTCATACATATCGGCATCGATAAAATCATCGCTGTCTATAAATCCAAGATAATCGCCCTTTGAGCGGAGAATGCCGTAATTTCTGGCAGCGGAGGATCCACCGTTTTCTTTGTGAAAGACTCGAATGCGGGAATCCCTTGTTGCATATTCATCGCAGATCCTTCCGCTGTCATCCTTTGATCCATCATCCACAAGGATCAGCTCAAGGTCGGTATAGACTTGCTCCAATATTGACTCTATG
>JAEEGL012834419.1_pt1 | contig 14434 bp, 13 predicted proteins | sample 9134231 | NCBI WGS metagenome assembly JAEEGL01 (sample SAMN16246548, study PRJNA631951) | gut metagenome | biome: gut microbiome; feature: rumen; material: fiber-attached | host: Bos | place: Iran: Karaj | collected 2018-10
GTGCATCCTGTAAATAAAATCTGCTGCACTTTCGTCATTGTATATGCGCTGTCATTTTTGACAATTCTGTATACGGAAGTCATGTGCCTGCCACTGCTATGTTCTAAATAGAGCAGAGGGAAGGGGTCGTCTGTATCATATTTTAAAGGGCCAAAATCAACATTATTACAGTGAAGGGTGTATTCTCCTTTTTTCCTTTCTATAGCGAAAGCAAAGGTGTTATCCTCAAGGTTATGGACCTCTATACATCCGCCATAATCATGTGCTTGAAACAGAAAGTTGTTATAAATAGTCATCCCTTGGTAACCGTAACTGAATCTTTTCTCAATTACAAATGATTTCTCAACAATGATATTATCATACGATAATTCATTAAAATCCGTGATAACCTCTTTTTTGTTTGCATACCTAACCGTATCACCCTCATCGTTAATGATGGTTTCTATGGGTTCTTCTAAGAAATAATTTGTTTCCCCACATGCTGTAAGGTATGAGTTACAAAGACCTATAATAAAAACAAGCAAAAAGATTTTTGTTTTTTTCATATAAAGTGACATGGTTGATGATAGAAACATTCTTATTTCCAATAGACCTTAAAGCCATGTTGACTTATTTGTTTTTCCTTTGGAGGCAGTTTCATGTAGTCTCCATAATGTTTTGTTAAATAAGCATCGTAATCAGCAATACCATAGAAATAGTGATTTTCAAAAGGTAAAAGTTTATATTTTTTAAAAACTTTTGCGTCCATATGTTCTTTAATGCCATAAATACCGGTTATTGCACCAGCATATTTGGAAGAATTAAATGGGTAAGAAAGAAAAAGTTTCTCATACTCAGATAATAATGCTTTTCTGCTAGGAAAGAATAACTTTCTGAGATAATACTTGAGTCTGTATATATAGAAGTTTCCTTCTACAGATTCTCTTTTTTTCTTAGTTGTTCGCCAGAATTGATTCCTTATATCTTTCAATTTATCTAAATAGATATATGTTTCTTCTTCGTTAGGCAAACCGTCAACAGGAAAAACATCAATAAACACTCCACCTACAGCTAATTCATAAACCAACAATGTCCTATTGTTGCATATCCTTGTCCATTCTCTGTGGAAAGAAATGTCTGTATAGTAATTTTGTACTGTCAGTTCAGGATCAAAGCCTTGAAACTCCCTGATAAACCTTTCATAGTCAGGTCGTGGCAACATAATGTCTATATCATCATCCCATGGGATATAACCTTTATGTCGGATGGCCCCCAGTAAAGTCCCACCCCCCAAAGAATATCGGATATTATTTGATATACAGAAATTGTGTATTTTTTGCATCATCTCTAGTTGGAGAGTTTGTATCTCCTGCAAGGTCATCTCTTTCATTCTTCTATAAAACTATTAATAGTTTTTTCACATCCTTCTTTTAAGCCAACTTTTGGCTGCCAACCTATTTTTTCAAGTTTAGCGGTAAAGAGTCCAACGCGTTTATAATTACAATAGCCTGTATTTGTGCCGGGTATGTTATAAACCACTTGTAGTTTTATGTCTTTTCTCACGGAGACTAACAGTTCTGCTAGATTTCGGATAGAAATCTCTTCCGTTTCATTAGCAAGGTTGTAAGCTTCTCCCGCATCTCCCTTTAAGGCTGCATAAAAGATTCCTATTACAGCGTCTGTAATATAGCAGAAGGCTCGCAAGGCCTCACCTGTACTTTTCAGAACAATATTCTCGCCATTAACAACATTTCCTATCAGATCTGCCATCACACGTCCGTCACTATATAGATTCATACCAGGTCCGTAACTATGGGCTATGCGTAAAGCATTGAAATTAATACCGTATTGCAAGAAATAACTGCGGAAGATAGTTTCTGCAGCCCGCTTGCTTTCAGGATAACAACTGCGGTTTTCCATGGGGTCAATGGTTCCAAAGGAAGATTCTGTCAGGTTATCTTCCTTTTCATTCTTTCCGTACACTTCACGGGTAGATGCGAAGATAACTTTTGAAGATTGTTTTTCTTTTGCAAGTTCTAATACATTAAACGTACCAATCATATTGCTTTTTACAATACCCACAGGGTCTGTATTGATAAAGTGTGGACTGGCATTTCCTGCCAGATGGAAAATATAGCCGATGCTTCCATCATATTGAATGGGTTTGCATACATCTTGCAGTAATAATTCGAAATAAGGCTTACCAAGGAAGTCTTTAAAAATTTTCTCAGCTTTTGATTTTGTTCTGCACAAAGCCAAAACACTTAAATTTATTCCTTTTTCTTCTTTTAAGTATAGCAGGAAATAGGAAATATAGGTGGCCAGCATTCCTGTGGCTCCTGTCACTAATATCGTTTTACCATTAAACTGATGCCAGTCAAGATGCTCTTCCGCCATCCTCCTCATATCTTCCTGTACTATCTTATTCTTATATTCAAACATACATTCTAATTTCTAGTTTCAAATTTCAGATCTATAACTGTGTTAAAGTTATCGTTAACGTTATCGTTAATATAGAATAGATTAGAAACCAAATATCTGCTGGTTTTCATGCACTTGCACCATGGCCCGGAAAATAAAGAAGTCAGTTGGTGTCGTAATCTTGATGTTCTCCATCGGACCGATGATGGTATGCATCTGATGACCATAATAGCTCATCATGGTGCAACTGTCAATAAAGTCATGTTTGTCTGCTTTTCGCGCTTTCTCATGAGCCTCTAAGATGTCACCTAAAACAAAAGTTTGGGGAGCACGGGCTATCAGAGATCTGTCGCGACTTGGTATGTTTAGCGAGCCGTCTTCTTGCGTTACCACAAAGGTTTCGGTTGCAGGAACACAGGTTATGCAGTTTCCTTCTTTCTTTGCGGTTTCAATATTATCGGTGATGGTTTGTTCCACAATAAGAGGACGAACCCCGTCATGAATCAGCACGATGCTGTCTTGTGGAAAATATTTTGCAGTCGTTGCCAAACCTTTATAGATGGAATCTTGTCCTGTATTACCTCCTGGTACTACTTTCACCACCTTGTTTATTTCAAATTTCTTCAGCATTTTCTGAAGGAATGGAATCCATGATTCTATACACACCACCACGATACCATCGATGTCTGGATGATTATCAAACAGCTCCAGTGTGTAGATGATAATGGGCTTCCCATTCAGTTCCAAGAACTGTTTGGGACGGGCTACAGTGTTCATCCGTTTTCCTGAACCACCTGCAAATATAACAGCTATGTTCTTCATTTTGTTTATCGTTTATTTTCCTACCGCAAATGGTAAATGTTTTTCCAAAAGTTGGTGGATAAGCACACAGGCAATAAAAATCAAGACCGATGTGATGGCTATTAACGGATAATCTGTCTGGTCACAAAGATTTCGATATGTGTAGCAGAAAAAATTCTGCATGCAAAGGATTGTTATGAGAGCTTTGGCAGAAATAGTAATATATTTATTTGACGGAAATTGCATGCAAACGGTTAACAGTCCAAGAGAGCTAGAAAATGCATTAATATAAAAGACAATAGCGTTAAGTGGAACAGCCAAATGACCAAACCATACCGCATCTACGCTAACCCTGCCGTTGAGTAAAGTTAATGGAACATTTAAAAATATTAAAACAATGCCCCACAATAAAGCCCATCGCTTAGTGCACCATTGTTGAATCTCTCTTTTAAATTGAAAACCGACATAAAAGAAAGGTATAACCATCACCGTATTACCAATTCTTAAATAGGTTCTATAAGTCGGAAGATATATTAATATAGCTACAGCACAAATGATAAAAACAGCTGTCCATCTATGTCGACATATAAAATCTGTGATTATCTTACACAAAAGAAGCACAAGCAAGAACCACGTTGGACCGTCAGGGGGTGCCATGCCATATAATAGATGCCGCCAGAAAGTTTTAAAATAATTCAAATAAATAGTTAAAAAGCCTGCATCCCAGTTGAATGTTCCTTTCCAAATATCTAACTTCGAACAAAGTGGCCAAAGGATAAAGAAGATTAAATTAAAAAACAAGTATGGAACGATCAAAGTTTTCCAATATTTCTTCCAAGCAATAGTGCCCATGTTCTTATGAAGCATACCGCTGACTAAAAAGAAAAATGGCATATGGAAAGAATATATAAACGGGCGGATTGTCATATTATCATTTAGTAGCAAATGTCCGAAAATTACTAAATACATAACAAAAACCCGTGCATAATCCAGATATGGAAGTCTTTCAGTCTTAAGTTGTGTGACAATATTACTCATAGTAGTGTAAAATAGAACTGAGATTTGTTTTCAAAAATGAAAAAAACAATGATTTCCCTTTTTACCGATTACTGATGGAATGAAGTGTTCAAATAATTGATGTATTCCGATACAAGCAACTAATATGATAAATGAAGTGATAATATATGAGATATAGTTATAGAAAATAGCATGAGATCGTAAATAGAAAACGAAAGCACCATGAACACACAAGATAGTAATGAGAGCCTTTGCCGATTTTGTGACAAAACGATGTTGCTTGAATCTTACACATATTGTTAGCAATCCCAGAGACGCTGTAAAGGCATTAATGTAAAAAACAATTACATTTAATGGAGGCATACATTGTCCGTAGTTGAGACCTAAAGTAGTAACCCTTCCATTAATCATAGTAGCCGGAATGACAAGCAAAAACAGACAAAAGCCAATAATCCACGAATATTTATTGTTACACCATTGTTGTATTTGCTTTTTAAAGCAGAATCCTCCATAGAAAAACGGGAACACCATAAAAAAACTACCTATCTGAAAATAATTGATATGAGGGAAGATTGCAATTCCGACGGTTCCCAATATCAAAGAAATTCCAACAATCGTTTTAATACGTTTATAGCAAAGCATGTCATTTGCTAATTTACAATAGAATAATGCCAATAAGAACCATGTTGGACCGTCCGGCCCTCCTTTGCCCATAAAAATGTCTGTAACAGCCCTTCTTATATAGTATAAATAAATATTCCCCAAACTTGCATTATCATCAAAAGAGCGACTTGGACCACCTCCCCAGATACCAGTTTTCCATAATATTGGCCATAGTATAAAAAACAAAATATTGAAGAATAAAAACGGGATTATCAGTGTCTTCCAATATTTGTTCCATGCAATTCCCCCCCTGTCCTTGTGAAGCATACCGCTGACCAAAAAGAAGAAAGGCATGTGGAACGAATAGATGTATGGACGAATCGAAGTATTGTTAACCGATAGTAAATGGCCAAGTATTACCAGATAAGCTGTAAATACTCGCGCATAGTCTAAATATGGAAGACGGTTTGTGGCCGTCTTTTCAGTTAATTTTGTTCCCATTCAACCTTTTCTCCTTTTATGAAGTGATTTATCTTTAGCGCAATATCCTCGCCGGCATGCCCTGTTTCCACAAGACCTATTCGTTCAAAGAATTTCTTTAAGTCAAGACGATAATTCTGCTCATTATAGTTCATGATGTTTAGAGCCAATTCATTATTTGTAGATGCGTATGGGAATGGAAGCTCATCCATTTCGAAATACAAGCCACGGTCAGACCTATATTCTTCCACATCGGTTGCATAAACGAAACATGGAGTGTTTCTTAGAGCAGCATCAAACATACAACTTGAATAGTCAGACACAACAATGTCAACAGTCATCAAAAGATCCTGAACATCAGGATATTTGGTTGCGTCAATAACATAGGGGGGTAATTTCATCTTTTCAGCAATTTTTGATGAATAAAGAGGATGCCATCTCGTCATTACCACCCACTTACCCCCAAAACGTTTCTCAAGAGATTGAAGAAGCCTTGAAAAATCAACAGAATACACACTGACATCTATGTCAGTTTTGAAATAATCGCGAAATGACGGAGCGTATAATACAATATTCTCGTCTTGAATATTATAGGTTTGTCTGACCTTTTGGCTTATCTCTTTGTTATCAGAGAAAAGGACATCATTTCTTGGATATCCACATTTCCAAATAGGTCCTTTATATTTAAAAGCCCGCCTATATATATCGGACAGAAAATCCGACTGAGAAATATATACATCTGCAAGTCTGTTCGTGGCTTCAATTTCTTCCATAATAACCTTATTTTCACAGAATTTGGGAACGTCAGCCTCAAGTTTTTTTATTGCTACACCACCATGCCAGGTTTCTATGAAAACCTGTCCTTTTCTCTTTTTTATGAATTTTCGAAACCGATGTGTGTCAATGATTACTTTGGCAGTTGATAACTCATAAACGGTCTTGAATGAAAGAAAATATGAAACTACACGTATCCATGAAGGAACATCGAAAGTATAATTATCCCTTTTCAACCATACAAAATCTATTTTGTCGTCTAATAGCCGCAATTGTTCAAATATAAATTGAGGATTATCACCATATTTCATCCCCTTAAACGTTGAGGCTATTACCTTGTTTTGTAAAGGGAATAGTCTGAAGACATAAAATGACATTTCTTTCAAATATCGTTTGAAAGGAATAATCCAATTGTGGTATAATAAAGATTTAATACGATGAATAACTATATTCATTTTTAATAATCCTTTTCCTTCTTTTATCGGTTAATGTTAATTGTGGTTGATTTTTTTCTACATATAGTTTATTTTATAGTTCAAATGAGGATTTCTCGGGAAATTTCTTTTCAAACTCCTTTTTTATAAATGCGTTGACTTCATCATATTCATTTTCGGGCATAGTAGGACTGTCGTTAAGACATAAAGAGAGGATTTTTGAATTATTGAGCGCTTTTTGTATACTGTTCAAATTAGCTTTTTTCATGACAAAGAATAACCCACTTTTGAATTTTATGGGATAAAAATTGTTTGTGACAAACTGCCAATAGCGAAAGAAATATGGGTTTAAAGAAACATCAGCCCTAAATCTTGTACAACTTTTACTTAACATTATTGGTTCTTTTTCCCATGCTTCCTCGAAAATAGATCTTAAGAAAGGCTGCTCATTGTGTCTTCTTTCAAAATATTCAAAATTACCTTTTCTATAAAGGAACATACTTTTTAAAATACCTTTTAGACCGAGATGTTTTCCAAACCACCTTTTGGGTGACTTTTTAGCGACGGTCTTTCTTCGAAAATGGTAGTTGATAAGGGCCACGTCACAATATTCAATGATTCGGACATTAAAAGGGTTAGATGGATAATACTTTGGTTTGTTGGAAAGCTGTTCGGAATTATCATCGCAGGGAAGTCCATTAACAAAATAATAATCGGATGTGACGGGTGCATTCAGATAACAGTCATCGTTAAAATATACGAATTGCTCTGAAAGACCTGGGATTTTATGCATATACAATTCAATGGTTCTTGAATTAAAGACAGGTAAAATGTCGTTGGGAATATAATCAGAGTGTTTCACTAGAACTAGCTTTGGATGATCGGGATTTATCCAATCCGGAAATTTGCCATTAGTAACAAGAAATACTTTATTTACCCATGGTGCATATTTTTCAATGGAACGGAACCAAAACTTAAAAAAGTCCCAATCACGAAAACGTGCTTTATCTTCTTTTACTTTTGTGTTTCTATATTTGGCATAGTCTGCTTTCCATTGGGGGTCATTAGAGTCTAGCCAGGTCACAACGAAATCTATTTTTTCTTCCATAAGAAATGACTTTAAAAATCCAAGTAATATTCTTTACCTACTGATTGAAGAAAAAGTAGTTTTTTGATAAGGAAACAGTCAATTCTGTGCATTTAATTATACTTGTTTATAATCTTCCATCAATATACTTTCTGTCAATCAAACCTTTTACATCATATACCACACCATTGTCATTCTTTAAGAACTTGCGTATGTCGATATTTGCAAATTCTTTGTGGGCAACAGCAAGAATTATTGCATCGTATTTTCCTTCCAACTGTTGAATATCTCCTTGAGCAACATCTATGCCATAATGGTGTTTAACATTGTCAGTATTAGCCCATGGATCATAGATAGTTATGTTGTTACTGTATTCTTTCAGTGTGTGATAAATATCAACAATTTTGGTGTTACGGATGTCTGGGCAGTTTTCCTTGAAAGTAATACCAAGAATCAAGATTTTTGCATCTTTAACAAGAACACCTTTTTTGTTCATCAGCTTAATGGTTTCATTTGCAACGTAAGCCCCCATGCCGTCGTTAAGTCTTCGCGCATTGCTCATGACGCGGGGCAATACTCCATAAACTTGGGCCTTCTGAATAAGATAATAGGGATCAACGCTGATGCAGTGACCGCCAACTAGTCCTGGACTCAGCTTGATGAAATTCCATTTCGATGAGGCTGCTTCGATGACGTCCCGTGTGTCGATGCCCATGGCATTGAATATCTTTGCAAGTTCATTCATAAAGGCGATGTTTACGTCACGCTGAGAGTTCTCTATAATTTTGGAAGCTTCAGCCACCTTAATTGATGGTGCTTTATGAGTGCCGTTTACAAGCACAGCGTTGTAAACATTGTCTACAAGGTCCGCAATTTCTGGTGTTGAACCAGAAGTCACTTTTTTAATCTTTTCTACGGTATGAAGTTTGTCACCCGGATTGATGCGTTCGGGAGAATAACCGGCAAAGAAGTCTACATTGAATTTCAATCCAGAAACCTTTTCTACGACAGGAAGACATTCCTCTTCTGTTACGCCAGGATAAACCGTTGATTCATAAACCACCACATCTCCTTTAGAAATGACCTTTCCTACGGTCTCACTTGCGCCCCATAGGGGCTTAAGGTCTGGACGGTTGTTTTCGTCAACGGGAGTAGGAACTGCCACTACGTAGAAGTTACAGTCTCTTATTTGTTCCAGGTCAGTTGTACAAACAAACCCATTTTTATTAATGGCTTCTTGAAGCAAGTCATCAGCCACTTCAAGTGTTGCATCGTGGCCTTTCATAAGGGCATCAACACGATTTGGGTTCATGTCAAATCCCACAGTTTTGAACTTTGTGCTGAAAAGACGAGCAAGTGGTAATCCCACATAGCCGAGTCCTATAACGGCAATTTTAATTTCTTGAAATTCCATATATAATAAATATAATAATGTATTATGAGGGTAATTAATCTCTAATTTCTAAATCTGAAATTTTACCTTATGAATTATTCCTTATCATCAATGATGCATTTGTAAATATAGTTTAAGTCTTGGATATATTGTTCTTTGTTTGTTCTTTTGGATAGTATAGCTCTGTTCTTTTCTATGTTTTCTTCAGATAATGGCGAGTTAATTTCTTTCTGAACCAGATCTCGTTGAACAGAGAATACTTTCAATCCTAAATCTATAAAATAAGTATATACAGGGTTTGTTTCTGAAAGGTATACTTTGCAACCGTTTCTGAGTGCCTGACCGATATTTCCTATGGCTTGCTGTCTTTCCATAAAAAAAATTGCATCAGAACAACTCAATAATATTTTGGAATATTCTTGAGAAGACATAAAGTCTTTTAATATCACCGTATTTTTGCCAAACTCTTTTGTATAGGCATTAGAAACATCTTCAATATATTCTTTGTTATTTGGATAACTAAGAGGAAGTATTATTTTCCTTTCCCCCAAATTTAGTTTCTTTAAAAAAGGGATAATGTCAAGGTGGTTGTTTGTGCTTGCCGCAGAATTGCCGATTAAAATATTATGCCCATTATATAATTGTGCGATTCCAGGATTCTCTAAAGTGCGTATTGAAGTATATTTAAATGAGACGCGCTTTGCCCTGAAACCTTTAACAGATTTCATGAAATCATACTCATATTCTAAAATACCAGAGAAATAATCAACCCTATTAACGGCTTTATGATAATCTTTAATTATTTTATCATTATGGGAACCAAACAAATAATTTTTTAATGGCCTTAAAAAGTCTTTCAGTGTTTTCTTTTGGGTAGAGGTGTTCTTTTTATTGTACTTGTCTAATACCTTTTGGGTTTCTGGTTTTATCAGACTACATTTTAATAAAGGTTTCTGAGAGGGTAATTCATATATGTCCTTTCCCCAAGAAAACCAAAACACTTTTATCCTTTTATCAATTTTTGAGGTGATACTTGTGGGTAAGCATGTAAGACTGTGAAGAAAAACGGCATCATATTGTTTATCTACAAGATAGTCTAAAAAAGCATCTATTTGAACGAAAGTGACCTTATCAGAATTCTTTATATACTTATAGGAGTCGGGCTTGCGATTTCTTACCAAAAGATAGTCGTCTTCCCATTTTTCGTTAAACAAAGACATTGAATCAAATAGACTATCAATGAACTTATCGTCTTTAATGATATTTGCGATTTTTACTTTCATAACTTTTTTATAGCCCTCACTTAATTTTCTTTTTTGTTATCATGTTTTTTTCATCCACATTAGAGGGCAACGCATAGAATTGTACAGGCAGGAATAACATTTGCGGATATGATATTTGGGTGTATATAGGCATATAGGTGTACAAAGGTTACAATATATGTCATACATAACACACGAGCAACATCAAACCTGTATTCTCTCATAAACTATCTTAATGTAATTCCCCCGTCAATGGTGAGTATGCTACCTGTAACAAATTTTGATGCATCAGACAGCAGATAGACACAGCCATTAGCAATGTCAGCCGGCTCACCAGGATGACCTAAAGGTGAAGAATTCTTAAACGCCTCCAGCTCTTCTGACATTGCGTAAGCACTCAGTATCGGTGTTTCAATCATGCCTGGCTGTATCACATTTGCACGCATTCCTCGAGGTGCTATTTCCAAGGCTAGGCTGCGAACGAAAGAGTTCAGTGCTCCCTTGGAAGATGCATACACAGAATTCGAAATGGCTCCTAAAGATGCTGATATGGAGGAGATAAATACCAAAGAGGCGTTTTTCTTTAATATCTTTTTCTTCAGAAACATTTGAGTCATCAGCACAGGCGCATAATAATTGGTATGGAAAATTCCGTCAATCTTCTCTTTGGAAAGATTTTTCACCAAATATTTAGTGTTGACACCGGCATTATGAACGACCCCATCTAATTCTGGTATGTTGTTAAGCTTTTCCGAAAGGGAATCCAAGTCAGCTAAGTCACACTGTATGATGCTATGCCCCTCACCATTACAGTTAGATAGCGTTTCGGTAAGTCGGGCAATGTTTCTCCCTAAAAGGATAACCTTAGCTCCAGTTTTGGAACATTCTATAGCTGTAGCCCTTCCGATACCAGAAGATGCACCAGTGACAAGGATTTGCTTTCCCTCAAGTAAAAATGGATTGTCTTTCACAGCAAATCATTAGTATTCGATTAAGTCAGAACATTTTAAATAGCCAACATTGATGACACCAACACCAAGCGACAATCCGACGCCAAATCCAGAAATGAACAAATTAAGCTGTTTACTCTTGATGTCTTGAGCTAAAAATGTGAACAAAAGAGGAATGGATACATTGCTGATATTACCATAGTCCTTAAGCACCATTGGTGTTTTCATCACGTCTTCAATTTTAAGTTTCTTTATCAGTTTCTGGCAAACAAATTTACTGGCGTGATGTAAAAGATAGTAGTCTATAGTTGATTCTTCTATGTTGAAATGTTCAAACAAATCACGAGTGAACTTGGGAATGTTTGAGATGACAAACGAGAACACATCATCACCATGCATAATGAGATTCAGGCGGTTGCGGATAATACCACCTTCATATTCATCTTCCTTAAACGACTCTGGTGTGACCATGTTACGATAACCACCATCCGGAATAATGATTGTCTGCTCGCCACTACCGTCGGTTCCATATGAGAGCTTAAAGTTATCTCCATTTTCTGAAGCATATTCAATGGCTGTAGCCGAACCTGCATCACTGAACAAAGGCCATACACTTTTATCTTTCGGATTAAGGTTTTTCGTTTGGGTATTACCAACAAGAAGCAGACAACGTTTTAGGGTTCCTGCCGACACGAGAGAACCCGCAACTCCAAGACCATATACATAGCCAGAACAGCCTTGTGAAATATCAAGAGCCATTATTTGCTTCTTCAACCCAAGGCGTTCTTGAAGCACACATGATGTTGCGGGCATCTTGTAGTCGGGAGTTTGACTGATGAATATTAAGCAATCTATGGTGTCTTTTTCCCATCCTATCTTTTCAAGAAGATGCTCAGCAGCACGTTGACACAAGTCGGAGGTACATACATTGGTATCTGCCACCCTGCGCCTTTCAATACCGATAGTTTCTACAAATTTCTGGCGTTGTTCAGCAGGCACACTCTCATAATCCATATTTTCCACAATATCCTTGGGAATGCAGACGGTAACACCTTGGAGTTTTACATGGTCAATATCAAGATAAGCCATTTCGTCTTTGTTTAACTGCTATCCCTTTGCGAAATGGGATGGCAGGATGATTCATTACTTCGCCTGAATGAGATTGTAGAGTTCTTCTATCGTCTTGCAGCCACGCAGATCGGCTCCAGTGATAGTTTTGTCCTCGTTGTCGTCTACCATTGAGATAATAGACAAGGCTGTCAGCGAACTCCACTCTTCCAGTTCTCTGTAGTTAGTTTCTGGTGTTACGTTCTCTTCTGGAGTATCATCCAGTTCGGCAGCAAATGCCTTTACAAATTCATCTAATGTCATCTTACAATATTTATTTATTAAATAGTTAAACAATCTGTTGTTTATTCTTTCACTACTTTGAAATTCCTTACTTTTCCTGCGTATGTCTCGATGTCGAGCAGCGATTGGACTCTCAATTCTGGGTACATACGCTTTACAATCTTCTCAAGTGTGTCGTCTGTACCTCCTTCGTAGAAGGCCGTTACACCGTTTTTCACCATGTTGTTGGTCAGTCTTGTCCATTGCACAGGATGTGTCATCAGCTTTATCTGGTTATCCAATATCTCCTGAGGGTCAGTATGAGGTTCACCATCAACATCTTGGTAGATAGGAATACGAGCCTCATGGAATGTCAATTTTTTCAACTCTTCACCGAGTATTCTACCCTCCTCGGCTGAATTGGGAGAATGACCTACACCCTTCTGAGGCAACACTAAGGCACGCTTGGCCCCCATACCTTTCAGCAATTTACAGGCTTTCTTCACTGACCCGCGTGCACCGGTGATAACCAGTTGTCCGGGACCGTTGTAGTTGGCTATGTAGAGGTTTTCTCCATCTTCCCCTCCAACCTTGTTAATAACGTCAAGCACCAGCTCCTCAGGAATGCCGATAATGGCTCCCATAGCACTGGGATGCTTCTGGAAAGCCTCGTAGAACACTTGGCCACGCTTCTTGATGAAGCGTACACCGTCCTCAAAAGACAACACACCCGACACAACCAGTGCAGCATACTCACCAAGAGAGTGCCCTGCGGTGCAGTCGGGCCTCACTTCATCTTGTGCAAACGCAAGAGCGCACTCGTAGATGAAGATACCCATCTGCGTATAGCGGGTGTCCATCAGCACTTCTTCATCTGCTGTGAACAGGAAATCAGAGAAACGTTCTCCTAAGATGTCGTTTGCTTGTTCAAATAAGGCTTTTGCTTTTGGGAAGAACTCATATAGATCCTTGCCCATGCCTTCTTTTTGACAACCTTGACCAGGAAATATGAATGCTTTCATAACGGAATGGCTACATTTTTATAAAAGACTTAATATCTTTTGTCCTGCTTCTAAAATATTTCTCATACCATTGGGTATATTTGTCCAAAGGTGTTCTCTCGCTTTCTGGATATTTGTCCTTTTCAAAATTCGCCATTTCTTCTGGCGAATACAAGAATCCAATAATTTTCGCAGGATTGCCCATAACTATGGCATAGGGTGGTATGTTACTTCTTATATAAGAACCTGCGCCAATCCGAGCAAATCGACCAATGGAATGACATGTATCTGCAATATACGAATTAGAAAGTATTTTAACATCTTCAAATATTTCCAACCTACCAGGAGTTGGCGTCTGTCTTGATTTTTCAATAGGATGTGTGTGAGTCTCTATAATCACCCCATGGGCTATAGAAACATTATCATGAATAATTAATTCGCCAGAGTAATCAATAAAAACATGTTTGGCAAGTAAGACGTTGTCGCCTATTGTTAATGTACCGTTTAAGTAGTGTTGCCGACTAATGTTTACATCATATTCCACAAAAAGGTTTTTTCCTGCATGATATCTTTTTGTGTAGGCTTTATTGCGTTTCTCTCTCAGTGATGCATGCTCATACTTAATGTTCATATATTTTATCAAGAAATCACGGTTCTCCCTGAAATCCTTTTGCCAGGCATCTCTAATCTTTCCACTTTCCAAATACTTGGCTCCGATTTCATGACGCTCTTCTGTTGTCCTTATGTGAAAGTTTTCCTTTGCATATTGATTGGTCCACATGCGATACTTCAAAAAGCAACGCATCATGTCGTAATAAATCTTCAGCCTGTATGATGAGCCCTTATTCTCTGCCTTGGCAATATTGTTTGATTGAAGCCAAGCATAATGTGAGACCTGACGGA
>JAEEGL012893242.1_pt1 | contig 14434 bp, 13 predicted proteins | sample 9134231 | NCBI WGS metagenome assembly JAEEGL01 (sample SAMN16246548, study PRJNA631951) | gut metagenome | biome: gut microbiome; feature: rumen; material: fiber-attached | host: Bos | place: Iran: Karaj | collected 2018-10
GACACCGTCCAACGGACGGCCGCAGCATTTGCAGCAGGCAGGCTCGTGCTTTATGGCATTGTCCGGGCTGCTGACGGTCTGCAGCGTGTGTCCCTTATGGCCGGGCTGTCTGCCGCTCGGCTTCCCGCTTGGCTTCCGGTCGGACTACCAAGAAAGGCCTAAGCATCTGTGAATAAGATGCTTAGGCCTTTCTTCATATCCTGTGACATCGGGCGGATCAATCCTCTCCGCCGCCGCCACCGAAGGAGTTTTGCATATCGCCCTCACCCTGAACGTCGCCCTGTTCGTCGCGGCCCTCTTCGCGGTTTTTGCGCTTCATGTTGCCGAAGTTCCATATAGGAACCGACGCTTCCAAGCGTCGGCTCCTAAAAACGACTCATAAGAACGGGTTCTTGGTTGAGGTTTTCCACGTCCCTACAAGGCCGCTTTTCCATCATTCCGTTGGGATATTGGCTTTTTTCAGTTCCTTTTCTTCATATATTTGGAAAAAATTAAAAAGCAAGGCGCAGCCCGACGCATTCATCGCCTTTGGCGGGCGGGAAGTAGTCGCGAGCCGCCACACGGCAGTCCATGATGTCTAAGGCCCAGCAGCCCCCGCGAATCACCCGACGGCTGCCCGACGAAGGACCAGTGGGATCCGTCTGGGCTAAGCTGCTATAATGGGCAAACCAGTCCTGACACCACTCATAAACGTTGCCGCTCATGTCGTAAAGGCCAAGCTCATTCGGAGATTTCGTGGCAACGGGATGTGTCTTGGCGCTTGAATTGGAATCGTACCAGGCCACGTCGTCAATCGTATTGCTGCCGGCATACTTGTAGCCCAGCGTGGAATTGCCACCGCGGGCAGCAAACTCCCACTCCGCCTCGGTGGGCAGGCGGAACGACTGGCCCGTCAGCTGGTTCAACCTGGTAATGAACTCCTGACAGTCATCCCAGCTTACGTTTTCCACAGGAAGTTGGCTATCACCCGCGCATAAGGAAGGATTGCTGCCCATGACGGCATGCCACAGGAGCTGCGTCACCTCCGTTTCACCAATCCAATAGTCAGAAAGGGTCACGCTATGGACAGGTAATTCATCTTCATCAATCTCGCTTCCCTGCTCAGGGGTGGCACCCATCTGGAACGTGCCGCCGGATACCTTCACCATCTTGAAACTGATGCCGTTGACGGTGAAAGTCCCTTCGGGTTTTATTATTATGTCCTGCAACTGGTTGACCAAGGCTCTCAACTCGTCAATTTCCGTCTTGTTACTGGCAAGGATGGCAAGAATGTCCTCTATGGTGTTGCCGCTGATGGACAACGTCTCACTGTTGAAAGTGAGGTTTCCAACCTCGTCGGCACCCAGGGTGATTGTGGTGCCGTTTTTCAACTCAATGACCATGTTGTAGTCATTGTTTTGCGCCGATGCCGTAAGCAATGCCATCGGCATGAGCAAAAATAATAAAAGCTTTTTCATCGTTTTCGTTTTTAAAAGGAAGAACTAAGGGCCAGGCGTAGCCCGCAATCGTAGTCACGGCCCGAGGGAGTATAGTTGAGGCGGGTCGACACACGGCACTGGACCGCTCTGCGCTCCCAACATCCCCCACGCAACACGCGGTTGGAGCCCGACGAGGGCCCGACGGGATTCGTCTGGGCTACGTCTTCGTAATCGCCCCACCAGTCCTGGCACCATTCAAATACGTTTCCGCACATGTCGTAAAGCCCCAGCTCATTGGGGGCCAGCGTTGCCACGGAGTGGGCTTTCTCATCGGCATTGTAATAATACCAGGCCACTTCGTCGATGGTGTCGCTCCCGGAATACTTATAGCCATGGGAATTGTTGCCGCCACGGGCCGCAAACTCCCACTCGGCCTCGGTGGGAAGGCTGAATTGCTGGCCCGTCAACTCGTTCAACTTGGCGACGAAGGCCTGGCAATCGTCCCAGCTAATGTAGTAGGCCGGGAAGTCACCGCCCAGGCCGTAGGTATTCGACCACTGGCTACCGCCCGCCGTGGGTTTTTGCCCCATGACGGCCTGCCACAACTCCTGAGTCACTTCCGTCTCGCCGATGAAGTATCCCGAGAGCGTCACGCTATGAACGGGCCGCTCTAAGTAGTTGGCATCATCTTCCTGCTCAGGGGTGGCACCCATCTGGAACGTGCCGCCGCTCACTTTCAACATCTTGAAGGAAACGCCGTTGACGGTAAACGTTTTTTCCGGAGGATCAAGATGGTCTATTATCTGGTTGATGGCGGCGCTCAATTCATCGATGTCTGATTGCTGCTCCGTAACGGCCGTAACGATTCCATTTATCGTGGTGCCGCCCACGGACATTGCCCCGTTGTTGAAGATGAGGTTTCCCACTTCGTCAACATTGAGGACGGTGGTGGCGCCATTGTTCGTTTCAATGACAATCTTATGGTCATTGCCCTGTGCCCATGCCGTTAGCACTACCAACGGCAAGAGCAAAAACAAAGATAGTTTCTTCATTTTCCTTTTTTCTTATAGATTGATATGGCTATTCTTTGAACCTATCCCCGGCCCGCCCCTCTCCTTGACGTGAGAGAAGCGGCCCCGCATGGTTTCCCGGTTCGCCAAGAATCTTCCCAAAAAAAGCGTGAACACCGTATGAGTGCCCACGCATTGGTGATGATAAACGTTCTTAGAATTTAGTGCTCATGACGAGACGCAGGCCACCGATAGCATTGGACGGATTACTCTTACTACGAAAGGTAGTCCTGCATTCATCCTCCTGTGAGGTGAAATCGCCGCCACGAAGCACGCGCTCGGTGCCGGCAGAAGGCCCGGTGGGATTGGTCTGGGCACTACTACTATAAGGTCCGTACCAGTCGGAGCACCATTCCGGCACATTACCGCTCATGTCGTAAAGTCCAAGCTCGTTGGGGTACTTCTGTTTAACCAGGTGATAGCCATATTCCGTCTGATATTCGTAGGGCCAGTCCACTTGGCAATTATCATAATACCATCCCACGTCCCAAAGGTAATTGCCGCCGGCAAAATTGTAGCCATCGCTTTCATTGCCGCCGCGGGCCGCGAACTCCCACTCGGCCTCGGTGGGCATACGGAACGACAAGCCCGTCAAATCATTCAAGGCATTTATGAAAGTACTGAAGGATTCCCAGCTAAACATATAGGCCGGATAATCATCTCCTATACCGAGCGTAGTGTTCCACGGCGTGTAAAAAGCGTCGTATTTTGAACTCATGACGACATTGTACAACTCTTGCGTCACCTCCGTCTCTGCTATGTAAAAGTCGGAAAGCGTCACCTCGTGGACGGGCTTTTGTTCGTCAATTATCACTTCGCTGTACCCCATCTGGAACGTTCCGCCCTTCACCTTCACCATCTTGAAGGTCACGCCGTTGACGTTGATTGTCTTGATGTCTGGTTCGGCATTCTCCTGTAACTTGCCTATCATGTCGCGAAGCTCTTCTATCTGAGCGTAAATATCCTCAATGGTGTTTCCGCTTACCGACAACGAACCGCCGTTGAAGGTGAGGTTTTCCACATCGTTGGCACCCAGCGTGACCGTGGTACCGTTTTTCAACTCAATGACCATGTTGTAGTCATTGTTTTGCGCCCATGCCGACAGCACTGCCAACGGCATAAGCATCATAAGTAAAAGCTTTTTCATTGGTTTAAGTTTTTATTTGTTGTTTACTTTAATGGTAGAGCCGGGAGCGCTGATTATCAACACACCACGGGGCATGGCCGAGAGGTCGAGCGACACGTTGCCTCCATCGTCGGCCCTGCTTGTGCAGACAACCTTGCCGTCGATGGTACAAACGCGGACCTCGGAGCCGGCAGAGAGCTGGTGGAACAAGATGCCACCGTCGGCGATGGTAACGCCGTCGATTTTCGTAGGAACGGAATATTCCTCAAGCGTCACGTTGGCAATATCGGCGACGGGCACCGACATCTGCTTCGCGGTAGTCGTAATTACAAGGTTGTTGTTGGAATAGGTAATGACCGGTTGGTCGGCAAGGAAAAACATGGCCTGGGCACCGTTCGTCTGATGAACCACCACGGCATTAACCTGGGCAAGCAAGGCTTGTGGCAACAACCAAAGCAACAAGAAAAGTGTTTTTGTTTTCATCATGTTTTGTATTTAAGTTAATTCAATAGATGTTGGGAAATATTATTCATTGCAAAGATAAATAAAAAATGTGAAAGAAGCGCTACGTTCCGCCGACAACCGCCCTCTTTTATGGTTTATTAACTATTTGTATTTGTAAAAAAATCAGTTTCGAAGGTTCCAAAGGACAAGCAGGGGTTGAAAAGCTGAATTAGAATACTTTCTATAAGCCCCTGAAAGAAGAATTCACCGGCGGCGACCGGAAAATCCGCCCTTTGTCTGCCGACTAAAAAAAACGAGGCGGGGCTTGTTGCTTCAAAAATAAATGTCTATCTTTGCAGGCATGAACAACAACAGCAACAACAACGGGGCCAGTCCCCGCAAGAACCATTTCTGGGACATTCTGTCGGGACGGCAGTTGACCATTCTCGGCGTGTGCATCACCATCGTCATCGTGTGCGTGGGGGCATGCACCATGACGCTGTCAAGCCTCTTCGGCGCTGGCGACGAGGAAGGCGCCAAGAGCGTGGAGCTGGCCGACAGGGACGGCTCCGACGTGTCGGGCCACAGGTATAAGTTCCGCGACAGGGAACAACGCTCGGAAGGCAGCACACGGAAAGACACGGTGGTAGTGAACGACCCCATGGAGGGCGACCCCTACGAAGAGCTTGACGAGCTCATCGGGTTGGAAGCGGTGAAAGAGGAAGTGCGGTCGCTGGCCAACTTCGTAAAAGTGCAGCAGATGAGGAAGCAGAAAGGGCTGAAAACGCCCAAGATGTCGTACCACCTGGTGTTCACCGGAAGCCCAGGCACGGGAAAGACGACGGTGGCACGCATCGTGGCGCGCATCTACAAAGACCTGGGCATTTTGCAAAAAGGACACCTGGTGGAAACCGACCGATCGGGGCTGGTGGGACAGTATGTGGGGCAGACGGCACCGCGCGTGAACGCCGTGTGCGACTCGGCACAGGGCGGCGTGCTCTTCATCGACGAGGCTTACGCCCTCACCCAGTCGGACGCCAGTGCCGACTACGGCGCCGAGGCCGTGGCCACGCTGCTCAAGCGCATGGAGGACGACCGCGACAAGCTCGTGGTCATCGTGGCCGGCTATCCAAAAGAGATGAAAAAGTTCATTGAAACCAATCCGGGACTGCAAAGCCGTTTCAACAAATACATCAACTTCCCCGACTACACCGCGCAGGAACTTTTCGACATCTTCCGCCTCTACCTGCGGAAAAACGAATACACCATCACCGGGGAGGGAGCGGCTTACCTGAAGGCCGCCCTGGAGGAAACGGTGAAAAACAAGACGAAGAACTTCGGCAATGCGCGCTATGTGAGGAATGTTTTCGAAAAGGCCATCCAGCACCAGGCCAACCGCATCACGAAAATGCGCAAGGTGAGCGACGACGAGCTGGCGGAACTCACGCTTGACGACGTTCAGAAAGCGCTCAGGGAGACGGTGCCATAATTTTATCAAGTTTCGGATATACAAAGATTGTGTCCTGTTTTCTTCACTTTGTTCACTTTGCGGTGGATAGCGACATGGGGTAAAATTGATAAAAAATATTGACAAAATCACCCATTTTCTGAGCACTTTTGTAACCTGTTGAAATTCAGCGGTTTGCAAGCCGCCTGTGGTTTAACCGCAATTTTCGGGGAATAATCTTCAAGATTTCCCACCTCAAACTTCAAGATTTCTCCTCGAAATTTGCGGTCAAACTTCTTGGGGGAGGCAAAAACCCATGAAAAACCTTGACAAAATGAAAAGCTCATTTGCCTGCCCTTTCAGAGTTCAGACATTAGTTCTGAACTGCGAATAAGTTGGAAAAATGAGAAACTTTTTTAGTTTTGAGGGATGAGCTATGAGTTGTGGGTGAGTTCGGCAACTTTACCTTTTTAGTAGAAATTCATGCGTGCCACCAAGGGCAGGTGGTCGCTGAAACCGCCGTTATAGCGGTAGCCCACGAACGTGCGGCGGGGCATCATGCCGCCGTTTTTCGCATCTTCTTCCAATAGGAAGGGGGCATCGCAAATGAAGGTCTCCACCAAGGCGGCGGCCAGTTGCGATGAGAGGAAAATATGGTCGATGCCTTCCCATCGCCCCTGGTATTTATAGGTGCCCTTGGCCCCGTGGCTTCCCGTCGCCGTGCACGACACATTGTAGAAGCCGGCGGCCTCCATTTGCAAGGGAACGGGACCGGCGGCGGTTTCGTTGAAGTCGCCCGTTACGACAATCTTCGGCTCGCGGCATACACGCCGGATGGAATCCACGGCCGAGAGCACCCGTGCGGCCACCAGCTGGCGGCGCGGCTCGGTGATGCGGCGGCCGTCGTACTGGCTTGGCGTGTGAACCACAAAGACGTGAATGGTGTCGCCCGAGCGCAGCTGGCCCGTGGCATAGAGAATGTCGCGCGTTGGGCGCATGCCGGGCAACGGTTCCACGCGCAAGGCACGAAAGTCGATTAGGCGGAACGTGAGGGGGCTGTAGAGCAACGCCACATCGATGCCGCGCAAGTCGGGACTATCGGTGACCACATATTCATAACCGGCCTTGCGGAGCAACGAACGACGGCATAAATCGCGGCACACACTATCGTTCTCCACCTCGCAAAGGGCCACCAGGTCGGGCAGTTGCCAACTGTCGTCCCCTTCCCCGCATGCAATGATTTCCTGGCCTATGTTGTTGAGTTTTTGCCAATAACGGGAGGAATTCCATCGGCGGGGACTTTCGGGAAGATATTCCTCGTCCTGCTTCAACGAGTCGTGCCGGCAGTCGAAAAGGTTTTCGCAATTCAACTGCACAATGGTGAAAATGCCGAGGAAAAGTGAAAGCAGGGACATCGTGGATTTGTTTTATTATAGCGATTTACGGTTTAGCGTTTTTGTTTATTCGTAAATCGTAAATCGCTATGGTAGAAATCGTTATCGTCAAGAATTTGCCGTGGCCTCCAACTGGCTTTTCATGTTCTTTCGTATCTTTCCGAGATAGGCCTTCATGGCCTCCGAATCCTTGTTGTCGATAATCTCGAGCAATTCCTTCAACTCGGTGCGTATCTGGGCCACCTGGTCGTGGGTGTAGGGGTTGAAAAGAATTTCCTGAAGCAGGAAATCGTCTTCGTTGAGCACTCCGCGAGCTATTTGCACATGGCGTTTGAAGGTGGTGCCGGGTGCGTCCTGGTGCTTCATGACGGCCGAGAAGACGAAGGTGGAAACGAAGGGGATGGAGAGCGAATAGGCCACCGTCTGGTCGTGCTCCTCGAAGGAGTATTCGTAGATGTTGAGCCCCAGTTGCTGGTAAAGGTCCTTGAAGAACAGGCGTCCGATGAAGTCGCCCTCGTTGATGATGATGGCGTTTTCGTGGTGCAACTGGTTGAGGTTGGCAAAGGTAGGGCCGAACATGGGGTGGGTTGACACATAGTGCATGCCCGTTTCCTCGTAAAACTCCTTCAGGCCGGTCTTTACCGATGATATGTCGCTAATGATGCAATCCTTGGGCAGGTGGGGAATGATTTCGCGGAAGGCGGGAATGGTGTATTTCACCGTGACGGCGTTGATGACCAGCTCGGGCTTGAAGGCCTCCACCTCCTCGAGCTTGGTGAAGCGCAGGGTGTTATAGGTGAAGCGCAACCGCTGGGGGTCTTTCTCAAAAACGGCGGTCTCGTGGTCGAAGCTAAGCAGGTCGAGGAAGAAGCTTCCCATCTTTCCTGCTCCCATGACAAGTATTCTCATTGATTCTTATTGATTGATGATTTCCATTTGTTGGCGCACGGACTCTTCATGTACCGACTCGAACACGCGCTTCACGAAGTCGGGGTGCATGGCGCACAGTGCTCCCTGAGCCCCGCGCTTGTCGAGGATTTCGTTGTAGCGGGTGGGTTGCAAAACGGTCATGTTGTGCTCCTTTTTATATTGCCCTATCTCTCGGCAAACACGCATGCGCTTGGCCAGGAGGTTCATAAGTTCATTGTCAAGCTCGTCGATTTGCTGGCGTAATTGGGAAATGCCCTCGGTGGTGATTTTCTCGTCGCGGATGATGAGAAGCGAGAGAATGTAGTCGAGCACGTCGGGAGTGACCTGTTGCTTGGCGTCGCTCCAAGCCTTGTCGGGGTCGCAATGGCTCTCGACAATAAGCCCGTCGAAGCCCAGGTCCATGGCCTGCTGGCATAGGGGTGCCACCAGTTCACGACGTCCGCCTATATGGCTGGGGTCGCAAAAAATGGGGAGGTCGGGAATGCGGCGCCTCAACTCAATGGGGATTTGCCACATGGGCAGGTTGCGGTAGATTTTCTTGTCGAAGGAAGAAAAGCCGCGGTGAATGGCGCCGAGTTTCTTGATGCCGGCCTGGTTGATGCGTTCCAGGGCGCCTATCCAAAGCTCGAGGTCGGGATTGACGGGGTTTTTCACCAGCACGGGGATGTCAACGCCCTTGAGCGCGTCGGCCAGGGCTTGCATGGCAAAGGGGTTGGCCGAGGTGCGGGCGCCAATCCAAAGGAAGTCGATGCCGTATTTCAGGCACAACTCCACATGTTGGGGCGTGGCCACCTCGGTGGTGACCAGCATGCCGGTTTCTTTTTTCACCTGGGCCATCCACGGCAGGGCCTTCTCGCCGTTGCCCTCAAAGCCGCCGGGCTTGGTGCGCGGCTTCCACACGCCGGCCCTGAAGTTGTGGCAACCTTTCTTGGCCAGCTGGCGGGCGGTGGTCATTACTTGTTCCTCGGTTTCGGCAGAGCAGGGACCGGCCACCACAAAGGGGCGCTCCTGGTCGCTGGGGAAAGTGAGTCTTTCTAATTCAAGTTCCATAATTGATGATGGGGTTAATGGGAGTTTTGGGATAATGGGGGAATGGTGGTTCCGTTTTTAAACGACAAAAGCAAACTACTATGAAGAAGCCTGCATGTTGCGGATGCGGCGCAGGGCCTCCTCCATCTTGTCGTCTTTGGCACAAAGGGAAATGCGTATGTAGCGTTCGCCGTTGGAACCGAAGATGAAACCCGGGGTGATGAACACGCGGGCCTCGTGGAGCACGCGCTCCGTGAGTTCCTCGGCGTTGGCAAGGCCTTGGGGAATTTTCCCCCAAAGGAACATGCCCACCTGGTTGGGGTCGAAGGTGCAACCCAGGGCGGTCATCATTTCCTCGGCCAGCTTCCTCCGGCGTCCGTAGGTCACGATGTTGGCCTCCTCGTGCCATTCGCCGGCATTGTGGTAAGCCTCGGCCGCGGCCAGCTGGATGGCGCGGAAGGTGCCGCTATCTATGTTGCTCTTTATTTTCAAAATCCATTGGATGAATTGCTTGTTCGAGGCGCACATGCCCACCCTCCATCCGGGCATGTTGTGGCTTTTCGACATGCTGTTGAACTCTATGCAGCACTCCTTGGCCCCGTCAACCTGAAGCAACGACAGGTGGCGGCGGTTGAGGATGAACGAGTAGGGATTGTCGTTCACCACGACGATGCCTTTTTCGCGGGCAAACCTTACAAGCCGCTCGTAGGTGGCCATGCGCGCATCGCCGCCGGTGGGCATGTTGGGATAGTTGGTCCACATCAGCTTGACGCGGCTCAGGTCCATGTCGTCGAGGGCGCTGAAGTCGGGTTGCCAGCCGTCGTTTTCGTTCAAGTCATAGTTTACTATTTCCGCCCCAAGTATCTTGCTTAAAGACGTATATGTGGGATAGCCGGGATTGGGCACAAGCACCTGGTCGCCGGGATTTACGAAGGCCAGCGTGGTGTGCAGGATGCCTTCTTTCGAGCCGATGAGCGGCTGGATTTCGGTCTTCGGGTCGAGGTCCACGCCATACCATCTCTTATAGAAGAATGCCATGGCCTCGCGCAGTTCGGGCGTGCCCATGGTGGGCTGATAGCCGTGGGCCGAAGGGTCGCGGGCCACCTCGCAGAGTTTGTCGATGGTCTGGGGCGAAGGGGGCATGTCGGGGCTGCCGATGGCCAGGCTTACGATATCGAGGCCCTGCGCATTGAGTGCTGCCACTTCCTTCAGCTTGCGGCTGAAATAGTATTCGGTGACCGTCTGCAACCGACGGGCGGGTTCAATGGGTTTCATATATTTATCTTTGTGATTATTTGAGTAAACGGTATTGAATGGGAAGGATGGGAAAATCAGGCTCCGCGATATTCGCCCAGCACCTGCAGGTCGCGGGTGAGCGGGGCTATGGCGTCGATGCTCTGGCGGTAGCGGGTGAGCGAGTTGAACGTCACATCGACATAGAACATGTATTCCCACTCGCGCCCGATGATGGGCAGCGACTGAATTTTCGTGAGGTTGATTTTATAGAACGACAGGATGCTGAGCACCTGCGACAACGACCCTTCTTCGTGAGGCAGCGAGAACACCAGGCTGGCCTTGTCGGCCTGTTCCAGGGGGCGCATGAAGTCGGCTTTCATCGGTGCCGACACCACGAGAAAACGGGTAAAGTTGTGCTTGTTGTCCTCAATGTGGTCTTCCAAAATGCGAAGGCCGTAGAGTTGCGCCGCATCGGCGCTGCAGATGGCCGCCCACCCGCGGCACCCGTTTTCGGCAATCAGCTGGGCCGACCCCGCCGTGTCTTCGGCCTCCACGAGCTTCAGCATGGGGTGGTTTTCCAAGTAGTGACGGCACTGCATGAGGGCCACGGGGTGGGAATGCACCTCGCTGATAGTGGTCCAGTTGTCGTCGGGCAGGCAACAGATGCAATGCGAGATGTGCAACTTGTGCTCGCCCACCACGGTGGTGCCCGAGTCGCGCAACAATTCATAATTGTGGAGCAGGCTACCGGCAATGGTGTTCTCAATGGCCAGCATGCCGATGGCGGTGGGGTCGCGGCGGATGTTCTCAAACACCTGCTCGAAGGTGCTGCAACAGATGAGCTGCACCTGCTGGCCTTCAAAATACTGATGGGCGGCAATGTCGTGGAACGAGCCCAGCATGCCCTGTATGGCTATTCTCTTCATCTTTTTTCAACGGTTCTCCGTCATTCGGTTGTTGTCATAAAAAAAATGCTCCACATGGACTGTGAAGCGGGGTTGTGATGTCATTCTGTCATCTTCTTTCTTGCCTAAGTTGAATTTTATACGCAACTTCCCGCTTCGCACTGGGGTGCAAAGTAATAATAATAACCGTAAAAGTAGGCGTAAGACTTCATCTTGTAAGCAAATTTAATGTTTCGGCTGCAAAAGTAATACTTTTCATTCATTCCTGCAAGCAAAATGACAAATATTTTTAGAAGTTCCGAAAGTTTTGTGCTTTCGGACCTTCGGACAGACGGTTACCCCCAAAGGATGTAATAAATTTCCGGCACGTCAAGAAGGGGAAAAACGAGCGGTATAAGACAGTCCTTCTTTGGCAGCACTTCAGTCCGAGGCCAGTCCAAGTGCAGTCCGACTCCAGTCCAAACGCCATCCTACTGCAGTCCAAACGCGGTCCGACTGCAGTCCTATTTACGCGAGACTTGCAGAAGGACTGGAGTTATTTCGGGGCAAACCGTTATATTTCAACCCGTTATGCACAGTTCGTCAACACATAAGGCGCAAAAGCCTTTTAAAATCACAAATTCCGGCCTTTGAATGATTGATTGAAACCCGCCACGCTACGGGGGAAAAAGGCGCTTGAAAGGGCAAAAAAACAGCCCGGCATCCGCCATGCAAGACAGGTGCCGGGCTGTGATGTCCCAGAGGATGCTTTAGAATGTGTAGTTGAAGCCGAGCGAGAAATACTCCTTGAACTGCCAATATCCGTGATGGCCGTCGCGGGTGGTGGCATCGTCGAAGCGCGGATAGATGAACAGCTTGCTCGAAATGTACTTGTTGAACTTGAAAGTGAACTCGTTTTCCCATTCCAGTTCCGAGCGGCTGTAGGTGGTGAAACCATACATGCGGGTCTTCCAGGAAATGTTGTCGGAGAACTTCCAAGCCAGGTCGATGGTGAACATGGAACCGATGTCGTGGAGCACGTGCTTGCCCTTCTCAATGCCGTTCTTGGCCGACAGGGCCAGGCGGTCCACATAGCGGAAGTTGTAGGCCAGGGGGCTCAGCTGGACATGTCCGGTGAGTTTCTTCTCGAGCCACTCCACGGTGTAGTCCATACCGACTGAGATGTTCAGGTTGAAGGGAGAGCCAAAGTCGCTGTAGGTGAAGCGGTCGTTGTTCTTGTAGCCGCGCATGAACTGCGTGTAGGCCAGCACGTTGAGCGTGTAGTACCAATGCTTGGTGGCCTGCAAACCCACCTTCGAGGTAAGACGCAGCAGGTCCTCGCTGGCCTTCAGGTGGTGGATGCTGTCGGCACGGCTGGTCTGGAAGCCGAGCTTCATTTCCAGCTTGTTGTCCCATTTCCACTTGCTCTTGTTGTCGTAGTTGGCCTCAAGCGTAACGCTCGAGACCATGGAGTAGTTGCTTTCACCGCCCTTGTACCAGTTGCCCGAAATGTAGTTCTGAAGGAACTGAAGGTAGTAATCGCCCTTATAGGTCCAGAACTTGGGTTTCTCCACCACCATATCGACGGGCTGGTCGAGGTTTTCCTGGGGCAGTGCGTTCACGCGGTCGGCCAGGCTGGCATCGTGTTTCAACGGACTGGTCATCTCTTCGTTCACCTGTCCGGCCTCCTTCACCTCGTTCTCGCTGGTGCTCACCAGCTCGGGGTGGTTGAGGTAAACGTTCATCAGCGCGGCATCGACCTCGTCACCGCCGCCATTGTCAGAAAGGCTGGTGGCGGCCACGGAATGGAAAAAGGTGGTTGGCGCAAAGAGGCGGTACTGGGAATAGGCGCTCAAAGGGGCCACCTCTTCCTGTCCCGACTCCACCTGGGCCTTAAATTCCTGCAACGAGTCGGCATATTCCAGAATGCCGTCACCGGCCTGCTGAGCCGAGGCTGCCAGGCACAGGCCCGAAAATAAAGATACTAATAATGTCTTCATATTTAATAATGTTTTATGACCTTTCTTCTATTCCAACGAAAAGGGCCCGCTGGGAGTCTTGCGCTTGAGCACGTCGAGCTGGAAGTCTTTTCCGGCCACGATGCCGTGCGAGCGCAGTATCATTTCCACCGTCTTGCGGGCCAGCTCGGGATGGTTGTTCTCTTCGCTGAGGTGGCAAAGCCAGACATGCTTCAGCCTGGGCGAGGCATAGTCGGCCAGGGCCAGGGCACAGTCGCGGTTGCTGAGGTGCCCGTTGTCGCCTCCCACCCTTACTTTCAGGTAGTCGGAATAGGGTCCGCCGCGCAGCATCTCCTCATCGTGGTTGGCCTCCAGCACCAGATAGTCGGCCTCGCCGATGTAGGTCTTCATTTCTTCGGTAACATGTCCCACGTCGGTCATCAGGCAAAACACGGTGTTGCCGCACGTTATGCGGTAGCCCACGTTGTCGTTGCTGTCGTGGGGCACGGTGAAGCTCTTCACCCGAAAAGGCCCCAGGCGGAAGGAGGCACCGGCGGTGATGATGTGCTGGCTGGCACCATTCACCTTCCGTCGCACACAATAGTTATGCTCAATGCCGCGGAAAACGTCGGCCGTGGCATAGACGGGCACGTGGAGGTCGTTGCTGATGGAGCCCACCGATTTCACATGGTCGGCATGGTCGTGGGTGACCAGCACATATTGTATGTCGGACAGGTTGATGCCGAAGTCACGGAAATATTTCTTCAGGGTGCGCATTCCTACGCCGGCATCAATCAGCAAGCCCTCTGTCTGCGTTCTCAACAGATAGCAATTCCCGCTGCTGCCACTACCAAAAGAAATGAATTCAAGCATAGGTAATCGATATTTTTATTGCAAAGGTAGATATTTTTTTCGAGATGCCAAACAAAAAAAGGGCAAACTGCACTCCCAAAGCCGAAGAACAGCCGGAAAAGGGCCGTGCCGACCCATAAATCCCATTAACCCCAAAGACCCATGAACACCGTAAAGCCCGTCCACCAAGAAAAGGAAAACTGTTACAAAGTGTTAAACCAAAAAACTTTTCTTGAAAATATTTTTGCAGTTCGATAAAAAGCCGTACCTTTGCACCCGCAAACGAAAATGGTGCCATAGCTCAGTTGGTAGAGCAACGGACTGAAAATCCGTGTGTCCCCGGTTCGATTCCTGGTGGTACCACTCCTCCTTTCATCAGCCCGGTGATGGTTTCGACCTGAGCCGGGCTTCCCTTTTGTATAAACGGGTCAGCGGATTTTCCCGGTTGGTAGAGGCCATTTGATCAAGAATAAAGTTGTACCTTTGCAGCATGGAACATACCAAGCTTCTTAGGGAGAATCTCACGGATGTACCGATAGACAACATTGACGTTGTCAGGTTTGATAAGACAGACACTCGTTTCGACATGTGGCTTGACGAGAAGAAGGTCATGATGCGTCAGGACAAAAAGGACTCGTCCATCATA
>JAEEGL013650644.1_pt1 | contig 14434 bp, 11 predicted proteins | sample 9134231 | NCBI WGS metagenome assembly JAEEGL01 (sample SAMN16246548, study PRJNA631951) | gut metagenome | biome: gut microbiome; feature: rumen; material: fiber-attached | host: Bos | place: Iran: Karaj | collected 2018-10
AGGTCTGTACGGGCGGCGTCGTCACTTCCGAGGTTGTTCCTGAGACGCTTGAGAGCCGCAAGGTTCCGGGTCTGTATCTGGCCGGAGAACTGCTCGATGTCGACGGAATGTGCGGCGGCTACAACCTGCAGTGGGCATTTTCCAGCGGTTATACAGCCGGCGCATCCGCAGTGAAGAGTTTGGAGAGAGGAGAGAAGAATGAGTAATTATATTTTAGGAATTGATATCGGCGGGACGACCGCCAAACTGGGACTGTTCAGTGAGGAGCATTTCCCTGAAATTATCGTAAAGCGTTCTGTTAAGACGAGACCCGATGAAGGCGGAAAATACATTCTGCCCGACATTGCAGAGGGCATCAAGCAGCTTTTTGAAGATGAGGGGATCGATAAGTCGCAGATCGACGGGATTGGCGTCGGTGTTCCCGGACCGGTTATTATCGGCGATAAACCCGGCCAGACTCTGGTCAATAAATGTGTCAATCTGGGATGGGGCGTCAAGGATGTCGCCTCTGAACTGTCAGAGCTGACCGGCATTGAAAAAGTCGTTGTGGAAAATGACGCGAATGCGGCAGCGCTCGGTGAGATTATCTGCGGCTCTGTCCGTGACATGGCTGAGAAGATCGGAACCTACCGCAAGGTCACGGAAGTTTTGGTCACGATTGGAACCGGTATCGGCGGCGGTATTGTACGTGACGGCCAGATCATCCGGGGCTATTTCGGATGCGCCGGAGAGATCGGCCATATCAAAATCGCACCGCAGCATCCACTCCTGGCAAAACTGCGCGAAGCAGGCGCTGATATCAACACATTTGATGACTTTGAGTACTTTGCTTCTGCAACCGGCATTATCCGTTTTGCACGTGAGGGTGCCAAGTTTTTTGAGAGCAGCCTGAGAGACTGCGAAAATATGGGAGCCCGCGAGGTGTTTGAAGCAGCCAGAGAGGGTGATAAGCTGGCGCTGGAAGTCAGGGATTTCTTCTATGATACGTTCGGTATGGGAATTGCAGCTGTCGCGAGCACACTTGATCCGGATGTCTTTACGATCGGCGGCGGCGTCTCGGGTGAGGGACCGCTTCTGCTCGGCGGAATCAGAGAGTCCTACAGACGCTACGCGTTCCATGCTTCAACCGAGACGGAGTTCAGACTGGCGGCGCTCGGCAATGATGCCGGCATGATCGGCGCAGCCGTTCCGTTCTATATGTAAATCAATCAGAGAAAAGGCAAGAGGCTGTCGCACCACTCACGGTGCGGCAGCCTCTTTTGTAATAAAGAAAACACTTGCCAATCAGCTGACAGCTGGTTTTAGCAGTTGACGATCGCCTGCTCCGTCTCTTTGTCAAAGACGTGGAGACGCTCTAAGTTCACGATCATCTCGATGTCATCGCCGGTATGGGCGGGACACGGTGACGGAACTTTCGCGATGAGCTTGTCATCTCCGTAAGCCAGGTACAGAAGTGTCTCGGAACCCATCATTTCGTCGAGATCAACGTTTGCCTTGATGGTATTGCCGTCCTGCAAGAATTCCTTGTCAAAGCTCAGATCTTCCGGTCTGATACCGACCACAACGGTCTTGCCGACATAATCTGCAAGCTCGTCTTTGGCGATCTTTAAGGAAGTCTCGCCGAACTTCAGAGCATAGCCGTTATCGGCTTTCTCAACGACTGCGTCGACGAAGTTCATCTGCGGTGAGCCGATAAAGCCGGCTACGAACAGGTTGCACGGATTGTCGTACAGTTCCTGCGGGGTATCAAACTGCTGGATGACGCCCTTGTCCATGACGCAGATCCGATCGCCCATTGTCATCGCTTCGACCTGGTCATGAGTGACATAGACGAATGTTGTGCCGAGTCTCTGATGCAGTTTGGAGATCTGGCTTCTCATCTCTGTTCTGAGCTTGGCATCCAGGTTGGACAGTGGCTCATCCAGAAGGAAGACGGAAGGATTACGGACCATCGCGCGGCCGAGAGCCACACGCTGTCTCTGTCCGCCGGAGAGAGCCTTCGGCTTGCGGTCGAGATACTCTTCCAGACCGAGGATCTTGGCTGCCTCATGCACCTTCTCGTCGATAACGTTCTTGTCCTCTTTCAGAAGTGTGAGTGCGAAGGCCATGTTCTTGTATACAGACATATGCGGATAGAGCGCATAGTTCTGGAACACCATCGCGATGTCTCTGTCTTTAGGCGGAACTGCGTTAATCAGCCTGTCGCCGATATACAGCTCGCCGTCTGTGACGGACTCGAGACCTGCGATCATACGCAGGGTTGTCGATTTACCACATCCTGAAGGACCGACAAGAACAACAAATTCTTTGTCCTCGATATCAAGATTGAGGTCCGGTATGACGGTCACACCGTTCTCATATGTTTTAACTACGTTTTTAAATGAAATGCTTGCCATTAGTAAACCTCCTACTCTTTAACACCGCCCAGAGCAACACCGGCAACGATGTATCTGGATAACAGGATGTAGACGATGATGATCGGTACAATCGCGATCGTGATCAGCATGTAAACCTTGCCCATATCGAACTTCAGGAAGTCCGCGCTACGAAGAGCGGCAATCAGGATAGGCAGGGTTTTCTTCTTGTTGTCGGAAATGATCAAAGCCGGAATGAAGTAGTTGTTCCAGGCTTGGACAAACGCGAAGATTGCCTGTACTGCAATGGCCGGCTTCATGATCGGAAGCACGATCCGGTTGAATGTTCTGAACTCGCTGCAGCCGTCGATACGCGCCGCTTCCACCAGTTCCATCGGGAGCGAGGACTGCATGTAGCTGTACATGAAGTAGAAGACAGCAGGCGCCGCTACGGACGGAAGGATCAGCGGCCACAGAGTATTTAACAGGCCCATGTTATCCATCAAACGCATGAAACCAAGTGCGGATACCTGTGTCGGCATAACCAGGATCAGCATGATGAAAATGAAGGCTGCTTTCCTGAACTTGAAGCTGTACGCGTACAGGCCGTAAGCGGTCATTGCCGAGAAGTAGGTCGCCAGTGCCGCCGCTCCCGCGGATACGATCAAGCTGTTCTTGATACCTGAAAGAACCGGAATGTTGGCGTCATGGATAACGTGTTTTAAGTTAACCACAAACGCTTTTCCGGGAACAGCCGAGAATCCTTTCATGATCTGAGCGTGGCTTCGTGTCGAGTTTACGATCAGAATGTAGAAGAAGAACAGGCACAGGAATGTCAGGATCAGCAGCAGAATATATGCGAGAACTGTTCTGACTTTTGATGTTTTAACTTCCATTATTTCGCGCCTCCTTTCTTCCCTCTGTGTTTTCTTGTCGCGTTGACGGTGTCATCCTTGTTCAGGTTAAAGTAAACGAGGAGACAAAGGATCGCGCAGATGATGAACAGGACGACGGAAACCGCACCGGCCATACCATAATTCTTGCTGTACAAGTGGTTGTTCAGGTACATAATGATCGTCGTAACCGTTCTGTCAGGTGTGCCCTTGCCGTTTGTCAAGATCTGCGGCACATCGAACATCTGGAGACCGCCGATCATCGAAGTGATCAGAACGTAGACCAGAATCGGACGAATCATCGGAAGCGTGATCTTAAAGAATGTCTGTGTCGGCGTACATCCGTCAAGCTCTGCCGCCTCGAAGAGGGACGGGTTAATGCCCATGACGGCCGCCATCAGCAGGATCGTGGTGTTACCGAACCACATCAGGAAGTTCATCAGCGCGACCAGTCCGCGCGCGCCTGCCACGGATGACAGGAAACGGAACGGTTCTTTCAGGATGCCCATGTTAACCAGTGCATGGTTGACAGGTCCGTTTGCTGAGAACAGCGCGAAGAATAACATCGCGAAAGCCGATGCCATGATCAGGTTCGGCATATAGATGACAACCTTGAAGAACTGCTTTCCTTTGATCTTTAAGCGCAGATCCGTAAACCAAGCGGCCAGAAGCAGAGAGATCACGATCTGCGGCAGGAAGCCGGCAATCCACAGGATAATCGTGTTGCCTGTATACTTCAGGAAGTCACTTTCAAAGAGGGCTTTATAGTTCGCCAGGCCGACAGGAGTCGGTCCAATGACCTTAAGGCCCGATCTGTAGTATTCAAAGAAACTGTAGTATACCGTTGATACCAGCGGTATCAGCTGGAAAATAAAGAACGCCAGAAAGAAAGGCAGGATGAACAGATAACCCCACTTGGAGTAATCGACGCTCTTTATTTTATTCATTTTCCCTTTCTTCTTTTCCATAGGGAGCTCCTTACAGATAGAATGAGGGGGGTAGCCTGAGCCACCCCCCGTCCAGTTGATCAGTTATTTATTTGGGCCACTCAAATGTCTTGAGTTCCGGATACTTCTCCTGAGCAGCTTTCTCGAAGTTAGCCTTAGCCTTATCGAAATCTACGTTGCCGTCGAAGTAATCTCTGAATGCAGTCTGGATGGACTCGTTGAGACCCTGATCATACGGACCAGCGTTGCTCATATCGATCTTCTTAGCAGCTTCCACGAACAGAGCGATGTGGTTCTGGCCGCCAAGGAAATCAGATGCGAAATCGGAATCCGCGATTTCCTGCATAGCTTCCTGATTGTTGGTGTAATCCTGAGTATCCTCAGTGATCTTCTTCATGATCTCTTTGTCACATGTGAGCTTGAGCATAACGTCTTTGACGATGTCAGCATTGTCTGTGCCTGCAGCAGCGCAGATCCATGTGCCGCCCCAGTAGTACGGCTGCGGGCCGTAGCAAACTGCGTAGTCGCCATAGATACCGTTGCCGACTTCCTCTTTGCCGCCCTGGTCTACAGGAGTCTCAAGAGAGTTGCCAAGCAGTGTGAAGTTGATGCCCCATGTTGAATAGAAGAAACCGAAGACCTTGCCTGCCGGGCCCTGATCTGCTGCCCAGTTCTCATCCCACAGAGAAGTCTTGTTGTTGTAACCCTTGTCTGTGTAATCCTTGGTCTGGTCGATCCACTTAACGATGTTCTCGTCAACCTTGACTGTGTCGCCGTCTACCCACGGAGCAGCCACGTTGTTGGAGAATGTACGATATGCATCATCATAACCGGAGAGCATCTTGTAGCCCTTCTCAGAAGCCTTTGCAGCTACTTCGTCGAACTTAGCCCAATCAGCGAGAGCTTCCTGAACCTGCTCCGGATCATCTGTTCCGAGAACGTCTTTAGCGATGGAACGTCTGTAAGCGAACAGACCAGGTGTTGCCTGCCATGTTGTGCCCTTCTGAGCGCCGTTGGAATCTGTGACGATGTCCTTTGTGTACTGATACTGCTGAGCCATGTCATCATCTGTCAGACCAAGTTCTTTGACATCCATTGTCACGTCAGCGTCGACATACTTAAGAGCGTAGTCAGCCTCTACCAGGAAGATATCGATCTTGTCATCAGCAGCTGCGTCAGCCTGCTTCAGCAGAGCTTCGTCGAGCTTATCCTGATAGTTGTTGTTCTCGTTCGGGTTGATCGTCCATTTGACTGTTGTGCCGTCGTTCAGAGTTGTGGTGGACTTGTCCTCAGCAACTTCCTTAACTTCCGGATAATAGTCGTTGAATCTGCTCTGGAATTCGTCGTTCCAGCACCAGATGTTCAGGACCTTACCGCCTTCGCTGGCTTCGCCGCCGCCTTCGCTTCCGCCTTCGCTTCCGCCGCCACAGCCGGCCATAGTAAAGACCATTGCAAATGCAAGAGCCAGCACTACTAATGCCTTGAGATTCTTCTTCATAACAATTCCTCCTCTTAATGTCGGACCCGGTTTTTACCTTGCGGATCCATGATCCATGATACTGCACCCTGTAAACAGTTTTCCCGAAACGCTGATTGTTTCCGCGGGAACATTTTTCCCCTCCTCAATGGTCTCAATCAGTTTCTGAGCGGAGCGCCGGCCGATCTCACCAGTATCTTGTCTCCATGTGGTCAGGTTCGGCTCGACAACCTCAGAAAGATTGATCCCGTCATATCCGGTGACGCTGATATCCTGCGGGATGCTGAGCCCCTCAGATCTTATCTCAGCCATGCCCCCCAGATAGGAGAAGTCATCCGGATACATAATAGCTGTAGGCGGCTCGTTCATCGAAAGAAGCTGAGCTGTTGCTTCTTTTGACTGCTCCGGATCATGATACCGGCCCTGAACAATGTATTCCTCACGGACCGGAATATGATGATCGGAGAGAGCCTTGCGATAGCCCGCCAGCCGCTTGTCGGTGACCTGTGATCTCTCACCGTAGATAAACGCGATCCGTGAATGTCCATGCTCAGCCAGATAGCTTGTCAGCGCATAAGCACCCTCTTCATTATCTGAAAGAACACAGCTCGTACCATCAAATGCGTAGTCGATGGTAATCACGGGGATCTCACTCTCGATGAGTTCTTTCACGGCGTCGCTCTCAAAGTCGACACACGCGATCACCACTCCGTCACAGCGGCGGGATCTGCAATGCTCGAGGAACGATATTTCTCTGCCGCCGATTGACTGGCAGAGGAATGTGATATCGTACCCTTTTGCTTCAGCTTCTTCCTTGACGCTGTTCAGGATACGGGAAAAATATTCGTGTGTCAGGCCGCATGCGGATTCATCCATGAAAACGACTCCGATATTGTGGGAGATGTTCGTCTTCAGCAGCCTGGCAGCGGCATTCGGCGTATAATGCATCTCTTTGGCAATACGCCGAACCAGTTCAACAGTCTCTTGGCTGATGTCTGTATAACCGTTCAGCGCTTTGGAAACTGTCGCCGGGGAGACTCCGCATTTTTGGGATATGTCTTTTATAGTTGCCATGGTTTTCCTTTCTAATGCGGTTGTCCCGGAACTGTTTACGAATACGTTTTCGTAGCCTCATTCTAAACCGTTTTCGAAACCTTGTCAATACAGTTTCCGAAAAAGTTTTCGTAGTTTTTCTCGGAAGAGTGAAAATTGTGTTTACAGCGAAGGGATGTACTGTATATAATGAAAACACTGAAAAGACGAAAACGTATTCGCAAATGAGAGGTGACTATGCGCTACGGATATTTTGATGACAACAGGAAAGAGTATGTGATTACAGACCCACGGACTCCACTCCCGTGGATCAATTATCTGGGATCGGATGATTTTTTCAGACTGATCTCCAACACGGCCGGCGGGTATTGTTTCTATAAAGATGCAAACCTGCTGCGTATGACACGCTATCGCTACAACAGCGACAGACCGGATTCGAACGGTCACTACTTTTATATTAAGGATGGAAATAAGATCTGGAATCCCGGCTGGCAGCCGACGCAGACTGCTCTGGCCGGATACTCCTGTCGGCATGGTCTTGGCTATACCATCATAGAGGGAAGGCGCAACGGCATCTGCGCGAAGCAGGAGGTCTTCGTACCGCGCGGCGAGAACTGCGAGGTGACCCGGATCACGCTGTCCAATGAAACTTATAAGGATAAAGAGCTTGATTTGTTCAGCTATGTCGAGTTCTGCTTCTGGAACGCTTTGGAAGATATGTCCAACTTCCAAAGAAACTATTCGATCGGCGAGGTGGAAGTGATCGGCAGTGATATCTATCACAAGTCGGAGTTCCGTGAGAGACGCCGTCACTACGCGGTGTTCTCGGTCAATAAGCCCGTTGCCGGTTTTGACACAGATCGCACCTCCTTCCTGGGAGCCTACAATGGACCGTCCTTCCCCGAGGCTGTTATCCGCGGGGAAAGCAAGAACAGTATCGCCCACGGCTGGGCTCCGATCGGCAGTCATCATTTGACATGCACGTTGAAACCTCAGGAGTCCGTCTCCTATATCTTTGTTCTGGCCTATTGTGAAACGGGCAAGGAGGACAAATTTGAAGCACCTGGCGTCATTAACAAGAAACCGGCGCAGGAAGTGCTGGCGAAGTTCAGAACCGATGAGCAGGTCGATCAGGCGCTTGAGGAGCTGCGCGCTCACTGGGAGAAACTGCTATCCGTTTATCATGTGGAAAGTGATGATGAGGTGCTCAACCGCACAGCCAATATCTGGAACCAGTATCAGTGCATGACGACTTTCAATATGAGCCGATCCGCCAGCTATTATGAGAGCGGACTCGGACGAGGTATGGGATTCCGCGATTCCTGTCAGGATATCCTGGGCTTTGTGCACATGATCCCGGATAAAGCGCGTGAGAGGATCCTTGATATCGCCAATACACAGTTCCCGGATGGCAGCGCCTACCACCAGTATCAGCCTCTTACCAAGCGCGGCAATACAGGCCTCGGAAGCGGGTTTAATGATGATCCGCTCTGGCTGATCGCCGCGGTGGCTGCGTACCTGAGGGAGACGGGCGATTATACGATTCTGGATGAACTCTGCGATTTTAATAATAATCCCGAGACAAAAGCACCGCTTCTGGAACATTTAAAGAGGAGCTTTACATTTACCGCCACCCATCTCGGGCCGCACGGACTGCCGCTGATCGGCAGAGCGGACTGGAATGACTGTCTGAATCTCAACTGTTTTTCGGAAGAGCCGGGCGAGAGTTTCCAGATCACGGGACCGAGTGAAGGACCTGTGGCAGAGAGTGTCTTTATCGGCGGCATGTTTGTCAAATACGGACGTGAATACGAAGAGATCCTGCGCCATGTCGGAAGAGAAGAGGAGGCCGATGAGGCCGAGCACACTGTTCAGCAGATGGAAAAAACGGTCCTCGATGCCGGCTGGGACGGAGAATGGTTTGTTCGTGCCTATGACGCCGCGAAAAAACCTGTCGGCAGTCATGTGTGCGAGGAAGGGAAGATCTATATCGAGCCGCAGGGCATGTGTGTCATGGCCGGAATCGGATTGGAAAGCGGAGAAGCGGTAAAAGCCCTTGAGAGTGCGCAGCGCTATCTGGAGTGCGATTATGGTCTGGTGGTACTTAACCCCGCATATACAAGCTATCATCTGGAGCTCGGTGAGATTACGTCCTATCCTCCGGGATATAAGGAGAATGCAGGCGTTTTCTGCCACAACAATCCGTGGGTGATCATTGCAGAGACCATGCTGGGTCACGGTGACCGGGCATTTGACCTGATGAAGAAGATCTGTCCGACCTATCTGGAGCCCATCAGCGAGATACATAAGACAGAGCCGTACGTCTACTGTCAGATGGTTTCCGGCAAGGATGCGCCGGTACAGGGAGAAGGCAAGAACAGTTGGCTGACCGGTACGGCTTCATGGGGCTTTGCAATGCTCAGCCAGTACATCCTGGGTATCAGACCGGAAATGGACGGCCTGTGTATCGATCCGTGTATTCCGGCTGCCTGCAAGGGCTTTACATGTACGCGTAAGTTCAGGGGATCCGAGTATCACATCACGGTGAAAAATCCGAACGGCGTGCAGAAGGGAATTGCGTCTATGACCGTCAACGGCAACAAGCTGGATGGGAATGTGATTCCTGTCCCGGCTGCCGGAAGTGTGTGTGAAGTAGAAGTCGTGATGGGTTAAGCGGAGGAATGACGATGCGTTTTCCTAAGGGATTTTATTGGGGCGCGGACAGTGCGTCCTATCAGATAGAAGGCGGTTGGGATGAAGACGGCAAAGGACAGTCGATCTGGGATGTCTTTACCCATACCCCCGGAAAAATCATTGACGGTCAGAATGGAGATGTGGCCTGTGACTCCTATCATCGTTACCAGGAAGATCTGGATATCCTGAAAGTGCTCGGTATCGGCTGCTACCGCTTCAGCATCAGCTGGTCACGCATTTTGCCGGAAGGGCATGGCGATGTCAATAAAGCAGGACTCGCCTACTATGACAAAGTGATCGACGGCTGTATCGCGCGCGGTATTGAGCCGTGGGTGACACTCTATCACTGGGATCTGCCCCAGGCGTTGCAGGAAGACGGCGGTTGGGTCAATCCAAAGACCGCAGAATACTTTCGCGAATACGCAGAGATAGTCGTTAGGCATTTCGGGGAGCGAGTCAAGCACTATTTCACGCTCAATGAGCCGCAGATCGCGATCGGTCTGGGGTATTGTGTCGGCGGACATGCGCCCGGACTGTGCCTGGAGGCTGAAGAACAGTTTAAAGCCTGGCATCATCTGATGCTGGGACACGGTATGGCCGTGCAGGTGATCCGTAAAGAGGCGCCGCATGCCAGTGTCGGTGTCGCCTCCTGCGGTATTGTCGGCTGGATTGATGACAATCCGGATGAGACGCCGCAGAAACTGGCGGACTTTACATTTACCTCCCATGACGAGAATGGGGAGCCGCATCATTTCTACAGCAATCACTGGTTTCTGGATCCCGCTGTCTACGGCGTTTATCCGGATGATCCGGGCTCGCCGTGGACACCGTTTGCGCAAAAAGTCAGCGCCGAAGATCTGAAGACGATTTGCCAGCCGATTGATTTTATCGGTTTGAATATCTATCACGGCGTTCAATTGGATCCGGAAAATGATTATGAACCGGTGCCGGATAAGCCGGGCGCTCCGCGGACGGCTTTTGACTGGCCGATCACGCCGAAAGCTCTGTACTGGGGACCGCGTCTGATTTATGAGCGCTACGGTCTGCCGGTGATGATCAGCGAGAATGGCCGGAGCTGCCTGGATCACATTTACCTGGACGGCAAAATCCATGATCCGGAGCGCATTGATTTTCTGGAGCGGTACCTGACCGAGTTTTCTCTGGCGGGCGAAGACGGTGTGCCGATCATCGGATACTTCCACTGGTCGCTCACCGATAACTTTGAGTGGGCCGCCGGATATACGCAGCGCTTCGGGCTGGTCTATATGGACTATACAACCGGAGAAAGGATTCTGAAGGACAGCGCATTCTGGTACGCAAACCTGATCCGGGAAAGCAAATGACAAGCAAACCCTATCCAAGCAAACCCGATTCAAGCAAAGCCGATCTAAGCAAATCAGATTCAAGCAAATCAGATTCAAGCAAAGCCTTCTAAGCAAACCCCTCCGTGGGGTTTGCTTTTTCGTGCATCCGCCCGGCGCAGTGAATCTGTGACGGAAACGCTTTAGATCGCAATTCCATCATAAGAATTCAGCGCCGCGTGTGCAGGAAATGTGACGGAAACACCGCAGAACGCAATTCCGTCATAGAAACTCAGTGCCGCATGCACAAAAAGTATGACGGAAACGCTGCAGGACGCACTTCCGTCATAGAAACTCGGCGTTGCGTGCACAGGAAGTATGACGAAAATGCTGTATAACGTAAATCCGTCACAGAAACTCGGCACCGCATGCACAGAAAGTATGACGGAAACGCTGCAGAACGCAATTCCGTCATAAGAACTCGGCTCAAGAGACACAAAAAGTATGACGGAAACGCCGCAGGACGCACTTCCGTCATAGAAACCCGCCTCGGGGGCGCAAAAAGTATGACGGAAAGGCTCAACGAGAGAAAACCGTCATAATCAGAGAAATTCAGCCAATGAAAAAGGCTGTCGCACAGGTGCGGCAGCCTTTTGTAAAACCTTTGCTTTGATCCAGTTCTTACGCCTGAAGCATCTTCTTGGCTTTTGCCAGGTAGATCAGATAGATGATATAAACGATCGCTGTCAGAAGAATGGCAACAACGCTCAAGACATTCTCCATAGATCCCGTCTTGAAAACCTGAAGAACGAATGAAAGAATAGACAGGATGATCTGCAGGCCCAGGATTTTGGTTCCGAAACTCGCCATATCTTCGCGACCCAGCTTTCTTGCCAGATTGCTGATACCGCTCACTGTGAAGAGGAAGACGAAGATGTTCAGAAGGCTTGGAATATCGCTGATGATGGAATCCTCGTTTCTGGTGGCTACAGCGCCTCCGACTGCTGTGATAATCAGCATGATGAGTGCAAAGAAGAAGGCTGTCTTAAATGCATGCTCGTTTTTGGAAGCTGAGTGTAAGCCGACCAGCTGTAAGATTGTTGCGATAAGACCGAGAACGATAGCAATCAGACCAACAATGGCTACGACTGCAATAGCTCCGTCATTACCACTCGACAATTCACCTGACTCATTGACTGCGGCGACAGCAGCAACAACGACCAGAAGAATTGTACTGATCAGTGACAGAATCTCAGATGTGAAAATCTTTTTCACACCGGCGTATGCTTTTGGAAATCTCATAGTATAGAGTCCTCCTTTTTTTAAAATTACGTTTTGCACGCATTATAGCACGGTTATCCCCTGATATAAAAGATGTTTTTAACGAAAATTTATGAACGTTAAACGTGTTCCCATGTTACAATATGTCAGAGAGGTGAAAATACTATGAAGGTATTAATGATCAACCATTTTCCGCTTGCCGGCTCCGGAAGTGGTACTTACACGAAAAACCTGGCGGTCCATCTGGCTGCGCTGGGCCATGACGTGTGCGTCATCCTGCCGGAAAACACGACAGAGTATGAGCGGGTGCCGGGCATCCGGCTTCGCCCGGTGTTCTTTACACCCGGAGATCAGCTGACGGATGACTGGTCAGAGGCGGAAGGCAAGACGATTGAAGATGCGCTTCCGTTTAATTTCCCGTGCTTTACCTCGCACCCGCGCAGCATCACAACATTTGCGGACCTCACCGAAGCGCAGATGAAGCAGTACACGCATGCTTTTACCAAAGCGATCGATGAGGAAGTAGCGGAGAATAAGCCCGATATCATTCACGGACAGCACGTGTGGATTCTCCCGGCACTTGCGGTGCATACCGGCATTCCGATGGTTCTCACGGCTCACGGTACTGATCTGATGGGCTACGACAAATGGCCGGAGCTCAGGTCTTATGCCGAGCGCGTGATGGAAGCCTGCAAGTATGTGATTTCGATCTCAAAGGACAATTGTGAGCTTCTGAACGAGCGGTTCCCGAACGACAAGGATAAGGTCGTCATGATGCGCAACGGCTATGACCCCGGCGTCTTCTATCCTGAGGACTTGACCCGTGAAGAAGTGTTGGGGGACTACGGCGTTTCTCCGGAGGAGTATGCGGGAAAAAAGATTGTCTCCTTTGCCGGTAAGCTCGCGAATTTTAAGGGTGGTGATATTCTGCTCGATGCGGCGAAGATCTATGAGGATCAGGAGCCCGCAACCCTGACGCTGATCGTTGGGGACGGCGATGAGCGCGATAAACTCCACGCACAGGCAAAGGATCTGGCGCTGAAGAGCGTGCGGTTCCTGGGTAATGTCAATCAGCAGGCGCTGCGCCGTCTGTACAATATTGCGGATGTCTCTCTGGTGCCCTCGCGCCGTGAGCCGTTCGGACTGGTAGCGATCGAGGCGATGGCCTGCGGTATTCCGGTAATCGCCACGAACCAGGGCGGTCTTCCCGATTTTGTCAATGACAGTGTCGGCGCGCTCGTTGAACCGGAGAACGCGCAGGATCTGGCGGAGACCATCATCGCCACACTCAAGAGAGAAGAGAAGACGGACATGGATGATTGGCGGAAAGAGATAGCCTCTTACGCGCGGACGCACTATGCGCAGGATATGATTATTAAGGAACTGGACACTTTATACAAGAAAGCATGTGAGAAATGAGAATAGGAATTATATCGGATACACACGGCCTGCTCCGGGAGGAGGTCAAAGAATTGCTGCGGGGTTGCGATGCAATCTTCCACGCGGGAGATGTCTGCGAGTTGTACATTCTGCAGGAGCTTGAGGAGATTGCACCTGTCTATGCTGCCCGGGGCAATAACGACTGGTCTCTGATGAATATCCTTCCCTGGAAGAACATCTTCGAGCTGGAGGGGAAAAAGATCATGATCACCCATATCAAGGAAGGGATCACGGAAGACTGGTCACAGTACGACCTGATCGTGTACGGACATACCCACCGCTATGCTCTCGATAAAAAAGGGGATACCATCTGGATCAATCCCGGGAGCTGCGGCCCGTGCGTGTACCGCCCGATCACGCTGGCTCTGGCCGAGCTGGATGAGCAGGGATTTCATATTGAGAAATGTGAGATACCGTCTGATTGGAGTTATTAAAGAAAACTGAGATAAATGAAAAAGGCTGTCGCAAAAAAGCGGCAGCCTTTTTCGTATCAGTTGTTTTATGTCTTACATTTGCTGTGGAGGCATTCCTGTAAACATGGAAGTCGGATCGACCGGCGGCTGATCCATGCCTGCCATGCGGTTGCCATGCTCAAGTACATCATACAGAGCTGCGCATGTGGCATTGTAGTACGGGCCGACATAGAAGATAGCCAGAATTCCGCATGTAAAGCCTGACAGGATAAACCATCCGATAAAGGACAGATCCAGTATGAAAGCATCCCATTTATTGCCTTTCATGAGCATTTTGCTGTGAGCGAAGGCTTCTTTTCTTGTGATGCCCGGGTTCTCTGCAAGAATGTACGGGATCATTCTGTACTCATAAGACGTGATGATTCCCGGGATGATGAAAAGCAGTGACCACAGGGCAACGAAGAGGCTCCTCAGGAAAAGAGTGCCGACGTTGCTCAAATAGGCATTGTCATATCCGAAGGGCAGCTCTTTGAGTTCGGCTTTTTCTTTCAGGTTCTTAAAATAGAACCGGCGGCAGCCGA